>OCVV012869062.1_pt1 | contig 51493 bp, 42 predicted proteins | sample 1539721 | NCBI WGS metagenome assembly OCVV01 (sample SAMN02144230, study PRJEB22623) | gut metagenome | biome: sheep rumen | host: Ovis aries | place: New Zealand
GGTGTGGCCCAGAGCGGGAACGGTGACGGTCTCACGGGAGATCTCCTCGCCGCACTCGGAGCAGTAGACGACGGAATCGTAGCTGCCGGCAGTGGTGCAGGTCGCGGGGACCTCGTTCTCGATCACGGGAGCAGCGGGGGTATGCACGTGCTCGGCATGGATGATCGTGGTGTAGAAGGAAGCGCCGACGGTCAGGCGGTAGATCAGGAGCGTCGTCGTGCCGGCGGTTCCGTTCGTGCCGGCCATGCGCCAGAGGTACTGATTTGCGCCGGTCAGATCGGAACGGCAGGAAAGGTAGCGGTTGGTCGAGACGCTGTTCAGCTTGAAGTACCCTTCTTCGCGCGCAAGGGCCCATTCGCCCTGGTTCGTCTTGCTGGCAGCCAGATTGTTGCTTCCGGAGGTGTAAAGCCAGCCGTTCGTATCATCGCCCAGATAAAGCGTATTATCTTCGGTGTAATGAACGGTCCAGGTGTTCTTCTCATCGGCGGCAATCGTCGCAGCGTCGTTCGTGAAGGTGAAATTCTTCACGTAGGAGGTGCCGGAGGTCTCCTGATACATGGCGTAAACGCCGCCGGATTCCACGATCACAAGCTCGTCCAGCTCCTCGGGGCTCTCGTCAACGTCGAGCAATTCAAGCGTGCTTCCTTCTCCGTAGGCGTAAAGCGCCTTGAGCGTGACGTCGGCTGTTGGCTTGTAAAGACCGGTCAGAATGGTTTCGGGACGGGTCTCGACGTTGTCATAGTCTTCCGTGACCCAGCCCAGGAAGGTATAGCCATCGGGAGCCTCTGCGGTGGGCAGGGTCGCGCCGACAACGGAGTTGACGGTCATCGGGGCGGGGGCTGTGACGCCGGTGGGAACCGTGAAGGTCAGGGTGTAGTCCACGCCGGTCTCGCTGGTGTAGCTGTCCACGAAGGAGTAGCCGCAGACGGTGCAGGTGTGGGTCGTGTAGCCCATCTCGGTGGCGGTGGGAGGCGTCACAACGTCGGTGTAGGTGCAGTTGACGGTCTCAGCCGCGCCGCAGACGGAGCAGACGTGCGTGTGCGTGCCGTCGTTGTTGGCAGCCCAGGCGCCGTAGGTGTGATTGCCGGTGGCGGGGATCACGGTATCATCGGCGATGATCTCCGTGGCTGCAGCGGCGTCGGAGAAGTACTTGCCGCAGCCGGCGCAGTACCAGTATTCCGCGTTGCCGTCCGCGCCGCAGGTCGGAGCCAGAGCGGCGACGTGGGTCAGCGTGTGGCTATGCTCGCTGCCGGTCGGCGCGGTGGTATAGGTCACGGTCTCTCCGCCGCTCTTCAGGTAAAGCTGGATCGCCTGCTGACCGGTATAGGTGCTGGATTTGTAATAGCGGAAGCGGCCGCCGGTATTGTAGCGCAGGATCGCGCCGCCCTGGGAGGTGATGTCCGCGTTGCCTCCGGTAAAGTCGATGACGTTCGTGTAGACGGTGGTCTGGCTGGAGAGCAGGGTATTCGCGGAGTTGGAGGTTGCGCCGATGTAGTAGCCGGATGCGCTCTGAATGGTTTCCGCGTCCGGATCGATCGTGAAAGCGGCGGCGTCCGTGGCTGCAGTGGAGGCGATCTTGCCGTCGCTGATGGTCACGGAAATATAGTTTCCGTTCGCGTCAAGCGTGTCCAGCCCGCCGTTGAACGCGACCGAGCCGGTCGTGTAGACGATCAGGTATTGGCCGAGGACCAGATCCTCCGTGGAATCAATGAGAACGTAATCGCCGCCCTCGCCGGAACCGGATTCGGATTTCGTGTAGACGGCGTACAGAGTCGCGTTTGCCGTCGGGACGAAGCTCGCGCCAAGCGCGTAGTATTCAGGCTTAGCCGTGGTCTCTGCAATCGCGGAGTCAGACCAGCCGCTGAGGGTCCATCCGTCCACGACAGCTGCAGCCGTGGGCAGGGTCACGGTGTCGCCGGCATAGACGGTCGCGGTGGAATAGACGCTGCCGTTTGCCACGTAGGTCAGGGTGACCTGCTCTCTGGCTGCAAAGTTGATTTGAACGGTGCAGTCGGAGGTCGGATTGACCGTGAAGACGTTGCCGTTCTGGGTCACGGCGGCAGTGCCGGAGGTCACGGTGAAGCCCGCGGCATAGTAGCCGTCGGCGGGGGCGGCGGTGATGGTGGTCCCGGAGACGGAGACCGTGCCCCACGCGTTGTTGTTCGAGGTCGCGGTCACGGTGTAGGAGGACGCAGCGGAGCCGCCGGAGGGGGTGGAGTAATTCGCGGGAACGGATTCGCCAAAGAGCTGGAAGGCCAGCTCGGGATAGTCCACGAAGACGTTGCGGACGCCGGTGATGTCCTGCACAACGTCGTTGCGGCCCATCTCCCAGGTGTCCACGGGATCCTCACGCATCCACTTGAGCAGGACGTCCTTGCTCTCGATGACGCCGGAGGTGCCCCACATGTTGTTCCAGATGTCGTTGCTCGAGGTGCCGTATTCCGTGTAGATGAACAGCAGGATCCGCGCGCAGTCGCCGCGCACGTTGACAGCGGAGGAAACCGTGTTCGGGTCAAAGTAGCCGGAGCTCTCGCCGTAGGCCGTGTTGCTGCGGCTGGAGTTCTCGCTGACGGCGGTCGGACGGAGCATCACGATATCCTGGGAATCGTTGGAGTCGGTATTCGTGTTGGTGTCAGCATCCTTGGAATGGGGCCAGACGTGCTCGCGGTTCCAGGTGGAGCCGCTGTCCCAGGAGCCGGTGACCTGCGTAGAGGAGTAGAAGGAGGAGATATAGCTGATGTTGCTGTTGACGCAGTCGGTGTAGCAGTACATGGGACGGGTCGCCTGGTAGCTCGTGTGCGTCGTGTGCTTTGCGGTCAGCATATTCTGCAGAGCCGTGTAGAGTGCGCTGCTCGTGGCGTTGCTCTGAGAGGTGCCGCCCGCTTTGGCAGACAGGGTTTCGTAGGAATAGCTGCCGGTGTAGTAGTTTTGGGCGTAGGTGGTGAGGAAGGTGCAGTTCTCACCTCTGGCACCCCAGTTCTTGAGATAGGTGCCGCTGGTGTCATAGACGACGTCCGAGGCCTTGGTATAGCCCGTCGGCGTGCCGGTCAGGTTGGCTGCGGACGCGGTCATGGTCAGCCCTGCGAACAGGGAGACGACCAAGGCCATCGCCAGCAGGAAGGAGAGCGTCCTTCTGGATACGGTGTGCTTCATAATGAATCCTCCATTTTTCAGATTTCGGTCATGCTTGGGTGTTCAAATCTTACCAGAAATCGACCTGAAAATCAATGCGGCAGCCCTCATTTTTTTGAAAAATGTCACAAAAATTCCCCAATGCCCTCCGGACGCTCCGAAATCCGGGCGGAACATGCAGAAATCCCCGCCCGGCTTGAACCAAACCGGGCGGGGATCGGAGCAGAAAGAGCGCTTACGCGCGGCGGGCCAGGCGCTTCAGGCGAGGCCAATACCAGGATCTTCCGAAGACCAGAAGCTCTGCGAGCAGGCCGAGCGGAATCGCGGCAAAGACGTCCACGATGGAATGCTGCTTGACGAAGCAGACCGAGATGGAGATCAGGCCGCAGAGCAGGCAGATCAAGACCTTCGTGCCGGGCTTCGCCAGCTTTGACTTTGCCCAGACCGAGGCGATGCCGAGCGAATAGGCCACGTGCAGGGAAGGACAGACGCCTGTGCTGGTATCGAAGGCGTAGATGAAGCCCATGATCCGCGTGAGCAGGTTGTCGCGCGTAAAATGGTCCGGGCGCAGGTCCTGACGCGAGGGATAAAGGATGTAGACGATCACTGCGACGATCTGGGTGATGATAATGAACTTCTGCAGATTCCGGAAGCTGTCCACCTCATAGAGCAGGAACCGGAGCAGGGAGATCACGATCAGCGCGTACCAGAACGTGTAGGGGATCACAAACAGCTCATGGAAGGGGATCAGATCGTCCAGGGCCGAGTGGATCGGGTGGCAGCGCTCCGGCGGGATCAGGTTCTCCGTCAGGAAGTAGGCGATGAAATAGACGATCCAGCCCAGCAGAAGCAGCAGATGCCGGTATTCCGGGGAGGTGAGATTGCCCGGACGCAGCTTGCGGTAATCCCGCTCCGGCTGCCGGGCCGCCGGACGGCCCTTGCTCGTCACGTAGTGCTTCGAGGACATATTGGGATAGGGGACGACCACGTGCTCCGGCTGGGACTCGGCCAGGGCGGTCACGCCGTCCATCATGGCGGCGGCGATCCGCACGCGCTCGGCAGCGATCGGCTGAGCGGGATCATAGGCGACCGGCTCGCCGAAGAACATCCTTTTGAGGTTCGGGGCGATATAGGTCGGAACGAAGCTGACGATCTTTCCCGTGCGCTTGTAGTAGTGCTTGGCGACGTCGATGAAGCGGTCCTGGAACCGGTAGACGATCTGGTTATGCGGCTCGTAGCACTCCGGGAAGATCATCACGCGAGACCCCGCCTCCAGCTCGGCCACGGTCTGCTTCATCGTCGTGATCAGGCGCTGGTCGTGATAGACCGGGATCGTGTAGGCGTGATTGAAGATCAGGACCGAAAGCGGCGCGATCAGATAGGACAGCAGACGGTAGAACCAGCGGAAGGCCTTTGGCTTTCCGCTCCAGAAATCCTGATAGGCATAGGGCGGGACCTCCTTGAGCTCCATCATCTGCGCGGCGCACCAGGTCGTATGCCGCCCGGGCACGTAGAGCTCGGAGGTGATGGGGCCGTGCATATGGCAGTGGTTGCCGACCAGAATGCAGCCGTCCTCCGGCAGACGCTCCGCGCCCTCCACGGAGATCTTCGGATAAATGATCTGGACAGCCCTGCGGATGAACCGGTAGAGCAGAGGCTTTCTGCGTTTTTTCGTAGAATCGTTCGTTGTACTCACTCCCGAAATAGGGTTTCTTATCATGATAGCGTTTGAATCTGAAAAAGAGAGAATAATCTGTAAATTTTTACGCCGGATGGGAAGAATCGCCGGATTCCTCCGCCGAGCCCGCGCCCCGTTCGCGGAAATCCGTGGGGAGCATGCCGGTCTCGCGCTGGAAGACCTGGGCAAACCGGCTCTGGCTCTCGTAGCCGACCGCAGCGGCGACGTCCGCGATCCGGTCGGAGGTCGTGCGAAGCAGCCGCTTGGCCTTCTCCATCCGGTGCATCCGCAGATGGGCGGCGATGGAGGTCCCATAGACCAGCTTGAATTCCTTTTTCAGCGTCGTGGTGTTGACGTGGAAGCGCTGGGCAAGGGCGTCGATCGTGATTTTTTCGTCCAGATGGGTACTCATATAGTCGTGGATCTGCTCCATCAGATCGCGCGAGCTGCCTGCGTCCGTCAGGATCGGGCAGGCAATGTTGAGCACGTGGTCGAGCGTCCCGTGCAGCAGGCGGGAAAGCTCGGTGTCGGCGGCGCGGTAGTAGGTCTCCTTGCCGTCGCGCCGGTATTCCACGAGACCTGCCGCCTTGAGCTGCTGCAGATGGTGGCTGACCGCCGGGCCGGACATCTTCGTCAGGGCGGCGACGTTGACGACGCACTCCTCTGAATGGAGCAGCAGCCAGAAGATCCGGACCCGGCTGGGATCGTCCAGCAGGCGGAACACCTCCGCGGCCGCAGTAAAGCGGTTCTCTGCGGACAACAGATCAAAAAACAGCTTTGTCCGTCCGCCGTTTCCGTGGTCGTGGGGCAAAATCCAGTTGTTCATGCTCCGGCCTCCTTCGCTGTGCTTCGCCTGCGATTATAGCAGAGACATAACAAAAAAGCAACCGTTGATTCGTTTCGGAAACGATTTTCTCCCGTTCGGAAGCATTCGACCCGCCCGGATTGACAGGAAAAGCAGAGGGGTCTATAATGGAACCGTACAGATAAACAACTGTAAAATTTATATGAAAGAGGGCGTGTTCATGGAAAGGGAACAGAAGGTCAAGCTGATCCGGATCCTGATCGCCGGGGCTATGCTGATTGCCTTGCAGTTTCTCCCCGTCACCGGCTGGGTTCGCATGGGGCTGTATCTGGCTGCCTATTTGATCATCGGCTATGATATTCTGCTGGAGGCCTTCGAGGGCATCCGCGAGGGAGAGGTTTTTGACGAGGATTTTTTGATGGCTGTCGCCTCCATCGGCGCCATCGTCCTTGCCGTCATCACGAAAAGCGGAGACTTCAACGAAGCCGTTGCGGTCCTCCTCTTCTTCCAGATCGGCGAGCTGTTTGAAGACTACGCCGTGGACAAGAGCCGCGACAACATCGCAGATCTGATGGACGTCCGTCCGGACTACGCCAATTTAGAGCGCGAGGGCAGATTGGAGCGGGTCGATCCCGCGGAGGTTGCCGTGGGCACGGTCATCACGGTTCAGCCCGGCGAGCGCATCCCCATCGACGGTGTGATCCTCGACGGCGAATCCAGCCTGAACACCGCCGCGCTGACCGGCGAGAGCCTGCCGCGTGACGTTTGCCCCGGCGACGAGGTCGCAAGCGGCTGCATCAATCTCAGCGGCGTGCTCCGCGTCCGCACCACCAAGGCCTTCGGTGAATCCACGGCCTCCAAAATTCTGGATCTGGTGGAGAACGCCGCCGAAAAGAAGGCCAAACCGGAGGCCTTTATCACCCGCTTTGCCAAGGTCTATACGCCCATCGTCTGCTTCGCGGCTCTGGCGCTTGCGATCCTTCCGCCGCTCGTCTCCCAGCTCGTGCTGCATACCGCGCCGCAGTGGACGACCTGGACCTATCGCGCGCTGACCTTCCTGGTCATCAGTTGTCCCTGCGCCCTGGTCATCAGCGTGCCGCTGACCTTCTTCGCCGGTCTGGGCGGAGCCAGCCGCGCCGGTATCCTGGTGAAAGGCTCGAACTACATGGAAACGCTTTCCAGGACCCGCACCGTCGTCTTTGACAAGACGGGCACGCTGACCAAGGGCGTGTTCGAGGTCGAGGATATCCACCATGCCATCCGGAACGAGGCCGAGCTGCTGGAGCTGGCAGCCCTGGCTGAGAGCGCGTCCGCCCATCCGATCTCTCTGAGCCTCCAGCGCGCCCACGGCAAGCGTTTGGACCGCAGCCGCGTGACCGACGTCCGGGAGGACAGCGGCAAGGGCGTGGTCGCCCGCGTGGACGGGATCGAGGTCGCCGTCGGAAATGAAAAGCTGATGAACGAGCTTGGGATCCCGTTCCAGAGCTGCCACAGCGCCGGTACCATCGTCCACGTCGCCGTCAACGGCGTCTACGAGGGACATATCGTCGTGACCGACGTGATCAAGCCCAACGCTGCCGAAGCCGTCTCCGCCCTGCGGAAGCTCGGCGTGACGAAAACGGTGATGCTGACCGGCGACAACGAGCAGGTCGCAAAACAGGTCTCCGGTCAGATCGGCATCGACGAGGTCCACAGCGGCCTGATGCCGGATGAGAAGGTCGCCCAGGTGGAACGCCTGCTGGAGCGCCGGACGAACGGGAGCCTGGTCTTCGTGGGCGACGGCGTGAACGACGCGCCGGTCCTTTCCCGCGCCGACCTCGGCGTTGCAATGGGTGCGCTCGGCTCCGACGCCGCCATCGAGGCCGCCGACGTCGTGCTGATGGACGACGACCCGATGAAGCTCCGCAAGGCAATTCGCATTGCCAGAAAATGTCTGCGGATCGTCCATCAGAATATCTGGTTTGCCATCGGCGTCAAGCTGGTCTGTCTGGTGCTCGGCGCCCTCGGTATTGCAAATATGTGGCTTGCGGTCTTCGCAGACGTGGGCGTGATGGTACTTGCCGTCCTCAACGCCATCCGCGCCCTGCGGGTGAAGAATCTGTAAGTCAGCCGATCCAGCCCCTGTCAAACGCCCTGCTCCGAGTCATACTGCGGAGCGGGGCGTCTTTTGCAACACTTTCGGCACTTCCCTCGTCTTGATAGACGTCAGCGCTGATAAAAAAAGGAGCAAACACAGTATGGAAGAGAAACAACTCCTCCGGTCCCTGCGGGCCAAAGACCCGCTGGCGTTGGAGGAAGCGATCCACCGCTACAGCGCCTACGTCTATGCGGTGATCTCCGGCAGAGGAGGGGGTCAGCTCTCTCACGAGGATGTGGAGGAACTGTCGTCAGACGTTTTTCTCGCGCTCTGGCAGCGGTCGGACTGCATCCGAACGCAGAGCTTAAAGTCCTGGCTTGGCGCGGTTGCAAGAAATCGGACGGTCGATTTTCTGCGCTTGCATAAGCTGCTTCTCCCGCTCGACGAGCTGACTGTTTCGGTCCCGGACGACCTCTGGAAGCGGTTGGACGAGGCCGAGCGCACCGCCCTCGTTCGCAGCGCGATCTCACAGCTCGACCCGACAGACCGGGAAATCTTCTTCCGCCGCTACGATCTCTGCCAGAATGCCGCGCAGATCGCTTCGGCCATGCAGATCCCTTCCGGTACTGTGCGCAGCCGTCTTTCACGTGGGCGGCAGCAGCTCAAGGATTATTTGACACAAGGGGGAATTGACGATGGAACTGAATCTTGAGGAAATCTTGTCCCGTACGGAGCCTGTGAACCTTTCGGTGAAACCGCTTCCCCGTGACAGTGAGGAAAGGATTTGTGCATTAACAATGAAGAAAACTGAACAAACGACCCGCGCAGGGAAAGCAGGACGTCGCATCCGATATCTGATTGCGGCTGTGGCTGCCGTGCTGCTGCTCAGTGTTCCGGTATTTGCTGCATACCGTTATAACTGGTTCGGCTTTGCGGACCTCTTCGGTGAGAAGTCCGGGGTCATAGAATCGGACGTGGTAAAATACAATGCGGACCATCCTGAAAACGGCATCGTTCCGTCCGCGCCTGCTCAGCCGTTTACGGACGTATATGCCGAGCGGGACGGTCGGAACCAGGCAGCGGTCAATGGGACGGCGTATGTCGCCGAGACGCCGGACTACCGTGTCACCCTGGAGGAACTGATCGCTACGCCGGATTCGGTATTTGCGATCATCCGCATGGAGGCAAAGAATGAAGCGGCTGCTGACTTGGCGGCGGCTGTCACCGGCAATATTAAGGAGGACAGACTGATTCTGAATCTGACCGAGCCGGAAGGCGGTCACGCCTGGGGCAATCACGGCGGATCGGGCGATACGTTCCCACTTGCATGTGAAGGAAACGTGACCCACTTTATGGTCGCAAACATTGGCGGCAGTTATGCGGTCGGGGACAGAATGCTCCTCACCTACGACATCTGGCTGCCGGATGGAGGCCTCGGCGATTCCCAAAGCCTGTTTGAGGTTCCCATTGAACATGTGACGGAGGAAATCGTGATCTCCATCGAACCGGTCTCAGATGCCGAAGGCTCCATTCTCTGGAATACGGTGAAGCTGAACCCGATGACGTTTACCCTCGTTGGAAGCGGTGAGTCCTACCATGGCACACCTGAGATGCAGCTTGTCCGCAAGGATGGTACGGTCATTGAGATCCCTGTTTTCGACGAGACTTACAAACACGACGGCTTTGTCCTGTTCGCGGGCGGCAGCGAGCAGGGGAAAACGGTCAAGGCCACATGGCGGTTTACCGAACCGATCGACCTGGCGGAGATTACTGCCGTTACGGTCGAAGGCGTATCCTATCCCATTCCGTAAAACGATTTGAAAAAAATGGTGTATTTCGATCCTTTCAGGATCGAAATACACCATATTAAATTAAAATAGGAAGGAGCAAATCAAAAGATGAAACGAATCACAAGGCTGACGGCTCTGCTGCTGGCGCTGGTCCTGCTCGGCGGCTGCACGGGCGGCCCGGCGGCGAGCCAGGCCGGATCGGGCAAGCCCGCGCAGACGGGGAACGAGACGGCGGAGCCGGTTCAGACAGGGGCGGATCAGCCCGCGCAGACGGGGAACGAAACGGCGGAGCCAGGCCGGACCGGCCCGGTCACGACCCACATCCGGGAGGACTTGGGCGAGGGTCTGACGGTCGATCTGGAGCTCACCGTTCCCGCGCCGGATGCTCAGCCGAAGGTTTACACGGCGTTGTATCCCGTGCTCGATGAGGAGACCGTCGCGGCCTTCTGGGAAGCGCTGGGGCGGACCGAGACGGAGGTCGTTCCGCATGAGGACTGGGTCGGCAGAAAGCAATACGAATCCCATTCTGACGCGGACGACAAGCTTTCGTATAAATATTCGGTTTCGGACGATCACGGGAACCCGTGCTACAATCTCTCCTACTCTAAGCATACCGTTCACGACTACAGCTTTGCCTTCCGGGATTATATCGTGAACCGGAGTGAGCACCCGGACGACAACACCGCCTTCTACACGGAAGAGATGGAATTTTCCTTTATGAGCCGCAAAGAGGCACTGGCCTGGGCGGAGCGTCTGCTGCAGTCCCTCGGGATCTCCAACGTATCGCTGCGGGAGTCGTATTATTTGAGCCACGAAAAGCTGAATGAGCAACTGGCGGACGAGATCTCGGCGTGGTACATTGAGCATTATAATGCGCAGGAATTTGCAAAGACCGGCTACGACGAAGCAGACGACGCCTACGTGTTCTACTTCGACGTGACGATCGACGGCATTCCGGTGCTTGCGGACAACTTTGAGCTGACGACGCTGTTATATGAAGCTCCTTCCGTTCATATCAAAATCAACCGGCAGGGTGTATATGAGCTCTGGGCCATGAAGCCCTGGCAGGCGGGGGAAGCGCTGCCGACGACGGGGACGCTGATCGACGGGAATGAGATCCTGGCCAAGGTGAAGACGCTTGCACAGAACCAGCTCTCCGCCTGCGAGCGGGTGATCGACACGGCGGCGCTGCGGTATCTGCCCTGGCAGGACGGAGACCGCTGGATCCTGAAGCCGGTGTGGTACGTATCCATTCTGAACCGGAACGCAATTACCTACTACCGCAGCGAAACGGAATCCTACCTTGCCGATACCCGCACCTGGTATCTGTTCGACGCCTATACCGGCGAGCAAATCGCCTGAAGCCTTTCGCTTCAAACGGAAGTCGTGCCTGAGATCATTCAAAAAGGAGTGATGCGATTATGAAAACGCTGATGCGGGTGCTCCGCGTGGAGCTCTGCCGTTCCCTAACCTCCGCCACGCTGTGGCTTCAGCTTGTGCTCCTGCTGGCGTGGATGTGTCTGAACATTCTGGCACAGCTTCTCAACCCCAATCTGCGGGGCTTTGAGCCGTGGCAGATGCTGGTCAGCAACGCGGTCACGGACATTATGAATTTTGCGCCGCTGCTGATGGCAATCGGGCCGGTCTGCTATGCCTGGAGCTACTGCTCTGACCATAGCTGCGGTTATGATCTGGAGGCGGTTCGGAGAACCGGCACGGCCGCCTACGGAGTCGCCAAGTTTCTTGCTGCAATGCTTTCCACATTTGCGGTGACGGTTCTCGCCGTCCTTGTCTTTGCTGGAATCATGGGGCTCCTGCAGCCTCCGATGAACACCGAGTTGCTCACCGCCGGCAACGGTGCATATCTGGAGCTTGTCGCGGAGGGGAGCACGGCGCTCTTCCTGGTCTGCCGGGCGGCGATCACGGGCTTGAGCGCGGCCTTTGCAGCGGCTCTTGCACTGGCTGTGTCCGCCTATGTGAAGAACTCGTTTGTGTCGATCCTGTCGCCTCTGCTGATCTATATGGTGCTGGACAACCTCAGCCTTTATCCGGACCCGCGGTTTTCGTGGCAGGAGATCATGTTTTTCGAAACGGGGAAATCAACAGCGGCCTCCGCGATTTGGGCAATCTGGTATCTGCTGCTGATGATTGCCGGATGCGGGCTGCTGTTTGTCCGCAGGATCAGAAAGGAGCTCAGCGCATGAAGGCTTTGAAATGCTGCAAAATTAACTTTCTTCAGATCCGGACAAACTGGAAGTACTGGATCTGCCTGGCATTTGTCGTGCTTCAGATGTGGAGCATCACCGGCGACATGGGCGCTTACGCCCAGGCGCTGCACTATCCCCACGTCGCCCCGTGGCTGCTGCCGCATCTGCCCGCCTTTATCCAGAAATACACCGTTCTGCTCATCATTTTCCTGGTCCTGGTCAGCGACGCGCCCTTCCGTACCGCACAGCAGCAGCTTGTGATCCAGCGCGTCGGAAAGCGGAAATGGATCATCGGACAACTGCTGTTTCTGTTTGCAATGAGCGTTCTGTATTCGCTGCTGCTCTGGCTGCTCTCCTGGATCTTCTACGCACCGATGGTCGAGTGGACGCCAGAGTGGGGAAAGGTGATCTTCTCCTCCACAAACTATGACCTTACCAGCGGCATTACCGAGATGGTCTCGCCGGTGATCATTACCAAGGAGATCCTGATGAATACAACCGGTCTGGCTGCAACCGCCCATATGGTGCTGGTTCAGGCGCTGGTGTGCTTTTTCCTTGGCGGTCTGATCCTGATCTGTAACCTCTGGCTCCGAAGCGGCGTCGGCCCCTTCCTCTCCGGCGCGTTTGTCATGGAGGCCTTCTTCCTCCGGGCCAACGCCATGTGGAACGATCACCCGACCTGGCTCACCTGGGCATCTCCCGTCTCCTGGCTCGACCGGTCCATGATGGACCACACCAACCAGGGGCTCCCGTCGTCCGCCTATGGTCTATGGATGATCCTGGCGCTCTGTCTGGCGGAGGTGCTGGTCGTCGTCGGAACCATACATAAATGTGATATTGCTGCAAAGGAGTGAACGAAATGGCACATGAAGAAATTGCCGTCTCTGTGGAACGGGTCACAAAGCGCTTCGGGGAGCTGACCGCGGTGAACGGCGTATCCGTTGCGTTCGAGCGTGGAAAGATTCACGGCATTATTGGCCGGAACGGCTCCGGCAAGACCGTCCTGTTCAAGTGCATCTGCGGTCTATACCCCGTCACCGAGGGCTCGATCACGGTGCTCGGGCAAACCATCGGAAACGGAAAAACCGTCCCGAAGGGGGTCGGCGCAATCATTGAAACGCCGGGCTTTCTCCCGAACTGCACGGGCTACCAGAACCTCCGGTATCTGCGCGAGCTCACCGGAAAGGTGGACAAGCAGAAGATCCGGGAGGCCATCGCCACGGCGGGGCTGGACCCGAACCTCAAACGGCACGTGGGAAAGTATTCCCTGGGTATGCGCCAGCGGCTCGGCCTGGCACAGGTGCTCATGGACGACCCGGAGCTGCTGATTCTTGACGAGCCGATGAACGGTCTGGACAAGTACGGCGTGGCCCAGATGCGGGAGCTGTTTTTAGGGTTGAAGGACAAGGGAAAGACGATCCTCATCGCCTCCCACAACCCGGACGACACACGGATCCTGTGCGATACTCTTCACGAAATGGACGCCGGCGTCCTCACGGAACGCAGGGCGTAATCATTCACGTGTCGATGTGTTGCGCCGTGCAGATTATGAACAGCATCGCAAGTGTCTGCTTCAGAGGTTCTCGTAAAAAAGAAGCGCAATCCCCTGGCTGTATCACAAACCGTGGTACAGCCTCTTTTTTTACCGGCATAGGCCGCCGCGGAGGATTACGATCATCAGGGTCGGAAGCCGGACGATGAAAAACAGAACGTGGGCAGCCCGCGTGTAACTGTTCAGCCCTGCGGAATGCGAATGGTCAGAGTGACCAGTCAGGAGGGCGTAGGGCGGAAGCGGCGGTGGGGCCAGCCTGCCAGGACTCCGACAGAGCCTTCCCCACTTGGGGGGAAGGTGCCGAGCGCAGCGAGGCGGATGAGGGGGCGTTCCGACAAGCAGTCCGTTGAATATATGAATCTGTAATCGATACTCCTCCCCTCATCCGTCATCCGGCTTCCGTGAGACGCCGGATGCCACCTTCCCCCCGAGGGGGGGGGGAAGGCTTTTCGCTCGGCAAATCCAAATCCGTTGAGCTGCTGAACTGTTACGCCCGTGTTGCAGCCGCCGATGAAAATCGCCGTTTCCGCCCTTGCAAACGCCGGAGAAATCGGGTATAATGATTGCATTCTGAGGAACAGCGGAGACGACTATGCCGAACGTCATTGAAATCACGTCTTTTTCCGCGCCGGAGCTGGACGTTTACGCCAGACTGACCGAGAATCAACTGGTCAACCGGGCGGACCCCTCCAACGCGCTGTTTATCGCCGAAAGCCCGAACGTCATCGACCGCGCCCTGGACGCCGGCTGCGTGCCGGTTTCCATGCTGCTGGAACGGAAGCACATAGAAGGTCAGGCGAAAGGCATCATTGCCCGCTGCGGCGAGATCCCCATCTACACCTCCACCCTGGACGTTCTGACCCAGCTCACCGGCTTCCCGCTGACGCGCGGGGTCCTTTGCGCCATGCGACGGCCCGCGCTTCCGAAGCCGGAAGCGATCTGCAAAAACGCCCGCCGGATCGCGGTGTTGGAAAACATCATGAATCCGACCAACCTCGGCGCGATCTTCCGCTCTGCGGCGGCCCTGAATATGGACGCCGTCCTGCTCACGCCCGCCTGCACCGACGCGCTCTATCGCCGGTGCGTCCGCGTCAGCATGGGAACGGTCTTTCAAATCCCGTGGACCTATCTGGATATGGAATGGCCGGAGCCGGGGCTTTCCTTCCTGCGAGGTCTGGGCTTTCAGACCGCCGCAATGGCTCTGCGGGACGATTCCGTCCGCGTGGACGATCCCGCGCTTTGCCGCGCCGAAAAGCTGGCGATCGTCCTCGGGACCGAGGGCGACGGCCTATGTAATACCACGATTGCCGACTGCGACTTCACCGTGAAGATCCCCATGTCTCACGGCGTCGATTCTCTGAACGTCGCCGCTGCTTCTGCGGTGGCCTTCTGGCAGCTTGGCAGGATGCATCAATAGAAACGGAGGAACCTGAAATGAAGCTTGCAACCGCTCTTTCCGAACGCGCCGACATGCAGCGCCGTCTGGCCGACCTGCAGAACCGGCTGAACAACAACGCCAAGGTCCAGGAGGGCGAAGTCCCTGCCGAGGCCCCCAAGACCCTTCTGGCCGAGCTGGACGGCATTCTCACCCGGCTGGAGGAGCTGATCACGAAGATCAACCTGACCAACAGTCTGACCGTGGCGGAAGGGGAGACCCTGACCGCAAAGCTGGCCCGCCGCGACTGCCTTTCCAAGCGCGTGAGCATGATGCGCAGCTTCCTGGACTGCGCCTCCGCCCGCGTGGACCGCTATTCCAAGACGGAGATCAAAATCTCCTCCACCGTGGACGTCGCCAAGCTGCAAAAGCAGGTAGACGAGCAGTCCAAGGCACTGCGCGAGCTGGACGAGGAGATCCAGGCCCTGAACTGGACCACGGAGCTGAAGGAATAAAGGATCAAACAATCAGTCGGTAGTCCGAAAAGGCGAGCGGGATCTCTCGTGGTTGAGAAGGAACCACACGCTATGGTTGACCGTCGGGCGCGGTCGGGGTTCGAATCCTCTTTTACCGTTATGCCCAGCAGCGTTACACGCGCACGGTCACGGTGCATTGTTACTACCTTCAACGCTGATTTTCGGATGAGGGTCGGGATCGGGGACGATTGATGATTCGGCGGGTCTCCCGCCTGAAAGGATGAACGAATTTGACAAGACTGGATTCCTATTTTGAAGCGCTGCGCGGCAAGCGCGTTTTGGTGCTGGGCGTCGGCGTCAGCAACCGCCCGCTCGTCCGTCTGCTGCTGCACTACGGCATTGACGTCACCTGCTGCGACAAGACGCCCCGGGATAAGCTGGACGACGAGGTACTGGAGCTGGAGAAAAACGGCGCGAAGCTCCATTTGGGGCCGGACTATCTGGACGGTCTGACGGGCGACGTCGTATTCCGCACGCCGGGTCTCCATCCGGACACCCCGCAGATCAAGGCCCTGCGCGAGGCCGGAGCCGTCGTCACCTCCGAGATGGAGGCCTTCTTCGCGGTCTGCCCCTGCCGGATCACAGCCGTCACCGGCTCCGACGGCAAGACGACGACCTCCACGCTGATTTCGGAGTTCTACAAAAAAGAAGGGTATCGCGTCTGGCTGGGCGGCAACATCGGCACGCCCCTTCTGGACAAGGCGGACGAGATGGAGCCGACGGACAAGGTCGTGCTGGAGCTCTCGTCGTTCCAGCTCATGTACTTCCCCTACAGTCCGCACGTGGCGGTGATCACGAATCTGGCCCCGAACCATCTGGACATCCACAAGGATATGGCGGAATACGTGGCCGCAAAGGAGAACCTCTATCTGCACCAGACAGCGGACGATACGCTGATCCTCAACATGGATAACGAGATCACGCATTCCTTCGTTCCCAAGGCAAAGGGCAGGGTGTTGGAGTTCTCCCGGCAGGGCGAGCCGGAGCGCGGCGTCTTCTTCCGCGACGGGACGATCTGGCGAAAGGGCGAGACCACGGAGCGGTTGATGGATCAGTCCGACATCCTGCTTCCCGGCCTCCATAACGTGGAAAACTACATGGCTGCCATCCTGGCCGTCGGCAGCGAGGTCTCGGATGAGAGCATCCGTGCCGTTGCCCGCAGCTTCGGCGGGGTCGAGCACCGGATCGAGCTCGTCCGGGTCAAGGACGGCGTGCGCTATTACAACGATTCGATTGCTTCCTCTCCCTCCCGCACGATCGCGGGACTGCGCTCCTTCACGCAGAAGGTCATTCTGATTGCCGGCGGCTACGATAAGCACATTCCCTTTGAACCGCTCGGGCCGGAGATCGTGGCCCGCGTCAAGACCCTGATCCTCTCCGGCGCGACGGCTCCCAAGATCTATGACGCCGTGATCCACGCCCCGGGCTATGCCGAGGGCAGCCCAAAGATCCTCTGGGAAGACGATTTCTACGAGGCGATCCGCCTGGCGTCGCGGGAAGCGGAGCCCGGCGACGTCGTGATCCTTTCTCCGGCCGGTCCCGCCTTTGACAAGTTCAAGAATTTCATGGTTCGCGGGAAGGAATTCAAAAAGACAGTAATGGAGCTGTGATACGATGGATATGAAACAAGCGCTCTTTGCGCTCTCCGCCTGTACGGGTCCCAGCGGGGCCGAGGAGGGCGTCTGCGAGACGGCAAGCGGGATCCTGGAGCCTTTCGTGGACTCCGTGACCCGGGACGTCATGGGAAACCTGATCGGCATTCGAACCGCCAAAAAGCGTTCGCAGGAATGTATCCTGCTTGACGCCCACCTCGATGAGGTCGGCATGCTTGTCACAGACCACGATAAGGGATATCTGAAATTTGCCGCCATCGGCATTGACCCGCGCATCCTGCCGGGCCTCGAGGTCAAGGTCTGCACCGAGCCGCCGACGTACGGCGTCGTGACCTGCCTGCCGCCGCACGTGGTCCCTGCGGACGAGCGGGAAAAGGCCTTTGAGATGGACGATCTTCGCGTGGACTGCGGTCTGTCCGAGGAGGAAGCGGCAGCCCGCGTCCCCGTCGGCACCCGGATCGTCTACGGCACCAAGCCCTTCACAATGGGAAAAAGCCTTGTCTGCGGCAAGAGTCTGGACGATCGGGCGTGCTTTGTCATCCTTTGCCGGGTCATGGAGCTGTTGAAAGACGAGGAGCTTCCGTTGAACGTCTGTGTGCTCGGCTCTGTCCAGGAGGAATACACCGCCCTCGGCGCTTCGACCGGAGCCTTCAATATGATGCCCACCGAGGCCATCATCGCAGACGTCAGCTTTGCCGAAACCCCCGATACGCCGAAGGATGAGAGCAAGCCACTCGGCACCGGTCCGATGATCGGCGTCGGTCCCGTGGAAAACCGGCGGATGTCGCAGAAGCTGATCGCGCTGGCAAAGGAAAACGGCATTCCCTATACCCGCGAGGTCCTGCCAGGACGGACCGGAACGAACGCCGACGAGATCCAGATCAGCCGCGAGGGCGTGGCTGTCTGCAACGTCAGTCTGCCGCTGCGCTACATGCACACGCCCATCGAGGTCGTGGATCTGGAGGATATGGAGCACAGCGCCCAGCTCATTGCCGCCTATATCCGTTCGAGAAAGGAGGACGCCCCATGCTGATGGATACCGTCAGGGCCCTCTGCCCGCTGTTCGGGCCATCCGGGCTGGAGGACGAGGTCCGCGCGTACATCCGCCGGGAAGCAGAGCCATATGCCGACGAGATGACTGTGACGCCCAACGGCACCCTGATCGTTTTCAAGAAGGGCAGGAAAACGCCGAAGCGCCGGGTCTTGCTGGCTGCGCATATGGATGAGGTCGGCGTCATTGTCACCTCGATCATGGAATCCGGCTTCCTGCGCTTTGCCTTCATCGGCGGAATGGACCGCCGCGTCGTCCTGGGCAAGAAGGTTTTCTTGGGCCCGGATCGGATCCCCGGCATGATCGGCATGAAGCCGATCCATCTGACCGACAAGGACGAGCGCAAGCGGATCCCCAAGGTCCGGGATCTCTACATTGATATCGGCGCAAAGGACCGCGCCGCTGCGGAGGCTCTGGTTGAGGAAGGGACCTTCGGCTGCTTCGATCCGGAGATCACCGACCTGCAAAACGGATTCCTTCGGGCAAAGGCGCTCGATGATCGAGTGGGCTGCGCGATCCTGCTTGAGACGCTCAAGGAGGAGCTTCCCGTCGATACCTGGTTCGCCTTTACGGTCCAGGAGGAGATCGGGTCTAAGGGCGCCTTCGGCGCAGCCTTTCGCGTTGAGCCGGACGTTGCCCTGATCTTAGAGGGCACCAGCGCCGCAGACACGCCGGACCGCGATGGCGCGGATCGGGTCTGCGTCCCCCTGCATGGGCCGGTCCTGTCCATGATGGACAAGGGCAGCATCTACGATCCCGGCCTCTTCCGCCTGCTGCGGGATCTTGCAGAGGAACGGAGTATCCCCTGGCAGATCAAGACCCGCCTGGCCGGAACCACCGATGCACGAGCCATGCAGACCAATCTCAACGGCTGCAAGGTCGCCGGGATCTCCGCCCCTCTGCGCTACATCCACAGCCCGTCCTGCGTGGGCAACGTCAAGGATTTTGAAGCCATGAAGGTTCTGGTCGGGGCCTTCCTGGAGAAAATGGAGGATTATCATGGATAAACTGCTCAAAAAGCTCATCCCCCCGGTTTCCGCCTCCGGCCATGAAGCGGCGATCGCAAAGGTCATTGAGGAGCTGGGCAAGCCCTACGGCTCCGTGGCCCGTGACGCCCTCGGCAACCTGGTCATCCACAAGCCCGGCAACGGCCGCCGCGTGATGGTCGCCGCTCACATGGACACCGTCGGCCTCATTGTGACCTATCTGGAGGAAGGCGGCTTCGCCCGCTTTGTCAATCTGGGAGGTCTGCGACCGATCTATATCGTTGGCCAGCGGGTCCGATTTGACAACGGCGTTTTTGGCGTCGTCTGCCACGACAGCGGCGTGGAGCCGCAGGATCTGACGATTGAAAAGCTCTACGTTGACACTGCCGGGGCAAAGGTCTCGGTCGGCGATACCGCCGTCTACTGCGGTGAGCTGGTCTTCCAGGACGGAAAGGTGATCTCCCCGTATCTGGACAACCGTCTCGGCTGCGCGGTCTGCCTGCGCGCTTTGGAGCTGATGAAGGAAACCGAAAACGAGATCTACTGCGTCTTTACGGTGCAGGAAGAGGTCGGCCTTCGCGGCGCCAAGCCGGCTGCATTTGCCATCACGCCCGATCTTGCGATCGCTGTGGATATCTGCGGGATCCCCGATACGCCGGGCTCCTGCAAGCCGAACGGCCTGACGCTCTCCGGCGGACCGGCCATCAAGCTGATGGACGCAGCCGTGCTCAGCCATCCCGCCGTCGTGGATCTGCTCAAGGAATCCGCTGCGGCTCTGGGGCTCCGAACGCAGATCGAAGTCACCAAGCACGGCGGCACCGACGCCGGAGGTATCTTCAACACCCGGGGCGGCGTGCCCAGCGGGGTGCTCTCCATCCCCATCCGCTATACCCACAACCCGAATGAAATTGCCGATCTCACAGTTGCCGAGGACTGTGCCAGACTTCTGGCAGAGGCCATCGCAAGATAGGAGGCTGAAATGGGCGTTTCCAAGGTACTTCGCAAGATCTCATCCCGCGGCGCAAAATGCTCCGCCGTCGTCGTGGCGGCGGGGAAGGCCACACGCATGGAGGGCACCGACAAGATCATGGCGGAGCTCTGCGGCGAGCCCCTGATCGTCCATACCCTTCGCGCCTTCCAGAATGCGCAGGACGTCGTGGAGATCGTTCTCGTCACGCGGGAGGATCTGCTTGAGCCGCTCAGCCGGCTCGTCGTTGAAAAGAAGCTGAGCAAGGTCAAACGGCTCTGCAAGGGCGGCGAAAGCCGCGCAGAATCCGTCCAACTCGGCCTTGACTACGTGGGGAAGGACTGCGATCTCGTCGCCATTCACGACGGCGCAAGACCCCTCGTCACCGAGCAGATCATCCACGACGCCATCCGCAAGGCGGAAAAGTTCGGCGCGGCTGCCCCTGCCGTTCCGGTCAAGGACACGATCAAGGAGGTCCACGGCGGGATCATCGAGGCCACCCCGGACCGCAGCGCCCTCTACGCGGTGCAGACTCCCCAGGTCTTCAAGACGGCAGTCTACCGTGCGGCGCTGGAAGCCGCCATCGGCGGGAAAAAGCCGCTGACCGACGACTGCTCCGCAGCGGAAGCCTACGGCGTGAACGTCATCATCACCCCGGGCAGCGACGAAAATTTCAAGGTCACGACGCCGACCGATCTGCTTCTGGCTGAGGCCGTTCTGAAGGCGAGGGCGAAACCATGAGAATCGGTCACGGCTACGACGTTCACCGCCTTGTCGCGGGCAGAGACCTGATCCTCGGCGGCGTGCAGATCCCTCACCGTATGGGGCTGGACGGTCATTCGGACGCTGACGTTTTGACCCATGCCGTCATGGACGCCCTGCTCGGCGCGGCGGCGCTGGGCGACATCGGGCAGCACTTCCCGGATACCGATCCGGCCTATCTGGGCATTTCCAGCCTCAAGCTGCTGACGCGCGTCTGGGCGCTGATCACCGAACGGGGCTACCGCCTCGGCAATCTGGACGTGACGGTCCTCGCGCAAAAGCCGAAGCTCGCGCCCTATCTGCCACAGATGAAGGAAAAGCTCTGCGCCATCCTCGGCGCGGAGCCGGACCGCGTCAATATCAAGGCGACCACGGAGGAGCATCTGGGCTTTACCGGAAGGGAAGAGGGCATTGCCTGCCACGCGGTCTGTCTGCTGGAATAAGCCCTTGAACAGAACGGGCTGAACGAGAAACGCGGGCGGTCTGCTTCCGGCAGACCGCCCGCTTCCGATCGCACAATTATACATCCTCGAGCGCCAGCTCGACGCGACCGCTGGAAAGATCGTAGATCGCCCCGGCGAAGCCGACGCGCCCTTCCGCCGCCAGCTTCCGCAGGACCTCGCTCCGGCCCAGCTCAGCCAGAGACGCGCGCATATTTTTGAATTCAGCCTGACGGGGCGAGCTTGCGTGGACGATATTGTCCGCAACCTGATCGATCAGATCGCCCAGCGCGCCAAGCTCCAGGTGATCCATCATTGCGGCAGCCACCGCGCCGCAGCCCCGATGGCCCATCACCAGGACCAGCGGTACGTGCAGATGGGCGACGGCGTATTCCACGCTGCCCAGAGCAGCGGGGGTCATCAGGTTGCCGGCGTTGCGGATCACGAACAGGTCCCCGATCCCGGCTGTGAAAATATGCTCCGCCGGAACGCGGGAATCCGCGCAGCAGACCACGACGGCGTATGGGTGCTGGCCCTCGTGCGCGGTCTTGTGCCGGATCGCAGCGCTCAGACTGGCGAGATTCCGGCTGTGGGTCCGGAATTCTTCGTTGCCGCGGAGCATGCTCTGCAGCGTGGCCTCGGCGGCAGGGGAGACCGTCGTCTCCTCGCCCAATGCGACCCGGCTTCCAAACCGGAGCGCGGCATTACAGGTATCCATAACAGCAGCCTCCTTACGAATTTGTCTGAACGGAGTGATTTCTTGCTTCTGACCCATCCCATCCCGCCCGTCTGGGCAGCGGATTCCGGAATCCTGATTCTCGGCAGCTTCCCGTCGGTCAAATCCCGGGAGGCCGGATTCTTCTACGGCCACCCGAACAACCGCTTCTGGCGGGTCACGGCGGCAGTCTTCGGGGAAGCCTGTCCGCAGACGATCCCGGCGCGCCGCGCCTTCCTCCTGCGGCACGGGATCGCCCTCTGGGACGTGATCGCCGCCTGTGAGATCGTCGGCTCCTCGGACGCAAGCATCCGAAACGCGAGGGTCAACGATCTGAGCGAGATCCTCAACGGCGCGCCGATCGAGCGGATCTTCGTCAACGGCAAAACGGCTCAGCGGCTCTACCGCCGATACGCCGAGCCTCTGACCGGGCGGGCGGCGATTTGTCTGCCCTCCACCAGTCCCGCGAACGCGGCCTGGAGTCTGGAGCGCCTGATCGAGGCCTGGCGCGTGATCGCCCCAACGGGCTCAACCTGATTATACCGCTTTTTCCCCGGAATTACAAGAAAAATCTTGCAGACCGCTCCCCGTTCGGAGGCGGTCTGCAAGATTTTCGGCTGTCATTTGGACAAACCGCACCGGAATAGACTGCATGCAGGAGGTGAGAGGCTTGCTTTCTGCGGCAGTTCTCGTAATGTCCATGTTCTGCGCGCTTCGCCTGGATACGCCGGGCTCCTTTCCCAAGCCCCTGCCACGGAAGGAAGAACAGGAATATCTTGAACGCGCGTCCAGGGGAGACATGGAGGCGCGGAATATCCTGATCGAGCGGAATCTGCGCCTCGTGGCGCATATCATGAAGAAGTATTACACACAGGCCTCCGACCAGGAGGACCTGATCTCCATCGGGACCATCGGCCTGATCAAGGGCATCGAGTCCTTTGACCCGTCCAAGGGCGCCAGACTTGCGACCTATGCGGCCCGGTGCGTGGAGAACGAGATCCTGATGCATTTTCGCAGTCAGCGGAAAACGGCGGGCGACGTCTCCCTGTCCGACTGCCTTGAGGCCGGGAAGGACGGGACGGCGCTTGCCATTCAGGACGTGGTCGCCTCCGACGAGGATCTGTTCGAGGACCTCGCCCGGAAGGAGGCGAACGCCGGTCTCTACCGTGCCGTTGCATCCGTGCTGACGCCGCGCGAGCGGACCGTGATCGTCCTGCGCTACGGTCTGGGCAATCACGCGCCGCACCGCCAGCAGGACGTGGCCGCCATCCTCGGCATCTCGCGCAGCTACGTCTCCCGGATCGAAAAACACGCCCTGGAGAAGCTGCGGGCTGCGCTGAGCTGAGCGCGCAGACAAAAATCGCCCGGAAGCGATGCTTCCGGGCGAGATCGTTGAAGGTTACAGCGCGGAATAGCCGAAGCTGTTGACCAGCGCGTCGATGCGGCGGCCCTGCTTGCAGTAGGGGCAGGAGCGGAAATCGTAGCTGGCATAGTCGGGCAGGTCGTTCACGTCGTAGACCGAGTGGACCTTCATGCCGGCGGCCTCCTCCACGGCGGAGTAGAGGCTGCAAATACCGACCACGGTGCCGCCGTAATAGCCGATGGCCTCAACGGAGCGGTTGGCGGTGAAGCCGGTGGTGACGCTGGCCATGAGGATCAGAACGTGCTTGTTCCGGATCAGCGGCTGGGCATTGTCGCGGAAGATGATCTGGCTGTTGGCGTTGTATTCGGGTTCCAGGACCGAGATCGCGCCGTTGGAATTGACGCTCCGGCGGGTGCTGATCAGGGCGTCTGCCAGACAGGTTCCGATGACGGCAGTACCGTCCAGACAGAGGATCGTGTCAACGGGGACGGTATTGTAATAAGGCGCAAGCTCCTTTGCAACGTCCTTCGCCTCGCTCAGACGGGTCTTCTGATGAGAAATATCAATGTAGTAATTGATATGACTGTGGTTGGTGGCAAAGTGGCCGCGGGCCACGCGCAGACGAACGTTGCCTCTGCGAACCGGAAGCTCTTCAATCTCAAACATGTTAGCATTCCTCCCTGGATATAGTACGAAAAATTCCCCGCCTGAGAGCAGCCTTAGCTGAATCAGTTCCGGGGAATCGCTCTGTTACATTATAACCCGTTTTATTGCAGTTTGTCAAGTAGAATTTGGCGGCAGTTCCGGAAAGTCGGTCTTGCTTTTACAAAAGCTCTGTGCTACAATACCGCTAAACGCGGAAGGAGGTTTGAAACAATGAGCATTCCGACTCAGCGGAAGCCGGATTATAAATCCGCGTGGATTTTCCCGATCCTCGGCATCATTGCAGCGTTCACCTATGCGCTTTTGGTCTTCCCGAACAGCTTCGCCCCGGCTGGCGTCGGCGGCATTTCCACCATGCTCCAGTATGCCATGAAGGTTGACGCCGGTATTCTGAACCTGATCATCAACATCCCCATTTTGATCACAGCCTGGTTTCTGGTTGACCGTGAATTCGTGGTCAAGAGCATGCTTTTCACGGCCTTCTTCTCCGGCGGCATGATCGCCCTCCGGGCCGTGGACCCTGCGATTCTCGCCAGGTATCAATACACCTCGACCAACGGCAACAGCACCATCCTGGCTCCGATCGCCGCCGCCGTCATCATCGGCAGCCTCTACGGCGTGACACTTCGCAAGCACGGCTGCACCGGCGGCACCGACGTCGTTTCCTTTTGCATCAAGCGCTATCACCCGGAGTACAACGTCGCCTGGATCAGCTTTACGCTGAACGCCGTGATCGCCGTCGTATCCTTCTTCGTCTACGGTCATCAGTTCGAGCCTGTCATCTGCTGCATCATCTACTGCTTCGTATGCAGCTACGTCGGCAATTCCGTGGTCAAGGGCGCACATTCGGCCCTGAAATTTGAGATCGTCAGCGAGGAACCGGAAAAGCTCGCCGCCGATCTGATGGAGCATCTCAAGCACGGCGTCACGATGCTCCCCGCCGAGGGCGCCTACACGCACGAGCGTAAGAGCCTGGTCATCTGCATCGTCAATAAGCACCAGATCGCCGACATCCAGAGCATCATCGCCCGCTATCCCGGCTCCTTCACCTATATTACCTCGGTGTCCGAGACCCTGGGCAACTTCCTGAAGATCAAATAAGGCGCCAAACGCCCCGCTTCCGGCTTCGGGAGCGGGGCGTTTGACGCGATTCCCTGTGATCGCGTCTGACCGGGCGCGCGGTCCGGATCAGTCCTCCGGCTCCTCGGGCAGGGTGAAATAGAGAATCGCTCCTTTGTCGTGCAGGATCAGATCCTTCCCGGCCTTCGTGAAAACCAGCGTGCCGTTTACGCCCTCCAGGGTCACGGCGTCGTCGGTTTCGGCCCAGGTGATCTCCAGATTCTCACCGTTCCAGCTTGCGGTTCCCAGACCGTTCTCATCGAGCGTCAGAACGACGTTCATCCCCAGACTGGAGGGCGTGACCTCCTTGCCGTCATAGGTCGCGCGGGTCAGGGTATAGGTCCCGCCCACGGCGTGCGAGCAGCCGACCAGGCAGATCAGCAGCAGGACGGCGAGCGAGACGGAAACAATGCGTTTCATTGGCGTTCAGCCCCTTTCGGATTGCTTGCGTCTATTATAACCGACCGCGCCCGATTTGTCACGACTTTTCTGATCGTTTTTTGCGCTGCCGGCCACGCGGTGCGTAAAAATATTTCTTGACAAATCGGTGCGCTGCGGATATGATAAGTGCAATCAAACGCGCGGATGGAGAGGAGTATCCCCGAAACCGGTTTTCAGAGACAGGGCGGACGGTGCAAGCCCTGAACGGCAGGGGAGAAGGTCGCTTCGGAGCGGTCCGGTCGAACGCATGAGGCCGGGACGGGTTCTCCCGTTACAGAGACAGAGTGTCCGGGTTTGCCCGGAAATTCAGGTGGTACCACGGTATTTTATGCCGCCCTGAGCTTGCTCGGGGCGGTTTTCATATTTGACAGGAGATGATTATTATGGCAAGAGAACTCCCCAAGACCTACGATCCGAAGCAGGTCGAGCATCGAATCTATTCGTTTTGGCAGGACAACGGCTACTTCAAGACGAAACGCGACCCTGACAAGAAGCCCTTTACCATCGTCATGCCGCCCCCAAACGTCACCGGGCAGCTCCACATGGGACACGCGATGGACGAGGCCCTGCAGGATATTCTGATCCGCTACAAGCGGATGCAGGGCTACGCCGCGCTCATGGTTCCGGGCGTCGATCACGCCGGAATCGCCACGCAGATCAAGGTGGAGGAGGAGCTCCGCAAGGAGGGCCTGACCCGCTACGACCTGGGGCGTGAAAAATTCCTGGAGAAGGTCTGGGACTGGAAGAACAAGTACGGCGACCGCATCGTGGAGCAGCAGAAGCGTCTGGGCACCTCCTGCGACTGGGACCGCGCCCGCTTCACGATGGACGAGGGCTGCTCCAAGGCCGTCCGCGAGGTCTTCGTCTCCCTCTACGAAAAGGGTCTGATCTATAAGGGCAGCCGCATCATCAACTGGTGCCCGCACTGCCGCACGGCCCTGTCCGACGCCGAGGTCGAATATGTGGATAAGCCGGGCCATCTCTGGCACATGCGCTACCCGCTGACCGACGGCTCCGGCTGGCTGGTCGTGGCTACCACCCGCCCGGAGACCATGATGGGCGATACCGGCGTGGCCGTGAACCCGAACGACGAACGCTACGCGCATCTGGTGGGAAAGACCTGCATCCTTCCGCTCATGGATCGCGAGATCCCCATCGTGGCCGACGACTACGTGGAGATGGATTTCGGCACCGGCTGCGTCAAGATGACGCCCGCCCACGACCCCAACGACTTTGAGGTCGGTCTGCGCCACAATCTGGAAAGCATCAAGGTCATTGCCGACGACGGCACGATCAACGAAAACGGCGGGCGCTACTTCGGCATGGACCGTTACGAGGCGCGGAAGGCCGTCGTGGCGGATCTGGAGGCCCTTGGCCTGCTCGAAAAGACCGAGCCCTATTCCCACAACGTCGGCACCTGCTACCGCTGCCACAACGACGTGGAGCCCATCATCTCCGCCCAGTGGTTCGTCAAAATGGAGCCCCTTGCAAAGGAGGCTCTGCGCGTGGTCCGCGAGGGCGAGACGAAGTTCGTCCCCGACCGCTTCACCAAGATCTATACCAACTGGATGGAGAACGTGCGCGACTGGTGCATCTCCCGCCAGCTCTGGTGGGGCCATCAGATCCCTGCCTGGTACTGCGCCGACTGCGGTCACGTGACGGTCAGCCGCGAGGACGCCCAATGCTGCGAGAAATGCGGCTCGAAGCACATCGAGCGCGACCCTGACGTGCTGGATACCTGGTTCTCTTCGGCTCTCTGGCCCTTCGAGATCCTGGGCTGGCCCGATCAGACCCCCGATCTCGATTACTTCTATCCCACCTCCGTCCTGGTCACCGGCTACGACATCATTTTCTTCTGGGTCGCACGCATGATCTTCTCTGCCTGCGAGCATACCGGCAAGCCGCCCTTCCACACCGTTCTGATCCACGGTCTGGTCCGCGACGACAAGGGCCGCAAAATGTCCAAGAGCCTGGGCAACGGCATCGACCCGCTGGAGATGATCGACCGCTACGGCTCCGACGCCCTGCGCATGAACATGATCACCGGCAACAGCCCCGGCAACGATATGCGCTTCTACGTGGAGCACTGCGAGGCCATGCGCAACTTTGCCAACAAGCTCTGGAACGCCAGCCGTTTCGTGCTGATGAACCTCAGCGTGGAAAAGAACGAGCTGCCCGCAGCGGAAAAGCTGGAGATCGCAGACCGCTGGATCCTCTCCAAGCTCAACCGCGTCACCCGCGAGGTCACAGAGAATCTGGATAAGTTTGAGCTTGGCGTGGCGATCCAGAAGATCTATGACTTCATCTGGGACGACTACTGCGACTGGTATATCGAGCTGACGAAGGCCCGTCTCTACGGCGAAAACGAGGGCAGCAAGCGCACTGCCGAGCAGGTCCTGCTATTCGTGCTTGACCGGATGCTCCGGCTGGTGCATCCCTTCATGCCCTTTGTCACCGAGGAGATCTGGCAGGCCATCCCCCATGAAGGCGAGGCCCTGATCGTGGCAAAGTGGCCCGAATTCACCGAAGCGCTCGACTTCCCGACCGAGGAACAGCACATGGAGGCCGTCATGACCGCCATCCGCACGATCCGCAACCGCCGCGCCGAGATGAACGTCCCGCCGTCGAAAAAGGCGGACCTCTACGTGGTGACGGAAAAGACCGAGGTCTTCACCGAGGGCATCCCCTTCATCACCCGACTGGCCTACGCGGAAAACGTCTTCGTCTCCGCTGCGGAGCCCGAAGGACACGAGGATATGGCGCAGTGCGTCACAGCCGACGCAAAGCTCTATCTGCCGATGGCGCAGCTCGTGGACGTCGAAAAGGAGCTGGCCCGCGTGAAGAAGGAGAAGGAGAACGCGCAGAAGGAGATCGCCCGCGCCGAGGCCCAGCTCTCCAACGAGAAGTTCACCGCCCGCGCGCCAGCCAACGTGATCCAGGCGCAGCGCGATAAGCTGGAACAGAACCGCAGGCTGCTCGTCCAATTGGAGCAGAGCGAGGCAAGACTTGCCCGTCTGAAGGGATGAGCGGGAGAGCCTCAGATACTGCCGGCGAAAAATAACACTTGTATATTTCCAACGAATGCGCTATAATAATATGAAATCAAAATCACCCGGCTGCAAGGAGGTATTGTAATGGTAAAGGTTCAAACCGAAAAAGGCGAGATCTCTGTCAACAGCGGCGTTTATACCAACATTGCCGGCGCTGCCGCGTCCAACTGCTTCGGCGTCAAGGGCATGGCAGTTCGCTCCGTGACCGACGGACTGGTTCATCTGCTTCGCCGCGAGGCGATGGGCAAGGGCGTTCTTGTGAACTTCCTCGACGACGGAACCATCTCCATTGATCTGCACATCATCGTGGATCACGGCGTCAATTTACAGGCCGTGGCGAGCTCCATCATTTCCGAGGTTCGTTACGTCATGCAAAAGACGACTGAAACCGAGGTCAAGGACGTAAACGTCTATATTGACTCCATGATCGTCGGCTGAAAACGGAGGAAGAGTAGCTTTGAGACAGACAATTGACGGAGCGGCCTTCCGGCGCATGATCATCAGCGCCGCAGCCGCCATCGAGATCAACAAACAGAAAATCAACGAGCTGAACGTGTTCCCGGTCCCGGACGGCGACACGGGCACCAATATGAGCATGACGATCAACAACGCGGTCGCCGATCTCAAGCGGGCTGACAGCCCCACCCTCACCAAGGCCGCCGATATTACCGCCTCCGCGCTTCTGCGCGGGGCCCGCGGCAACTCCGGCGTGATCCTGTCCCTGCTGTTCCGCGGCATCTCCAAGTCTCTCAAGGGCGTGGAGGAGACCACCGGCGTCGGCTTTGCCGAAGCCCTTCAGGTCGGCGTGGACAGCGCCTATAAGGCGGTCATGAAGCCCGCCGAGGGCACGATCCTGACCGTCGCCCGCCTGGCGGCGGCAGCAGCCGAGGAAGCGGCGAAGGAGCAGGACTACGTGGAATACGTGCTTGACCGCGCCATCGTTCGCGGCAAGGTCGCTCTGGAGGACACCGTCAATCAGAACCCCGTGCTCAAAAAGGCGGGCGTTGTGGACGCAGGCGGCGTGGGCTGGATCACGGTTCTTTCCGCCATGCTCTCCGCCCTGCGCGGCGAGGACGTGATCGCCCCCGAGGCCGGGAGCGAGACCGCACCGAAGGAGCAGGCCAGCTTCTCCGATTTTGAAACCGAGGACATCACCTTCGCCTACTGCACCGAGTTCATCGTCTCCCGTGACAACGAGCTTGACCCGGAGGCGCTGCGCGAATACCTCAACGGCATGGGCGACAGCCTGGTCCTGGTGGACGACGACGAGATCATTAAGGTCCACGTTCACACGAACCACCCCGGCGAGGTCATTGAGAAGGCCCTGACCTACGGCGGCCTCATCACCGTCAAGATCGAGAACATGCGCCTCCAGCACACGGAAAAGGTGCTCTCCGAGGCTGAGAAGAACAATCAGGTCGCCAAGCCCGAAAAGCCCTACGGCATGGTTGCAGTCTGCGCCGGCGAGGGACTGACCTCCGTTTTCAAGGATCTCGGCGCCGACGGCGTGATCTCCGGCGGACAGACCATGAACCCCTCGACCCAGGACATTCTGCTTGCCATCAACAAGACGCCCGCCGAGACGGTTTTCGTCTTCCCGAACAACAAGAACATCATCATGGCGGCGGAGCAGACCATCGGTCTGACCGAGAAAAACGTCGTGGTCATCCACACCAAGAGCGTCCCGCAGGGCATCTCTGCGATGCTGGCCTTCGATCCCGACCAGGACGCGGAGACCAACACCAACGCAATGGAGGAGGCCCGTCACGGCGTCTCCACCATGCAGATCACCTATGCGGCCCGCAACTCCGATTATGACGGCTACGCCATCCATGAGGGCGACTACATCGCGCTCTACGGATCCGCCCTGTTCGGCACCAGCCGCGATATCAACAACCTGCTCAAGGGTCTCGCGGAAAAGATCGCCAGCGAGGAAAAGGACGTAATCACGATCTTCTACGGCGAGGACATCGACGAGAAGACGGCGGAAAAGGCCCTTCGCATCTTTGAAAAGGTCTGTCCCGATGCTGAGATCAGCCTCATCAACGGCGGTCAGCCCGTCTATTACTACATGATCTCCGCCGAATGATCCCGCCCAATCAGCATGAAAAACACGCAGCCCTGCTTTGAGGGCTGCGTGTTTTTCGTTGATCGGCGTTTATTTCAGAGAGACCTGCGTTCCGATCTGCGTCTGCATGCGCTCCGTCGTCTGCTTCAAAAGCTCGTACATCGGCGCGGAGACTGCGTCGTAATACCGTTCTTCATAGAATGCCATTGCCTGTCTGCTGTCCAGGATCTCCCACTTTTCGCATTCCAGATCTTCGCTCGGCTGCGTGGAATACGTCGGCGTGCAGGAGACGTCGGTCATGCGGACCTGTCCGTTCTCCCGCAGGAAGCGGACGTTCAGAATGCAGCCTGCACGGGCGTTGGTGGCGTCCGCCGCAGAGAGAAAATCACCCAGGCTGTAGGCGACCACGGCGCTGCCGGTGAATACCCCGTAGCCGTTCGTCCTCTTGACCGGTCCGACGTAGTGGGAGTGGCTTCCGACCACGAGGCTGACGCCGTTCTCCAGCAGCAGCTCCGCGATCTTCGTCTGGGAATCCGAAAGCTCCTCGTCATATTCGCTGCCCCAGTGGACCAGTGCAACGATGACGTCCGGGTTCTCGGCCCGCGCCCGTTTGACGGCGTTCAGGATGGCGTCGCGAGCGATCTCCTTGTAAAGCTCGTCGGAATACAGAAGGTTGACGCTCCAAAGCGCCTCCTCCGGGACGCGAAGATTGTTCTCCATGCCCTTGGTAAAGGCAAGAAAGGCAAATCGGATCCCGTTCACGTCCTGAACCAGAACGCCGCCGGTCTGATCGGCTTCCTCCTTCGTGGCGCTGGTTCCGACGGAACGCAGACCGGCGGACGAAATCGCGGCCTTGGTCCGGGCCAGACCGGAGACGCCGTTGACGACGCTGAACGAGTTTGCGGTCTGCAGAACGTCAAAGCCTGCGTCATACAGGGCGGTCAGGAGGGCGGGGGGATAATTATAGTCGGAGATCTCATCCGAGATATTGCCCTCCAAATTGCCGACGGCAAGGTCGGCTGCCCGAAGCTCTGCCGTGACCCAGCGAAAGCAGGGGGAGAAGTCATACCCGGCAGGGGTCAGAAACGCCTCCTGGGCCGCCTTCGTCATGGCAATGTCTCCGACGAAGGCGAGCGTCACAGGGCTGTTCGCCGGGGCTTCGGTTTCGGCGGTCCGGGGCGTTTTCGGATTCTGATTCGAGATCAGAAGGTACAGGCCGACGCCGATCAAAACTGCGAGCAGAGCCAGCGGGATCATCCAGGGCAGGCGCTTTCTGCGCCGCCGCGCTGCCTCGCGCCGCTGATCCTGCCGGAGCTGCTCCTCCAGACTGCCGGTTTCACGAATGTCAGACATAGTCTTCCTCCAAGATAATGATTCGTGTGCTCCGTCATTCTACAACAATTTCCGGGAAAAGGCAATTACTTTTTGCATTTCTCAACAAAGTGTGATATAATTAAAAATCATGTACAAAAAGGAGGGCGCGTATGAAACCGATCCGCCGGAGCTGCCTCGTTCTGCTGGTTTGCGCGCTGCTGTTTACCGGCTGCTCGATCTTCCGCCGGTCTCGCAGCGGCGCAGCGCCGTCCGGGTCGCTGATCCCGCTCAACACTGCGGAAATGACGGCCTTTACGAAAGATGAAAACGGCGTCGTCTCTTATCCCGGCGCCATACAGGGCATCGACGTTTCCTCTCACCAGCGCGAGATCGACTGGGATGCCGTCTATCAGGACGGGATCCGCTTTGCGATCCTCCAGATCGGCTTCCGCGGCTATCATGAAAGCGGCAGTCTGAACGTGGACAGCCGCTTTGAGGAAAACTATGAAAATGCCCGCGCCGCGGGGATCGCGGTCGGCGTCTACTTCTATTCCCAGGCCACCAGCCGGGAGGAGGCCAAGGCGGAGGCCGATTTCGTCCTGGATACGCTGGGCGGTCGAAAGCTGGAGCTGCCGGTCTTCTTCGACTGGGAGGAGGTCTCCCGCGGGCGGACCGCCGGTTACGCCAATACCCTGGTCTCCGACTACGCGCAGATCTTCTGCGACACGGTTGCAGAAGGCGGCTACGCGCCGGGCGTCTATTTCAGCCAGTCCTACGGCTATATGCTTCTGAATCTGGAAGCCCTGCGAAGCAGCGCGTTCTGGCTGGCAGAGTACGGCAGCTATCAATCCTTCGGCTATGGGGTCCATTTCTGGCAGTACACCGGGAAGGGACACGTTGCCGGCATCGAGGTGCAGGTGGACCGGGATCTGATGTACGTCGAACCCGAAGCAGAAACAGTTACGGAGGTTGCGGAATGAAACGAATCTGGAATCAGTTCTTTGACAAGACCTTCTGGCTCTACGTCGCCCTGGGCATCCTAAACTACGGCGTGTGCAATCTCATCATGCTGATTCTGCACAACGTCTTTCACGTGGAGAAAACGCCCAGCCTCATCATCGAATTCGCGCTCCAGACCGGGATCTCCTTCCTGCTCAACCGTTACGTGACCTTCCGCGGCCTGGAGATCTCCCGGTACTGGCCGGTGAAGTTTGTCGTCTCCGTAGGCTTGAGCTATCTGCTTGCAAAGGTCCTCCTGCTCAAGGTCTTTGAATCCCTGATCCAGGTCCGGCCCTTCTGCGCGATCTCCGATTGGGTGCAGAATCTCGTCGCCCGCAGCGCCGAGACCCCGGTCTTCCGCGAGAATCTGGTCATGCTGGCCTGTACGATGACCTATTGCATCATCAACTACGTCGGCCAGCGCTACTACGTGTTCAGGCCTCGGAAGTCGGAATAAGAATGTCTGCTGCCACGGGCCGGTAGAACAGGCGGCGGATCTCGTCCGGGTCGCGGGTCTGACCGAGGATCCACATCAGTTTTCCGACCACGGCCTCCGTCGTCATGTCATAGGCCTCCAGAACGCCCAGCCGGGTTTTCAGACTGTTGCCCACGCTGTAGACGGCCAGGTCGCTGCCCTCGTTCTCCACCTGGGTCGTCATCACGATGGTCTTGCCCTGCTTCATGGCTGCCGCCATCAGATCGTGAAACTCCGTTCCGCGGTAGGACGGCATCCCGCCCACGCCGAAGCTCTCGATGATCAGCGCGTCGTTGTGCTCCAGCATCCAGGCCAGCAGTGCGCTGTCCGTGCCAGGGATCATTTTCAGCAGGGCGACCTTGTCGTCCACCCGGTCGTAGAAGGTGGGCCGCTCCCGGCTCTCCGGCACGATGAAGGGCAAAACCCGTCCGTCGCGGATATAGGCCAGCTCCGGATAGTTGATGCTGGAAAAGGCGCGGAAGCTCTTGGTGTGCGTCTTTCTGGCGCGGGTACCCAGCATGACCTTTCCGTTGAAGACCAGCAGGACCCCGCAAAGATTCGAGCAGGCGCAGCGGAAGGCGTCCTCCAGGTTCATCTTGGAGTCCGTGCTGTCTGAGCCGATGGGCTTCTGCGCGCCGGTCAGAACGATCGGCTTGGGGCTGCCCTGGATCAGATAGGAGAGGGCGGCTGCCGTATAGGCCATCGTATCGGTTCCGTGGATGATCACGAAGCCGTCGTAATTGTCATAATCGTCCCGGATCGCCCGCGCCATCTGGACCCAGCGGGAGGGGGACATATTCGTGCTGTCGATGGAGCAGAGCTGATTGCAGACAACGTCGCAGAACTCCCGGATCGCCGGGACCTGAGACAGAAGCTGATCGGTATTGAGCTCCGGCTGGAGGCCGTCCGGCGCGAGCTGGGAGGCGATGGTTCCGCCGGTGCCGATGGCAAGAATTCGTTTCATGGAAAGAATCTCCCTTCAAGATCATCTTTCTATATCTTACACCATTTTTTACGGGTTTTCAACCTGGAAACCGGAGGTTTTTATGAAAAAGCAGAAAACGGCGATCATCTGGGATCTGGACGGCACGCTTTGGGATTCCTGCGATACCGTCGCCGCCGCCTGGAACGACTGGTGCCGGGCCAACGGCGTGGATCAGGTCTTCACCCCGGACGACTGCCGCCGCTGCTGCGGAAAGACCCTGCCGCAGATCGCGGAGGCCATATTTCCGGGTAAGGACCGCGCCTGGGCGGAAGCAGTGGTCAATTCCTGCTGTGATGCGGAATGCATCCCGCTTGCCGCGCACGGCGGCCTGCTCTATCCCGGAGAGGAGGAGCTTCTGCCGCGCCTGCACGAGCGGTATTTTATGGCTGTCGTGAGCAACTGCGGCCTGGGCTATATCGAGGCATTCTTTTCCGGCAATCAAACCGGCGGGTACTTCGACGATTACGAAAACGCCGTCCGCACCGGAAAGACCAAGGGCGAAAACATCCGTCTGGTCATGGAGCGGAACGGAATCGAACGCGCGATCTACGTCGGAGATACGATGGGAGACTGCGAGGCGGCCCGCGCCGCCGGGATCCCGTTCCTCCACGCTGCCTACGGCTTCGGATCGGTTCCGGACGCGCCGGCTGTCCATGCTTTTTCCGAAATACCGGCTGCAATCGAGAAAATGCTCCCCTGACCGGGAGCATTTTCGCTTTTTCGGAGCAGACTTGCTTTCCGCCGATTTTCCTTGACATTTTTACGGATTCCGGCTATACTGTACAGGATATAGTGGGTTTATGCACGAACACATCAATACGTTGCGGTTTTACCGCTGAGAGGATACTATGAGCAAAAAACAACCGGATTACGGCAATGAGAGTATTGAATTACTGAAAGGGGAGGACCGGGTCCGCAAACGCCCCGCCGTTATCTTCGGCTCGGACGGCCTGGACGGCTGCGAGCATGCGGTTTTTGAGATCGTTTCCAACGCCATCGACGAGGCCCGCGAGAAGCACGGCGATCTGATCATCGTCACCCGGTATGCCGATCACTCCGTCGAGGTGGAGGACTTTGGCCGCGGCTGTCCCGTGGACTGGAACGAAAAAGAGGGGCGCTACAACTGGGAGCTTGTCTTCTGCGAGATGTACGCGGGCGGCAAGTACAAAAACAATCAGGGCGGCGGAAACTATGAATACAGTCTGGGTCTGAACGGCCTCGGCACCTGCGCCACCCAGTACGCCTCGGAATACTTCGACGCCGAGATCTACCGCGACGGCTTCCGGTACAATCTGCACTTTGAAAAAGGCCGCATCGTCGGCAAGCTCGAAAAAGAGCCCACGACCCGCAAGCAGACCGGCTCGCGCTTCCACTGGAAGCCGGACCTCAAGGTCTTTACCGACATCGACATCCCCTCGGATTACTACACCGATATGCTCAAGCGGCAGGCCGTGGTCAACGCAGGCGTGACCTTCCGCTTCCGCAATCAGATCGGCGGGAAATTCGAGACCACGGAATTCCGCTACGAAAACGGTATCGTGGACTATCTCAATGAGCTTGCCGAGACCGGGAACATGAGTCCCATCACCATGCCCCAATACTGGGAGGCTGAGCGCGTCGGACGCGACCGTCCCGATATGGAGGACTACAAGGTTCGCCTGACCGCAGCCGTCTGCTTTGCCCGTCAGGGCGGTCATCTGGAATACTACCACAACTCGTCCTGGCTGGAATACGGCGGCGCGCCGGAAAAGGCTGCCAAAAACGCCTTCGTCTACGCGATCGACGCCTATCTCAAGCAGGAGAACAAATACGTCAAGAATGAAAGCAAGATCACCTGGCAGGACGTCTGCGACTGTCTGGTTCTTGTGACCAACTGCTTTTCCACCCAGACCTCCTACGAGAACCAGACCAAGAAGGCCATCACCAACAAGTTCATCCAGGATGCGATGGTGGAATTCTTCCGCTCCCGCCTGCAGGTCTATTTCATCGAAAACAAGCAGGAGGCCGAGCAGATCGCCGCCCAGGTCCTGGTCAACAAACGCTCCCGGGAGACGGCGGAGAAGGCCAGACTGACGATCAAGAAAAAGCTCTCCGGCTCTCTGGATATCGCCAACCGCGTTCAGAAGTTCGTGGACTGCCGGAGCAAGGACCCGAACGTGCGCGAGCTCTATATCGTGGAGGGCGATTCCGCTTTGGGCTCGGTCAAGACGGGAAGAGACGCCGAATTTCAGGGCATTATGCCGGTGCGCGGCAAGATTCTGAACTGTCTCAAGGCGGATTACGCGAAAATTTTCAAATCCGAGATCATCACGGACCTGCTCAAGGTTCTCGGCTGCGGCATCGAGGTCCGCGACAAGCACGTCAAGGATCTGGCGGAGTTTGACCTTTCCAACCTCCGCTGGAACAAAATCGTCATCTGCACCGACGCCGACGAGGACGGCTACCATATCCGCACGCTGATCCTGACCATGCTCTACCGGCTGGTTCCGACGCTGATCCGCGAGGGCTTCGTCTATATTGCCGAATCTCCGCTCTTTGAGATCACCTGCAGGGATCAGACCTGGTTTGCCTACAACGAGACCGAGAAGGCCGAGATCCTAAAAAAGCTGGAAGGGAAGAAGGTCAATATCCAGCGCTCCAAGGGCCTCGGCGAGAACGAGCCGGAAATGATGTGGATGACCACCATGAATCCCGAGACCCGCCGGCTCATCAAGGTCATGCCGGAGGACGCCGCCCGGACCGCCGTCTATTTTGATATGCTGCTCGGGGACAATCTGCAGGCCCGAAAGGACTATATCTCCGACAACGGCTACAAGTATCTCGATCTGGCCGATATTTCCTGAAGCGCTGAAAGGAGACTGATCCGCATGCGATCCGCGTCGAAACCGAACGCAGCGCCCCTGTCCGCGCGGGCGGAACGCAACCTGGGCGTGGACGCCCTCCGCATCCTTGCAATCGCCCTGATCGTCATGCTGCACACCCTGAATCAGACCGGCCTGATCCACTGTTATCGGGCCGACGGTCCCGTGTTGCAGCAGTTGGGAGAGAATCTTGTCCGGATCGGCGGAATGGGCGTGACGATCTTTGCGCTGATTTCCGGCTACGTGCTCTATCCGGGCCGCTGGAGACCGGAGCGTTTTCTGGCCCTCTGGCTTCAGGTGGTGCTGCTGAGCCTGTCTCTGTGCGTGATCGGGGAGCTGATCCAGCCCGGCTCCGTCGAACCGGAATTCTGGATCCGGTCCGCGTTTCCCGTCACCCAGCGCTGCTTCTGGTATTTTTCCTGCTATTCCTTCGCCTTTCTGCTGAGCCCGATCGTCAACCGCGGCGTGGCTGCTCTGGACCGGAAGCAGACGCTCGGCCTGTTCTGGGGCGTGCTTGGTCTTTCCTCCGGAGGCTCCTTCCTCGGCTACGTTTATTACGGCGATACCTTTGCCCTCGCCGGCGGTTTTTCGGCCATGTGGCTCGTCTGCATGTACGTCGTCGGAGCCTGCGTCCGCAAGGAGCGGATCTTCTTCCGCGCCGCCCGATGGAAGCTGCGTCTGTGCGCCGTGGGTTTGATCGTTCTGAACGGACTGATCGCCTGGCGCGTTCAGCTTGCAGGGATGAGCGTCGCGCCGTTTTCCAAGTATTCCACGCCCTTCCTTGTCCTGCCGTCGGTCGCGCTGCTGGTTCTGGCTGCGCGGCTTGAGATCCGTGGCCGGGCAGCAAGGGCTCTGGTCCGCGGGATCGCGCCCCTCTGCTTCGGCGTCTACGTGATCCACGTGCATCACACGGTCTGGTCCCGGCTGGAGCTCTGCCTGATCTCCTTCAAGCATGCGCCAACGTGGCAGCTTCTGGTCCTGATCCCCGGCTTCATGCTGCTGATCTTCCTGCCCTCCGCCCTTTACGACTGGCTCCGGCTCAGGCTGTTCCGCCTGCTCCGGCTCGACCGCTTCTGCGCCCGGATCGTTCGCGGTCTGCGCAGGCTTTGGGACCGACTCTGCCGCACCTTTGCCGATTAACCTGAATAGAAGAGGTATCATCCGATATGCCCAAAAAGAAATCTGAACCAAAACCAACCAAACACGCGGTTGACGATTCCGTGGTCGGTCTGCGCGGCGAGCTCACCGAGCAGGGCATCTGCGACACGCTGGAATGGAACTTTATGCCCTATGCAATGAGCGTCATCGTTTCGCGTGCCATCCCGGAGATCGACGGCTTCAAGCCCTCCCACCGTAAGCTCCTGTATATGATGTATACGATGGGTCTGCTGAAGGGCAACCGCTCGAAGTCCGCCAACATCGTCGGCGCAACGATGAAGCTCAATCCCCACGGCGACGCCGCGATCTATGAGACGATGGTGCGCCTTTCGCGCGGCAACGGCGCGATGCTCCACCCCTTCGTGGACTCGAAGGGCAACTTCGGCAAGGTTTACTCCCGCGATATGGCCTATGCCGCCCCGCGTTACACCGAGGCGCGGCTGGAGCCGATCTGCGCCGAGCTTTTCCGTGACATCGACCTGGACACCGTGGACATGGCCGACAACTACGACGGCACGATGAAGGAGCCGACCCTTCTGCCCACGACCTTCCCAAACGTCCTCGTCTCCAACAACAACGGCATAGCCGTCGGCATGGCCTCGAATATCTGCGGCTTCAATCTCCGGGAGGTCTGTGAGACCACGATCGCCTATCTCCGCGACCCGCGCTGCGACCTGCTGGAAACCATGCCTGCCCCGGATTTCCCGACGGGCGGCGAGATCATCTATGACCGCGCCGAGATGAACGCCATCTATGAAACCGGGCGCGGCTCCTTCCGCGTCCGCGCCAGATGGCGCTACGTGAAGGAGGGCAATCTGATCGAGGTCTACGAGCTGCCCTACACCACCACCGCCGAGGCGGTGATCGAAAAGGTGGTTGATCTGTCCAAGACGGGCAAGATCCGCGAGCTCAACGACATTCGGGACGAGACGGACCTCTCCGGACTCAAGATCACGATGGACCTCAAGCGCGGCGTGGACCCGGAGAAGCTGATGCAGAAGCTCTTCCGCTACACCACCCTGCAGGACAGCTTCACCTGCAACTTCAACGTGCTGATCGCCGGCATGCCCCGCGTGATGGGCGTCCGCGAGATTCTGGAGGAGTGGGTCGCCTGGCGAACCGAGTGCATCCGCCGCCGGACCTATTACCAGCTCCAGAAGAAACAGGAAAAGCTCCACCTGCTGCTTGGCCTGGGCAAGATCCTGCTCGATATCGACAAGGCCATCGCCATCATCCGCGGCACCGAATCCGAGGCTGAGGTCATCCCGAACCTGATGATCGGCTTCGGCATCGACGAGATCCAGGCCAACTACGTTGCAGAGATCAAGCTGCGAAACATCAACAAGGAGTACATCCTCAAGCGCACGGCGGAGACCGAGGAGCTGGAAAAGGCCATTGAGGACCTTGAAAAGATCCTCAAGAGCAGCGTCCGCGTCCGAACGATCATCGTCAAGGAGCTGGAGACCGTTTCAAAGACCTACGGCACGGACCGCCGGACCGGCTTGCTCTATGAGCACGAGGAATTCACCGAGGAGGCCCCGGAGCCCGCGCCCGATTATCCGGTGACCATCTTCCTCTCCCGGGAGGGTTATTTCAAGAAGATCACGCCGCAGAGCCTCCGCATGTCCGGCGAGCAGAAGTTCAAGGAGGGCGACGCCCTGTCCATGACCGCCGAGACCACGAATCAGGCAGAGCTTCTGGTCTTCACCGACCGCTGCCAGGTCTACAAGACCCGGTGCGACGCCTTCCCGGACGGCAAGGCCTCCGTCCTGGGCGACTATCTGCCCCAGAAGCTGGGCATGGAGGACGGGGAAAACGTGCTCGCCGTCTTCCTGCCGGGGGACTATACCGGCTTCCTGGTTTTCGTCTATGCCGACGGCAAGGTTTCCAAGATCGACCTTGCCGCTTATGAGACGAAATCCAACCGCAGGAAGCTGACCGGAGCCTACTGCGACAAGAGCCCGCTCAAGGCGCTGTTCCAGATGAAGGAGGACGAGAAGCTCGCCCTGTTTACCACGGAAAACCGTGCGCTGGTGTTTTCCACGGCGCAGCTTGCCCTCAAGTCCGGGCGCGCCATCCAGGGCGTCAGCGTTCTCACGCTCAAGCGCAAGGCGGAGCTTGTCCGCGCCTGCCGTCTGGCGCAGAGCGGGATCCGGAACGAGACCCGCTACCGCACCCGGACCCTGCCCGCCATCGGCGCTCTGCTCAAGGACGAGGATCGGGTGGAGCAGCAGCTTTCTTTGGAATTGTAAGCGCGTGTCCCATCTGTTTCCGCTTGCCTGAATGGAGGTGACTTCCGTGATGCGCCGTCTTTTGCCGCTGGCGCTGGCGCTGCTTATGCTCAGCGGCTGCATGCTTCAGTATGAGGGGGAGTCCGTCTCTCTTGCCGAGCATAAGGATCCCTACGCTTTCCGCGAGACCACCCAGCCTCCCACGGAGGCCACGGAGCCGGACCCGATCCGTACCGCCTCGGATTACTACAGCCTGCGCGAAGCTCTGTACCAGTTCATCTTCGCCGGCGTGGAGCATGGGGAAGTCGTGATCAAGGACTATACCGGCTCCATCGAAACCGACATCGACAAGATCAAGGATTACTTTATGAATCAGGACGCGATCAGCGCCTACGCCGTCGATTATCTGGAGCTGGATCGGATCTATTCCGGCGGCGCCTGGCGGGTCCGGATGGACGCCATCTATCGGCGTTCCGCAGGGGAGATCGCCGCGATCGAATCCGTTCTCGGCATTGACGCCGCCCTCAAGCGCATGACCTCCGCACTCGTCGAGCAGGAGAACTCCTTCACGCTCCGCGTCTCCGGCTATGCGGAGGAGGACTTTGCCGCCGCCCTCCGGCAATACGTCTTTGAGCATCCCGACCAGATCGCGGAAGCGCCGGATATCACCGCCGACGTCTATCCCAATCGCGGCTACGTCCGTGTCGTCGAGGTTCACTACGTCTACCGGAGCAACCACGACGCCCTGCGCCGAATGCGCACCGAGGCGAACGCCGTCCTGGATTCCGCCTGCGCCTATTTCCGGTACTCCACGGAGCCGGATCAGACCGTCCGGCTGATGTACTATTATCTGAATTCGCGCTTTCACTACGTACAAAAGGACGACGCCTCCGTCTATACCCTTCTCTGCGAAGGGGAGAGCAACAGCTTCACGATGTCTTCCGTCCTTTCCTACCTCTGCAATCAGGCGGAGATCCCCTGCTATCCCGTGGAAGGTCTCAAGGACGGAGAGCCGTGGTACTGGAACGTCATTGAGTTTGAGGACGGCTTCCGCCACGTTGATTTCCAGACGCAGGCCCTCTCAGAGGGCTCCGTCCGCTTCCTGACCGACGACGAGATGGAGGGCTATGAGTGGGACCGCGACAGCGTCCCTGCCTGCACTCTGGCGGCGGAGGATGAGACGGAGGGCTGACGAACCGATGAATGAACACAAGCTTTTTCGGCGGCGAATTGTCGAGAACCCATGAATTTTTGGGAAAATATCCGATTTTGAAAGATTCTTGTGGACATATCCGTCCCTGCGTGCTATAATCGGGCTGTTTGATTATAATTGATGAGTATCGGTGCAAAAGGTTTATTGCAGCATCCGAATACAGATAGGGGAATGCTATGTTATCCTGGCAGTTTTATCTGATCGTGGTCGTCCTGATCGGGATCGCGGTCGGCCTGTTGTTGCTTGAAAAACGCAGAAACGAACGCAATCTGAAAAAGCTGAAGATCCGTGTCAACGTCAACGGTATTCGCGGTAAATCCACCATCACCCGTCTGATCACCCGGATTCTCCAGGAAGCGGGCTATCACGTGGTCGGCAAGACCACCGGAACGGCAGCCCGCATGATCTATTGGGACCGCGAGGAGGAGGAAGAGATCGTCCGCAAGCCCCGCGGCGTGTCGATCAGCGAGCAGATCCGCGTCATCAACAAGGCCGCAAAGGCCGGCGCAGACGCCCTGGTCTGCGAGTGTATGGCTGTCCGCCCCGACTATCAGAAGGTGTTTCAGCACGACATTCTCAAGGGCGGGATCGTGGTCATCGTCAACGTTCTGGAGGACCATCTGGACGAGATGGGCCCAACGCTGGATCAGCTCGCCTGGGCCTTTGGCGATACGATCCCCTATCACGGGATCGCTGTCGTGCCCGACTGCGAATACACGGAGTATTTCCGTGCGATCGCCGAGGACCGCGGCTCAAAGCTGGTCGTTGCGAAGCCCGGTATTCTTCCGGAGGGCTATCTGGAGAAGTTCGACTATAAGATCTTCGAAAACAACTGCGTGATGGCGCTGAACGTGGCCCGCGCCCTGGGGATCCCCGACGACGTTTCGTTCCGCGGCATGCTTCGCGCCCATCCCGACCCCGGCGCTCTGCGTATCGAGGAGGTCCGGAATAAGAACCTGCACTCCTGGCTGATCAACGCCTTCGCCGCGAACGAGCCCGCTTCCACGCTTGAGATCTGGGAATACCTGAAGGACATGGATCTGCCGAAGGAGGACCCGATCGTCGTGATGAACTGCCGCCCGGACCGCGTTGACCGCTCCATGCAGTTTGCCAGGGACTGCCTGTCCCTGATGGGCCCGATCCGTCTGTTCGTGATCGGTGAGAAGGCCGAGCCGATCGACCACGCTTATCAGCGCGGCAAGCTGCCGAACGTGACGGAATACCGGAATCTCAGCAACCGCACCGTGCGCCAGATCATGAACGAGCTTACCCCCCTGCTGGATGAGCATATTCTGTTCTGCATCGGCAATATCCACGGAATCGGTGAGGAGTTCCTGGAGGCCGTCCGTGCGCTGAATCCGAGAAGCCTGCTCGGCAGCAGCGATAACCGCAGCGATCTCACCAAGCTGGGCCAGAGCGCAAATTCCGGCGCCGTCGAGGACGCCGCCAGCGTTCGCAATTCCTAAATCCCTTTCGGAGGATACAGAGATATGAGTGAATTTTATATTGCCCTGATCGTGGGCCTGCTGTTGAGCCTTGCCGTGGAAGAATTCTTTGGCATTTCCTCGGGCGGTGTGATCGTTGCCGGATATCTTGCTATGATTTGCGACGATCTTCTTTCCGTCGGCATCGTGCTTCTGATCGCGCTTCTGACCTATCTGGTCGTCGAATTCGTCCTGCCGCGCTTTATCCTGCTGTTCGGCAAGCGCAAATTCGTTGCCTGCATCCTGGTTGGTCTGGTGTTCAAGCTGCTCGCAGACTTTTTCGTTCCAACCCTCCCGTTTGCAACGCTTGCCTTCCGTGGGATCGGCGTCATTACCCCGGCCCTGATCGCACATACGACGATCAAGCAGGGCGTTCACATCACGATCCCCGCTGTTTTGGCGGTCTCCTATCTGACGTTTGGGATCGTGCAGCTTCTGATGCGGGTGATCTGACATGCAGAATATCAGTAAAATCAATTCTTTGATGCGTGCGCGCGCCAGTCACGTCGAGCTTGCAAAGAAGGTCGATCCTGCCACCCACCATCTTTCTTTCGCCCAGAAGATGCAGATCGTGTCCCGTCGGGATCGCATGGGCAGGACAAAGCCCGGCGCACTTCGTGTGCTGGCTGCGTCTCTCGTGCTGCTCGTTCTGGTGATCGTCGGCGGCGCAGTCCGCAGTCATGCGCTCAATACGATGCAGCAGAAGCCTCTGGTTCCCGTCGGCGAGAACGAGGTTCAGTTCTCCTTTGCCGGAGACCTTATGGTCGGGCGTTACGTCCAGACCTACGGGGAAAAGAAAGGCTACGACGAAATCTTTTCCTGCGTCAAGCCGCTTTGGGAGAATTCCAGCCTCGTTTTCGCGAATCTGGAATGCGCGATCCTGAACGGCGACAAGGACGACTATCCGGAAGCGGATAAGCTGGTCATTCACGGCACGCGGGACGGTCTGAAGGCTGCGGTAGACGCAGGAATCAACGTCTTCTCCGTCGCAAATAACCATGCGGTTGACTACGGCCGGACTGCGCTCCGGGAGATGCTGGAGAGCATTACCGAGTTCGGCGCCGAATACGCCGGCGCGGGCGCCAACTGGGAGGAAGCGCCTTCGTATCGCGTTCTGGACGCAGACGGCATGAAGGTCGGCTATGTTGCCTGCACCCATTTCGTTCCGCCGCATTTTGCCGCGACCGTCGATGATTACGGCGTTTGCTCCACGAACAACAGCCGTACCTACCGCAATCTGCTGAAAGCCTCTCTGGAGTCCGACGTCACGATCGCATACGTTCACTTCGGCAAGGAAAACGTTCCCACCGTGACGGACTCCGAGCGGAAGATCGCCCATCAGCTCATTGAATCCGGCGCGGACGTTGTCATCGGCTGCCATCCGCACGTTCTGCAGCCCGTTGAATTCTATAAAAACGGCATCATTTTCTACAGCCTCGGCAACTTCGTTTTTGACCAGGGTCAGCGCCCCGCGCGGAATACCACCCTGCTCCAGATGAACGTCAATCGGGAAACCGGAGCCGTGGTCTTCACACTGATCCCGATGCACATCGATGAATTCCGCCCCCACGTAACCGACAACCCCCTGTATCTTTCGCAGATCCAGGACGTTTTGACGGAATCCCTGCCGGAAGGCTCCTATACGATCACCGAATCGGGATTGATCCAGATCCCGTTTCAGGTCGATTTGCACCAATAAATGCATTCGGCCTCAGAAGGAGGTTCTATGATCCGTACTCAAATGAAGATCCGGCGATGGATCGCCGGGCTGCTGCTGATTTGTCTGCTCTGTTCCATGACGGCCTGTTCCGGCAACGGTAAAAGGGAAGCCACCTCGGATTCCGCCGCGGGCAACGCCACCGGTGAGTCCGGTATCGTTGATCCCGAGGATCTGACCGCAGAGGATGAGGAGCAGACCACGGAGGAGACCGTATCTCCGGCTCCTGTCGTGGAAACGATGGGCGGCTTTGCCGTTTCCAGCTCCACGGAGGAGTCCACGCGCGTCGGCATGCAGATTCTTTCCTCCGGCGGCAATGCCGTGGACGCCGCGGCAGCCATTTCCTTTATGCTTTCTGTCAGCGAGCCCTACTCCTCCGGCATCGGCGGAGGCGGCATTATGCTCGTTTATGACAGCAAGACCGGAAAAGCGAGAACGCTGGACTATTACGGCTGCGCGGGCTCCTCTCCCGTCATGACAGACCAGGTCGCGGTTCCCGGCGTCGTTGCCGGCATGGAAAAAGCGCTCGAGCTCTGGGGCACGATGTCTCTGGCGGACGTCATTCAGCCCAGCATCGACTATGCCGAGGAGGGCTTCACCGCCTCCGATATGTTCATCTACCGCCTGAGCTTCTCCGATAATCTTCGCCGCTACAATCCGGCGTTCACCAATCTGCGCGAGGGCGACGTTCTCAAGCAGAAGGAGCTTGCGGAAACCTTCCGTGCCATTCAGGCCGGCGGCTCCGATGCGTTCTACCGCGGTGAGATCGCGGAGAAGATCGCCGAAAAATGCGCGCTGACCACGGAAGATCTTGCCAACTATGAGGCCAAGGTTCGCAAGGTGGTTCGCTCTGAGTTCAACGGCTGGAAGATGCTCGGCAGCTATGCGCCGTCCTCCAGTCTGACGGTCCTTCAAATGCTGAAGGTCGCGGAAATGCTCGACATTCCCGATCCCGCAGTTGATCCCGACGGCTATCTCGACGTCCTCCAGACGGCGACTACCGTCGCCTATAAGAGCCGCTCCGCTCGTCTGGTTGACCCGGATTTCTATAAATTCCGGCCCAAGTCCTCTCTTTCGGAGGAATACCTTCAGAAGCGGATTGCCTCGTTGAGCAATTACAACTGGATGGACGACCCGGAACGGGAGTGCACGACGCAGTTTGCGGTCATTGACAACAACGGCCTGATCGTCTGTGTGACGAATTCTCTCTCCAATACCTGGGGCTCCTATATCTGCGTCGGCGGCTTCTATCTGAACGACGCGCTGACGAACTTCGGCGGCGAAGGCAAAAATGCCTATGAGCCAGGAAAACGGCCCAGAACGCATTTCTCTCCGATCATCTGCGTCGGCCCGCAGGGTGAGCTGCTTGCGATCGGTACGCCCGGCGGCGTCGAGATCCCGAAGCTGATCGCTCCCGTTCTGATCGACATCATCCGCAGGGGCACTGACGTTCAGACAGCGGTTGACCGCGGAAGGGCCTTCTATGATTCTGACGGACTGCTTTGCATCGAATCGCAGGATCAGCATGCGAACATCGTGGACGTAGACAAAATTGACAAGCTCTACTATTACTCCAATTCCCATCTGATCTTCGGCTGTACGTCCGTTGTCGGTTACGATCCGACCGACGGCCTCTACGCTGTGTGTGATCTTCGCAGAGACACCTCCAGCGCGATGGTCTACAACTACGAGCACTGATTCCGAAAGGACCGGCCGCATGCCGGTCCTTTTTCGGATCGAAAGGAATAGAAGCAAATGTTCAACGTGCATGACTACGAGAGAAACGCCTACATGCTCCACGGCGCGGAGCGCTATTGCGGCTACGATTGGTGGTGGCATTCGTTTACCGCGCAGGACGCGGAGACCGGAGCCGACCAACCTTTCTTCATTGAGTTTTTCGTCTGTAATCCCGCGCTCGGCGGACCGGAACCGGTCTTCGGTCAGCTGCCGGAAAACCGTGCGGCAGGCAAGCGGCCCTCATACCTGATGGTCAAGGTCGGCGCCTGGGGAAAGAACCCCTGCCAGCTCCACCGATTCTTCGGCTGGGATGAGGTCCGGATCCATGACGGCGCGCCTTATTGGGTCCAGGCCGGTGACTGCCACGCCTCGGAATTCCGTCTGTCCGGCTCCGTTGCGGTCTCACAGGCCGATGCCGCTGCCCACCCGGAATGGATGTGTGACGCCGGTTCCATGCGCTTCGATCTGCATATGGATAAGCAGATCGCCTTCAACGTCGGCTACGGGACCTCTGCGCCCTTCCGCGAGTTGGAAACCTTTGCAATGTTCTGGCATGCCGAGGGCATGAAGACGGCCTTCTCCGGCACTGTCGAATTCAACGGTCGCCGCTACGTCGTCACCCCGGAAAAGAGCTTTGGTTACGCCGATAAAAACTGGGGCCGCGACTTCACGACTCCCTGGCTTTGGCTGGCTTCCTCGGACCTGGTCAGCCGAAAGACCGGCAAACGCCTGGAGCATTCCGCCTTTGACATCGGCGGCGGAAGACCGAAGGTCTATTTCGTCCCCATCGAGCGCCGTCTGCTCGGCGCCTTCTGCTATGAGGGGAAAGAGTATGATTTCAATTTCTCCCATCTCTGGCTGAACGTCAAAACCGAGTTTTCCTTCACTGAGGGCGACGAACTCATGACCTGGCACGTGCGGCAGGAAAATATCCACGCGGTCATGGAGACGGAGATCTTCTGCCGCCGCTCGGAGATGCTCTGGATCCATTACGAGGCCCCGAACGGAGAGCGGCGGCACAACCGCCTCTGGAACGGCGGCAACGGCTGGGGAACGGTAAAGCTGTATGAGAAGGAACACGGGAAACCGGTGCTGATCGACACCGTAGACGTCGGTCACGTCGGCTGTGAGTACGGAGAATATACGGAGAAGGATACGAATGAACAAGCTGTCTGAAACCGCAAAGGCGAGCCTTGCCGACGTCTTTTGTCATGGATGCTGGGGCGTCAGCTTCCTCGCCTCCCGGATCTGTCTGAATCAGACGGACGTTTTTACGCTATTGAGCCACCGTTTTTTGATTGCCTTCCTGTTGATGCACCTTCGTCCCCGCGAGCTTCGCTCCATGCGTCTCAGCCGCAGACAGGTCCTGCTCCTGCTGGCGCTCGGCCTTGCCCAACCGGTCTTCTACTTTTTCGGAGAGCAGTACGGCATTCTGCATTCCACAACCAGCTTTTCCGGTCTGATGATCGGCATGATCCCGATATTTTCCACCCTCGCCGCCTGGCCGTTTCTGCGTGAAAAGCCTACCCCGGGGCAGTTGATTTTCGGCGTCCTTTCCGTCGTCGGTGTGATTGGGATCGGTCTGCTCAGCCGATCCTCGGGCCGTCTGGATTGGATCGGCGTCGCCGCGCTGATCCTTGCCGTCTGCTCCGCCACGGCCTATACGCTGCTCGGCCGCAGCCTTTCCCGGACGACCTCGGCCTATGCCCGCACCTATGCCATGATGGGCATCGGCGCTGTGGTATTCACGATGATCGCGTTGATTCGCGGCAGGGGAGACCTCGTCGCCTACGTCCGTCCCATCGGAGACTGGCATTATACGCTCCCGATGCTCTTTCTCTCGGTGTTCTGCTCCGTGCTGTGCTTCTTCTGCTCCAGCTACGCGCTGACCCGTCTTCCGGTCGCCAGAGAAACGGCCTTTGCCAATCTGACGACTGCAGTTTCCGTCTTTGCCGGCGTCGTCTTCCTGCGTGAGCCCTTCTCCTGGGCGGCGCTGGGCTTCACTGCGCTGATTCTGCTGGGCATCTGGGGCGTGCAGCGAAGCTCAAAGAACACATAGTACCGCCGCGTGATACCGCGAAACGAGCGGATCTGTCTGCGTGCCGACGCTTGCTTTTCCAAGCGTCGGCACGTTCCTGCTGTTTTGAACAGCATCATCAGGATTCCTTTGATCGTTTTGAACTATGATTTCATTGCTTTTTGTCGTTTCCAGTTGACAAAGCTGCAATTGATTGCTATAATGAAATCAAACAGAAAAGCTCTTTTTCGGCCCGAAGCTTGAACAGGGCCGATTTATGTGTTTTGTTTCTGTGAATTGCAATCTTATTTGTTCACTTTATTTTCTGCTTTTGCTTCATTTTGAACAACCAGAAAGGAGTATTGAATGGAATTAACCCGTAGGCAATTTGATATTATGAACGTCCTCGCGTCCAGCAAGCGCCCGTTGACCCAAAGAGACATTGAAAAGATGACCGGCCATTCTCTCGGCGCGATCAACCGGTGTGTGCGTGAGCTGAATGAGCTTGGTTTTGTGCAGAACGGCGCGATCACTGAAAACGGCCTGATTGCGCTCGAGCCCTATCGCGTCAAGCGAGCCGTCTTTCTTGCGGCCGGGTTTGGATCTCGATTGGTCCCCATCACCCTGAACACCCCCAAGCCCCTCGTCCGGATTCGCGGCGTTCGGATTATTGACCGTCTGATCGACGCCTGTCTGGCGGCGGGAATCAATGAAATCTATATCATCCGCGGTTATCTGGCAGAGCAGTTTGATCAGCTTCTTTATAAGTATCCTATGATCCGCTTCCTGGAAAACCCGGTTTATAACGAAGCGAACAACATTTCCAGCGCTCTGGTTGCGCGGTATCTGCTTTCCGGCGCCTACGTGTTTGAAGCGGACCTTCTGCTTTCGAATCCGTCCATTATCAAGAAATACCACTATTCCTCCAATTTCCTTGCCATCCACAAGGAGCGTACCGACGACTGGTGCTTTGAGGTCAAAAACGGCGTGATCGTGGAGGAAAAGGTCGGCGGCGAGAACTGCTGGCAGATGGTCGGCATCTCGTACTGGAACGAGGCGGACGGACATAAGCTGTCTCAGGATATTGAGGATATCTATCATTCGCCCGGCGGCAAGGAACGGTACTGGGAGCAGGTCCCGCTGGTCTATCGCCGCGACCGCTACAACGTCGAGATTCGCGAGTGCTTCGATGCTGACATTGTTGAGATCGACACCTTCCGCGAGCTCAAAGCCGTAGACAACACCTACGACGTATAAATAAGAGAGGATTGAAAGGATATGAGCAAGAAATCGGCGGCTGAATCCAATACCGGCCTCAAGCGCCAGCTCAACCCGATGCACGTTTGGGCAATTGCATTTGGCTGCGTGATCGGGTGGGGCTCGTTCATTAACCCCGGCAAGAAGTTCCTGTCCAATTCCGGCGTGGCCGGAACCGCGATCGCGATGATCCTCGGCGCTGTCGTAATGATCATCATAGCATTCTCCTACGCTTACATGGTTCCCAAGTATCCGAAGGCCGGCGGCGAATTTACGTTCACCAGAATGTGCTTCGGAAAGCGCATGGCCTTTCTCTGCGGCTGGTTCCTCGTCTCCGCGTATCTGACCAACGTTCCGATGAACAGCACGGCGATTGCTCTGATCATCGACGGTCTGACCGATCATAAGGGTATTCTGAACTTCGGCTTCCACTATACGATTGCCGGAAACGAGATTTACCTCGGGCAGATGCTGCCGGCGATGGCGATCCTGCTTCTGTTCGGTTGGCTGAATATCATCGGCGTCCGCAAGGCGGGCATCGTGCAGACGGTTCTCTCCGTTCTGCTCGTGGTCTGCGTCTTTACGCTCTTCTTCTCCGCTCTGATCAGCGCCAAGGCAAAGAGCGTCAACTTCACGCCGATCTGGGGCTTCGACTATGATAAGGAGATGGCGAAAGCAGCCGTCAATGCCGGGATCAAGGCGGATCAGATCGGGCAGGGCATCGCCAAAACCGCCCACGCAGGCACCTCCGGCGTCCTCTCCGCCATCCTGGCGACGTTTGCCATTGCGCCATGGGCCTACGTTGGCTTTGACGCCATTCCCCAGGCTGCCGAGGAGTTTAACTTCTCCTTCAAAAAAGTCTCCTTCATCATGATCATCGCCATTGTGTTCGGCTGCTTCGTTTACGTTTCCAATAATACCGTTGCCGCCGCAGCCCTGGCAAACTGGCCGGACCGCGTGATGGCAGGGGAGTGGGTCGTTCTGGTCGCAGCCGAGGAGCTGCTTGGCAGCTTCGGTAAGGTGCTGATCGGACTCGGCGTTTCCTGCGCGGTCCTCTCCGGCATCATGGGCTTCTATCTGGCCTCCTCGCGTTTGATGTACTCCATGAGCCGAGACGGGTATCTGCCCGCCTGGTTCGGGAAGGTCAACCGCAAGTATTCTACACCCCGCAACGCGATCGTCTTCTGCATTGCCGTCAGCCTCTCCGGGCCGATCCTCGGCAGAGAAGCGCTCGGCTGGTTTGTGGATATGAGTGCCATCGGCGCATCCATCGGCTATTTCTTCACATGTGCCAGTACTCTGATCACGGCTCGCCGCGACGGCGACGCCTCCCGTTTCCTGAAGATCATGGCTGTCGTCGGCGTGGTTTTCTCCCTGGCCTTTATGGTGCTCCAGCTCATCCCGATCCCCGGTCTGGAGGGCGTCCACTTTGGCAAGGAGAGCTACATCATGCTCGCCGTCTGGACGGCGATGGGCGTCGTCTTCTACGCAAAGCAGTACAAGCATTTCCGGAAAAACTAAGACCGAGCGAATTTCAGAAAAGGATCAACGGCTTTTCAGAAAATATGTACGTTTGTCAATGATGTGAGACCGAAAAAAAGAAGAGTTGTCAGAATGGGATTTCGCGTGCTCTGACGGAGGGAGGGCGTAGCCCG
>OCVV011318705.1_pt1 | contig 51452 bp, 62 predicted proteins | sample 1539721 | NCBI WGS metagenome assembly OCVV01 (sample SAMN02144230, study PRJEB22623) | gut metagenome | biome: sheep rumen | host: Ovis aries | place: New Zealand
GGCCCGGCGTGGCGGCATTTTCGTCACGGCCCGCATCAGCTGCCGCCGTCCCAGAATATCCGGCGTATACCGTCGCTGCAAAGTGGGCGTCATATAGCCGTCGATGAAATCGATGTCAGGAAACCGCTGACGCAGCGTGTCATAGACGACGCGGACATCGATATGGAGGAAATGCTGCATACAGCTCGTAAAGCCTTCGACGCAGCGGGGCCGTTCCGGCAATTCTTCAATAATCCGGGATATGCCCTCAATCATCATGTCTTCCAGATTGCCTTTGATGAGATTTTCATTGGTCAGGGTCACCATGGAAAAACGCCCGGCACCATCGGGGATTTCATCGGCCGATAAGACGACGCCGTGAAGGCAGCAGGCACAGCAGACGTATATTTCATGGCACTGGGGAATGAGCATAGGCGAGTGAGCGATGGTCCAGTGCCCCCGGGCCGGTGAAGCATACTGCAGGCCAATATAAAACGGTTTGGGAAAATCCGCCCTGCCTATGGAAATTTCGGCACCATCCGGCGTAACCGTATATCGGGGCACCTGAGGCGGATGGATTTCATTTTCGTAAATCATGCTCTCCCTCCTCGGTCAGCATATGCGGGGCAGCAATTCTCCCCCCGGCGGCGGGAGCATCGTTTCCGCACCGATTTCCGTGCGCAATATGACCCGGCCCGGCTGTTCTGCCGTGACCTGTCCGATGACAGCGGCATCTTGAGAATAAGGCTGCCGGTGCAGCACATCCAGAATCGCCGGCGCTTCACATTCTGGCGCGATGATAACCAGACGGCCTTCACAGGCCAGATAGAGCGGTTCCAGTCCCAGCATGCCACAGACGCCACGGACAGAGGGATGCACCGGTACAGACTGGCTGTCCAGATGAATGCCGACATGGCTCTGGCTGGCGATTTCATACAGGACCGTTCCCACGCCACCCCGGGTGGCATCGCGGATAACGTGGATATCTTTCGTCTGCCCGAGCATGGCTTCTACCGTTCCCCATAAGGGAGCACAATCACTGGTTACATCGGCGTCGATGCCGAACTGATTCCGTGCCAGCAAAATCGTACAGCCATGGCGGCCAACATCGCCACTGACAATGACTACATCGCCGGGGCGTGCCAGCGTACCGGACGTATGGACGCCAGTCAGGCGCTGTCCGATTCCCGTAGTCGTAATAAACAAGTGGTCTACCTGCCCTTTTCCCGCTACTTTCGTATCGCCAGCTACGATGCGCACCCCCGCCTCGGCAGCCGTACGGGCCATAGATGCGGCATACTTTTCGACCTTAGCCAGAGGGAATCCTTCTTCGATGACAAAAGCACAGGACAGATACAATGGCCGTGCTCCCATACAAGATAAGTCATTGACCGTGCCACAGATGCTGAGCTTACCAATATCGCCACCGGGAAAATCCGGCGGGGAAACGATAAATCCATCGGTCGTAAAGGCCAGGTCGGCACCGCCGATGGAAAGGACGGCCGCATCATCACCGGTAAACTGAGGGTTGGAAAAATGGGCTTTAAATACGCGGTCGATCAGTTCGGCCGTCTGTTTGCCACCGGCCCCATGGGCCAGCGTAATCACATCATTCATCGTATCTTTCCTCCATACGTATAATACGCAGAGCAGGCACCTTCATGAGATACCATGCAGGCTCCGACCGGCTGTTCCGGTGTGCATACCGTACCGAACAGCGGGCACTGGGGTGGCGTGCATTTTCCCTGCAGGATATCACCACAGCGGCAGGCCGGATTGGCCTTTCCCTTCATGGGCGGCACGCTGTATTTACGGCGGGCATCCCACGCTGCATAATCGGGGCGGAGCCGCAGTCCCGATTGGGAAATACAGCCCAGACCGCGCCATTCATCATCACACGGCACCATAACGTCTGCCATGAGTTCTTTAGCTGTCCGGCTTCCTTCTCTGGTGACGACGCGGGGATAGCAGTTTTTAAAGAACGGCCTGCCCTGCCGTATTTTCTTCAGGATAACGGCAAAGGCTGTCATCAGTTCTTTTGCCGTAAAACCGGCGACGACACCAGAAACGCCCTGCTGTACCATGGCTTCACAATCACCAGTCCCCATGACGGCACAGACATGGCCGGGATACAGGAATGCATCGGCGCTATCCTTCATCGCTTCGTAAGCACGGGGCATTGTTTTATTGGCCGTGAGGAGAGAAAAATTCATCACCCCTTCCGCTCTGGCTGTCCGGACGGCCAGGCAGGAGGGCGGCGTCGTCGTCTCAAATCCTACGGACAAAAATACGACTTCTTCATCACGGTGCTGCCGGGCATAATCGTAGGCGTCGAGGGGTGAATAGACAATTTCTACATGGGCTCCCATGCTCCGCGCCCCGGCCAGGCTCTGTGTGCTCCCCGGTACACGGACGAGATCGCCGAACGTACAAACGGTCACCTTCCGTTCCAGAGCCAGCCAGATGGCTTCGTCTATGTAGCGGACAGGCGTCACGCAGACCGGGCAGCCCGGTCCGGAAATGACTTCCACCGCTTCCGGCAAAATCTGTCTGATTCCCAGCCGGAAAATTTCATGAGTATGAGTCCCGCAGACTTCCATAATCCGTACAGGCGGGCCATCATACGAACGTATTATCTGAAGTGCCGTTTGTGTATATTCATTTCCCATCAGTCCAGTTCCTCCAGAATATCATCCATTTCTTCTTCATCATCCCCGGTAATCCGGGCAATAGCCATTCCGGCATGGACCATGACATAATCACCGGGATCCAGTTCGTCCAGCAGTGCTGCCGATACTTCCCTTCTGGCTCCGGATGCATCGACCAAAGCCATTCCCTGATGCACTTTTACGACCCGTGCAGGTAATCCGACACACATGGCAATTCCTCCTTACATACAGTAAACAGATACGTATATTAATATTGTATATACAGCATATTAATATATGCTTTATTTTTAATTAAATTGATTTCTAAATCGTTCTATCTCATTGCCGTTCCTGGTTCATCATGGCATATACAGCCTGCCCCAGGGCAATACCACCATCAGTGGCAGGAACGAGATGATGGCGTAGAACGCCCAGCCCAGCCTGTCCCAATGCCTGTTCACACAAGGACAGGAGCAGCGTATTCTGAAACACGCCGCCACTCAGAGCCACGGTCTTCACACCCGTTTCCTGCGAAATCTGCAAACAGGCACCGGCAATTTGTCCGGCCAGCCGGCAATGGAAAATATAAGCCAGGAAATCCGGATCTCTGCCAGCCATTTTTTCTTCTGCCAGATATTGCACCAGTTCCATCGTCGGCAGTATCCACCGGCCGTTTTCTTTCTGAGGCGGTATCCGTGTCTCCGGGCTGATATGATGACCTTTCATCCATCGCCAGGCTGCAAACTGAATCTTCATCGCCGCTTCGCCTTCAAACGACGACTGCCGCGCCAGACCCAGAATAGCACTGACGCCATCAAACAAGCGGCCCGCACTGGTAGACAAAATACTATTTATACCCTGTTGCGCCATAAAAGACTGCATCTGCCATTCTTTCCGGCTGCAGAGGCGCAGTCTGTCCACTACAGCCACAGCCTCATCCGTCTTTGGATACAAATGGCTGATAAGGCTGACGGCAATGCGCCATCCTTCCCGGGCTGCCACATCACCACCGCGCTGCCAGAAAGGTGCGATAGACGCACTGCGGTGGAATCCATGACAGTCACAGAGGAGTATTTCTCCTCCCCATACGGTGCCATCGGTTCCATACCCGGTCCCGTCAAAAGCTACACCTATGACAGGCTGTTCCCAATCGTTTTCTGCCATACAGGACAGGATATGAGCAAAATGATGCTGGACGGGAATGACAGGCAGCCCCATTTCCTGAGCAACAGCTGTCGTATTATACCGGGGATGAAGATCACAGGCCACGCAGGCCGGTTCTATTTCAAGGAGCGTTTTCATCCGGGAAACACCATCCCGCAGGGCCTGTACGGTCCGGACATCGGCCATGTCCCCGATATATGGAGACAAGTAATACAGCCGGTCCCTGGCCAGGCAAAAGCTATTTTTCAGTTCTCCGCCCAGTGCCAGAACCGTCCCCGTTTCCCTGCCATAGAAAAACGGCAACGGCGCATAGCCGCGGGAACGGCGTATCATGTACGGACTGCCATCATACCAGTTTATTACGGAATCATCGGCCCGCAGCCGGATCCGCCGGTTATGGCTGAGAATGGCATCACACAAGTCAGGAAGTTCCTGCCGTGCTTCTGCTTCATCGTGGCATATGGGAGCACCCGATACATTGGCGCTGGTCATGACCAGCGCATCCGGTACGTCCAGACCATCATCATACGTAAAGAGCAGCAGATGAAGAGGCGTGTACGGGAGCATAACGCCCAAAAAAGGATTTTCCGGTGCCAGCGAAAGTGCCAGCGTAGTATCAGACCGTTTTTCCAACAGAATGATGGGCTTTTCATGCCCGTCCAGCACCCGGTCTGCCCCGGCAGGTATGACACAGTGACGGTCCACGGTAGCCATATCCTTCATCATGACGGCAAAGGGTTTTGCCGGCCGGTGTTTCAGACAGCGCAGGCGCTGTACAGTTTTTTCCTGAAACGCATCACAACAAAGATGATATCCTCCGATGCCTTTGACAGCTATGATACGGCCCGATACAAGAGCCTGCCGGGCAGCCGTGACTGCATCCCGCCCCCGTTCTGTACTATCCAGTATATAGACTTCCGGTCCGCAATCGGGGCAGCATACCGGCTGAGCGTCATAGCGCCGTGTTTCCCGATGGGTATATTCATATTCACATTGGGAGCACATGGGAAATTCTGCCATACTCGTCCGTTCCCGGTCATAGGGCATGGCATCGAGGATGGTCATGCGGGGCCCGCAGGCCGTGCAGTTGATGAACGGATGGAGATAGCGGCGGTTCTGCGGATCAAACAACTCTTTTTTGCAATCGTCACAGATGGCGATATCAGGAGACACAAAGACGTCTCCTTCCTCTGCTTCACTTTCGACAATAGAAAAATCAGGAAAGGGCGGTACATCCGTCTGCTCCGTTATGATTTTGAGAATTGCTGACCGTGCCGGCGCTTTTTCAGGTAACTTCTGTTGAAACTGTTTCCGGGCCTCCTCTGGCCCCTGGACCAATATTTCTACATAAGACCCCTTATTGCAGACCGTGCCACGAACGTGACAGGAATGGGCCAGCCGGCTGACGAACGGCCGGAACCCGACTCCCTGCACGATACCGAGTACACAAATCCGAACTGTTTCCATCAATACCTCCCCGATACGGCGAAATGAGGCACATCCACATACAGGCCATGGAAATGAGACAGGGCCCGCTTGAAATAGATATCACCCAGGATGACATCGAAGTCATCATTATCGGCCAGCTGGCACCAGTCCTCTTCTTCCTTGAGCTGGACATGTCCCGGCCGGATACAAGACGATTCCGTCCGGAACCATCCTGCTGTCTGTACCAAAGCCGCACCAGCATTCCGTACCGCTTCTGCCATGGCATTGGCCGTAACCTGCTGATGGACGACCAGTACCCGCTTCCCTGTTACGGCAGCCCGGATATCTTCCGGCAGGGGCCGTCCCAGATAGCGTACTTCATAAGGGGTCCCAAACCGTTCATACAGGTAGCGTGCTCCTTCCAGTGCTGCCGGTGATACGACAAAATTCTTCTCATTCCTGCCAGCTTGTTCATACGCTTCCCGGCAGTCAAAAAGGATTACCTGCTTCCAGCCTTCCCCATGCAGTGTCTCCATGAGGGCCTGTTGTTCATCCGGAGAAGCCATTTCCAGGGGAACTGCCCCGAGGACACCGGCCCGGCCTCGTTCCACCACTATCTCCGGCTGGGCCAGGACAGGAAGCAGCGCGTTGTAAGCTGCCTGCATCCCGTCGTCATAATAGCCAATTCCTGTCGTCGGGACGGCCAGTGCCGGTATGTTGAGTGTACGGGATATCATACGGCACAGCGCCTTGAAATCCGTACCGATGACAGCTGGAACGGGAGTACCCACCAGTGCCACAAAGGCAGCATTCACCGTTTCTGCCGCTGCGCACACTTTGCGTACGAGCAGATCATCGCGGCCGAGGATGGCATCCATGTCGCGCAGTCCTGCACTAAAAACGGCACTCCTTTTACCGCTGAACCAGCGCGGTTCATCAAAGCCGCAGATATTCCCGGCACAGCCACCGGCATCACAGATAACGACGATGCCACCCAGACCGTAGAGTACGGCGGCCGCTCCTGACTGGTCCGGAGCAAAGGGAGACAAATATTTCCACAATCCTTTCATCGCCCGTTTTTCCCCCTTTCGTCCAGAGCCAATCCAATATACCGCAACAGAGAAAGGACGCCAGCATATCCGAAAGGCTGGATATCGTCATCCCAATTCACGTGGGCAGCCGTTTCATGATACCAGGCCGCATCCTTGCCAATGGTCAGATCGACCGGATGGGATGCTCCTTCATAGTAGAGCATGGTAGGAGACAAGTTGGAGTATACCTTTGTTTCCGGGCTCCATTGTGCCAGATGACGCAGATAGACAAAATCATCCGGACTGAGACTAGCATATATTTCTTTGATCGTAAACCCGTACCGTGTCAGAGCCAGTGCCATTTCGTAAGCATTGCCATTCTGCATGCCACCTATAGCCACAGTCGTACCACTATAGCGGGCGCGGACTGCTTCAACAGCCTGGCGGGCCTGTTCCAGCCACGGTTCATCCTGAATAGGGGCACCGAGAACGCGGGACAAGGCCATGTACTGGCGGTGAATCTGTGATACCTGATACAATCGTGTCAGGGTAATAGACGGGATACCCAGTCTTTTTTCCATATCCTGCGCCGCCAGCCACGACTCCGGATGGAGGACGAGGTTAAAATTAGCCTGGGACATAGCCAGATATTCTTCAAAATTACGGCAGCGGGCTAGTTCCTGTATCTGTTTGATTCCTGTCTGACGCAGGATAGGATACAGCTCGCAATCATCCTGCAGGGGAGAAAAAAATCCCAGCAGATTGACCGTACGGCGATGACGCGGCTGCTTTTCCAGCAGGGAATAGAGGGCACGGCGTACATCGACCATCGGCGGTTTGCGCCCTTCCCGCGTCAGAGCGTACATGTAACACGGCACGACAGGGACGCCGCAGACCGAAGCCGCTTTCCGGCTGACCCGTTCCATATCCGTTCCCAGGAGGGCATCGACGCAGGTCATGCAGAGCATTACCACCGATGGCTTCTCCCGTCGGGACTCCACGATTTCCGCGACAGCCTGCGGAATCTTCTGCAAGTGCCTGCCCGTGACGATATCCGTTTCATCGAGGATATAGAAGTAAAACCGGTCCTTGTAGCCTCCCTGCTCGCCTAAAATGGTCGTATTGCGGCCACAACAGCCGGGACCGATGAGGAGCATGATAGATCCCGGTATAGAAAGGCCCGCCCGTTTTACGCCGAATCCCTGGGCTCCCGGGGAATTAAAAGCCAGTGCTGCCGGCGAATTGTAAATCAGATGCTTCGAGGATAGAAGTTCTTCCGGGATATGGTCTTTTCCTTTCTGCACCAGGTCACCTACGGTAATAGCATAAGGCTGTGTATCTTTATATTCCATCATCATTCCACCCTACTGCGGCAACGGCGGATAAATCGTCTTAGTACTCACATCGGGAAGCATGCCCAGCTTTCCCGACAGGGCGCTGATGACATCCTGGGGGGCATCGACGATGATGCTGATGACATTGACATGCTTATCTTTATAAGGAACTCCCATGCGGCCGACAATGTATTGGCCATATGCATGGAGGATTTCATTCAGCTTCCCCGACTCATTGCGGTCTGCAACGATAATACCAATCAATGCGATTCTCGTTTCCATATGTATCACCTCATAAAAAAAAATCCCATGCCAAAAGCACAGGACGACAGACACGTTGTGTGTAAGATGTGCTTTCCGCCTCATCTGTGCAGGACACCTTTACAGAAAAGTACGACAGCTTTTGCATGACGTTCTCCCGCAGGAAATCCGTTGGGATGACGTGTTTAATTCATTATAACAAATATCACCGTTCGTGGCTATTGTTTTTTACATATGTCATGGAATTTGATAATACTCTTGTATATTTTCATAATGCCACGTATACTATTATAAAAATATATCCTACAGATTCACCATGAAAGAGAGGTCTTTTCTATGATACAGCAACCATTTCCCGTCATCTTCTCCGGCCATGGCAGCCCCATGCTGGCCCTTCAACACAATGATATTACCCGCAATCTGAGCCGGATTGGTGGCCAGCTTTGCTCCCGCCACGGCACGCCCCGGGCCATTCTGGCTATTTCTGCCCATTGGTATGTTCCCGGCACATTTATCCAGAGCGCACCCCAGCCGCGCCAGGTTTACGACATGTATGGATTTCCAGAAGAGCTGTATCAGGTCACCTATCCCGTACCGGGCGATGCCAGTCTGACCCGGTCTGTACAAAACCTACTGGGACCCGCTGTATCCATCAATGACCAGTGGGGCATCGACCACGGTACCTGGACGATATTAATCCATATGTTCCCTGACGCTGATATTCCCGTCGTCCAGCTCTCCGTAAACCGCGACCTCACGCCGCAGGAACTATACGACCTCGGTCAGAAACTGGCGCCACTGCGCAATCAGGGATACCTGATTTTCGCCAGTGGCAACGTCGTCCACAACCTGGGACGCGTCGAATGGAACAATCCCGGCGGTACGCCTCAAGCACTGCGTTTCAATGACTACATCATCAATGCCGTACAAAATCGCAACGATGACGCAGTCATCCACTATGCTAATCATCCCGATGCTGCTTATGCCGTTCCCACACCGGATCACTTCTTGCCCCTTGTGATGACACTGGGCGCAGCACAGGGTGAAACGGCTGCCATATTTAACAATACGTGTAATCTCGGATCCATGGCCATGACCGGTTTTATTTTTGGGTTTTAATGGGATAAATCAGAAATAGTCTCCTGTCTGTCTACGGAAAAGGACAGTCAGAAGACTATTTTTGCTCCTCTTTATTCTGCTGTAATCTGCTAATAAAAAAGCAGAAAACTCCCTCATACTCCGCCTGTTCAGGCAGCTATATGAGGGAGTTTTCTATTTGCTTGCATTATCAGGCACGGTAATCCGGTTGCAGGCGCAGGACCAGAATCTGCTCCCGGTCATCGTCTTCTAGAAACAGGTCACGGCAGTCTATCCGCTCTTCGACGATAAGTCCGTTATGGTGTGTCAGGAATGCTTCTGTTTGTTCATAGGGATAATAGAAAAAGAGGCGCATCGTCCGCGGCAAACGATAATAGGAATCAAACATCTGCTTTAAAACCAGTTTCAGCGTATGCAGTCCAAAGGGATTGAAGAAAAAGAAACAATCCGCTTCTGTCGGGACCTCGTATACTGCTGCGTCTTTCAAGACGAATGTCACGCGGCACCCTGACACGGCAGTACGACTATTGGTCATAGCCTTTTCCCACAAACGACGGTCATACTCTACCCCAATGGCGTGACAACGCGTCTGATAGGCCAGAAAGAAACTGACCCGCCCTTTACCGCTTCCGTAGTCGATGAGTGTATTCTTTTTTCCCATATAACCACTATTGGCCAGACGCTCAAGGACACAATAATCCGTCGGTTCATAGGGGTGATGCTCCCCATCAGACTGACTGTCATCTCGTCCGGCCGTCTTGATACCCAGTATATGCTCCCATTCCTGCTCGTCCATCTCAATCGCCATCTTTCCTGCTATTCAAAACGTCCAGCAGACCACGGCAGCCTTCCTGGACGTCGTTCCAAGTCCGCTGGAAATCCCGCGTATACCACGGGTCGGCTACGGGACGGGGATTGGTTGTGTAATCCATGAGAAGCGAACACTTATGAAGAGGATCACCGTGAAAAATGCGCTTCATATCCCACAGGTTCTCGTCATCCATGCCGATGAAATAATCATAAACATCGTAATCACCAGCCGTCAGCAACGCCGCCCGCTTCTCACTGGGATCCATACCATGGGCCCGGAGCAGTCGTTCTACCGGCGGATAGACGGGATTGCCGTAACCGTTCCAGATTTCCTCATCCGTCGTAGCAGCTGAAGCTACATCAAACTGATCCGCCAGACCTGCCCGTTCCGCAATTTGCCGGAACACAAACTCCGCCATGGGCGACCGGCAGATATTGCCGTGACAGATGAAAAGTATCTTGATCACTTTATTTTCACTCCTTCTTGTGCCGGGTTACGCCGCTAAATGCCGTATTATAGCGGTTCTCCCGTTCCAGGCGATTTACCTCATATATTCCATAAAGTAGTATAAGTCGGCATAACTCAGCCACCATTCGTAGTAAAATCGGTAGTAAACAGGGACTACCGTACTACCGTAAAAATCTTCTGCGTAAAATGCATGGTTCCATTGTAACAGAAAATGTGCCGGGTTTCATTAAAAAACCATATAAAAGGAAAGGACCCACAGGTCTTGAAACCGTGAGTCCTTTTTCGCATATTCCTTTACCTACGCTTCATTCTTGAAAGGGATAATCTTGGGCCGAATGGCACCTACTTGTTCTAACTCTTTGCGTACATTTTCCATTTCTTTCTGCTGCCGCTGCTGGACAAGTTCCACTTCTTTCTGGGCATTATCGAATTTGATATGCGTATACACATTGAGTGTGATGGAAATATCGCTGTGTCCCATCAAATATTGCAGTGTCTTGGCGCTTATCCCTGAAAGAGCCATGTTGGTACAGTACGTATGCCTACAAACATGAGGAGTGATTGTCGGCAGTTGGTAGCGATAAATCCGGTTATATTTACTAACGGCCCGGCCAAAATAATGTTCCCAATGCATCGCTACCAAGGGATTACCGTTTTTATCATAATAGAGGAAGTTACCATGACCATCAATCATCGTTTCAACTCTAGGCGGTTTTCGACGCCGCAGGATTTCAGCAAAACACTGATATACTTCTTCTGTCATTGGCAGCATCCTAGCCCCAGCCTTTGTTTTAGTAGAGATAATATAGCGTCTCCCTGTTGTATCCCGCTGAAGCTGTTTATCTACATTGATAGTACGGTTCTCCATATTGACGTCCCCAACAGTCAATCCGCAAAATTCTGAAATTCGCATTCCCGTGTGGAAAAGTATAAATATCGCTTCATAGTATTTTTTATAATGTCGGTCGTTTTTTAAAAATTCCAAGAAGAGCCTCATATCCTTTCGGGAAACCGCTTCTCGTTTCACACTGTCATTGATGAGGATTTCTTTCATTTCAAAATTAAAAGGGTTCCTCCATAAAATTTCATCATCGACTGCCATTTGGAAAGCTGGCCGTACAACACCCCGGACGCTGTGAATGGAGCTATATCCCTTCCCTTCTGATTGCATCTTGACTAGCCACAACTTGGCATCAGACATCTTGACCTTACCGATAGGTTTTTGCGAAAAAGGGTCTTTCGCCAGTAAGTTGACAACAAAATTATAATTCGTTCTCGTGTTAGGTTTAACCCCTGTCTTAACAGCTAAATAACGCTGTACTAATTCCATAACGGTCATGGTATCATCATCACGATTAGGACAAATAGCAGAACGGATTTCCAAATCCTTCTCTAATTCCCTCAGTGATTTGCAAGGCTTCTTCCCTGCCGGTAGTGGATCTGTGGGTTCCAGTTTCCAACTGTAAAAGAACTTTGGTCTTCCATTTAACTGATATTTGAACTGATATCTTCCATCTGTCCGAACCGTTTCGCCGGGCCGTAATTTTCGTTTTTTCTTATCCCTGCGGATACTCGACTGCGTACGTGGCATAATTCCAGTCTCCTTTCTCTTATTTCCTTGTCTATACATCACTCTAGCCAGCAAATAAGTCAACTCATATCCTTCAACTAAATACTCGAAGTCTGGCAAAGAAACTTTTCAAATTCTTTCCGGATGATAAGTAAATGGCTTCCGTTATAGACTATAAAAGAAGCATCTGGGCGTTCTGCAGCAAGGGCTTTGATTTTCTTTTCACCAATATGAAAGTACACGCTGGCTTCCTTAGGAGTCAGCATGAACCGTTGAAATAGAGGAATTGCATTTTCAAATTCATTCTGATTGTTCATAAAAACACCTCCTGCTTTGTAGCCACCGCAGAAGGTGTTTTCTGACGTTTCATTTTAATCTTTTTGATAAAATTCACATTCGTATCCGTCTGCCCGGAGCAACAATCCTTCAGCCCAGGACGGTGTACGTCCCATCTGCTCGCAGATGGCATTGACGCTGACATCCCGGCTGCATTCGATGATCAGTTCATCATGGACATGGCCGACGATAGCACAGCATCGTAAGGTCTGCATGGCATAGCAGAGGATGTCCCTGCTGATGCCCTGGACGATGTTTTCCACGAACTTCGGGCCGTAGCTTTCCAGCCGTTCCCACTTCTTCGTTGCGCCGACGCCCTCATAGGTGACGGATTCCCCGCCGAAACGGTTCTCGCCTATCCGGGGCTTCACATAGGAAAGCCGCCGTCCGCTTGGGAGCTGGATGAACAGCATGCCGCTCTGGCAGAGGAAGCGGATGCAGCCGGCCCGCATGGGGATATGTTCCTTGATGGCCGTCTTCACGGCGGCATCCACCTGCCACCAGAAATCGACGATGTGCGGATTGGCTGACCGCCAAGACTGCACCAGAGGATACAGCTCATTTTCCGTAAGCCCCATCTCCAGGGCACCCATGGCTTTCAGTGCCCCGATGGAACCGCCATAGCCAAGGGCCAGTTCTGCGATTTTCCCTTTCTGCCGGAGATGCCCGTTGACGCCATGCTTTTCCACGGGAACACCGAACATGGAGCTGGCCGAAGCACAATAGATATCGCCATTTCGGGCAAAGACGTCCGAGCGCCATGTTTCTCCGGCCAGCCACGAAAGCACCCTGGCTTCAATGGCTGAAAAGTCCGCTACGGCAAACTTCAGCCCCTGCCGGGGCACAAAGGCCGTACGGATCAGCTGGGAAAGGACATCGGGGATGGAATCATACAGGAGCTCCAGGGCTTCATAATTTCCCTGGCGTACCAGCTCCCGGGCTTCCGAGAGATCCGGCAGATGATTCTGGGGCAGATTCTGCAGCTGGATGTGCCGGCCGGCAAACCGCCCGGTCCGGTTGGCCCCATAGAACTGGAACATTCCCCTGGCCCGTCCATCCTCACAGGCCGTCATCTCCATGGACTGGTATTTACGGACTGATGATTTGGCCAGCTTCTGCCGGAGCAGCAACACACTGCGAAGCGGTTCTTCTGCTGTCTTCAGCAGCTTTTGTACTTGCTTCTTGCCCAGGGAATCGGTCTTCATCCCATGCTGTTCCAGCCAGCCGATCATCTGGATGACGGAGTTCGGGTTCTCCAGGCCCGTCTTTTCCTTCAGCATAGCCATCAGGCTGTCCCGGCTGCGGGCATCGATAACGATGGCATTTTCAGCCAGCGTCCGGTCGATGGCAATGCCACGGTCATTGATTTCCTGGTCAAGATGATATTCATCCCATATCGATTCCGGGACGGGATACTTCTTCAGCCGCTCCTGGATGGCCATTTCCACTTCTACGTCTCGTTTGTTGTAAGACTTGAACAGAGCCCATTTATCCGGGGCATGATGAGGAAGATTTCTCGTCCTGCCACCATTTGTTTTGGTTTCCTTGCATGGTACACAAAAGTAACGAATCAGTTCCTTGCCTTCCTTCATCTTCTGATTATCCAGATTCAGCACAGTGCCCACGCCTTCCAGTGAAAGGGGCAGACCCATGTAGGCCGACCAGATCATGGAGCATTTCCATCCCACCGGATTGAGGAACCTTGCACAGTCCTGGGAAAGCGGATGATGGTCATGGAACGGGTCCAGACTTATCCCCAAATCACTCAGATATCGCGACAGGCAGATTCGTTCGAAACTGGCATTGAAGGCCCACTTGGTGACGTCTTCATTGGTTAAGGCATCCAGAATATCTTCAGGGATATTTTCTCCCCGGGCCAGGTCAACGACCTGCACCTCGCCGCCATCTATGGCATATCCGAAGATGAGAATTTCAAAGGCCGGCGATTCAGCATATTTGTACACGCCGCATTTGGCCAGGTTGACATCGCTGAACGTTTCAATATCTATACTCATGCTTTTCATACGCTTCACCTCAAGAAAAGCGGCGAGACACAAGGCCCCGCCACCACCATTTACCAATACTTATTTCCGAAAAGATTCCATCTGTTTGCGGTGATATTCCGCTTCCCGTTCTTCCCGGTGCCGTGCTATTTCTTCATCACGCTGATCCTTCTTGAGGGCTGTATAAATTAAAGCCACAAAAAAACCGCTTGCAGCCAGTGCCACCAGGCAATACATCATCTCTAAAATCATTTGCATCGTAGTTTCCATTGAAATTCTCCTTCCTTATGCCAGGAAATCGTCATCGTCAGCTGTCGCGAAGTCATCTTCTGCACGGGGTTTACCGCCCAGAGGTTCACCGTCATGGATTTTCTGCAGGTTGTTCAGGCCACAAGCAATGCCCTTATTGCCGTTGCTGTTGAAGGCATAGAAGCTGATGGACGCACGGCCATAGACGCCAGAATAGACTTCGGAGCGTTCCAGGATATGCTGGCAGTCGGCATTGACGATGCCCGGCTTGGTCGCCGAGTTGGCATTGACGAAGAAGCTGTCTCTATAGGCGTCATCGCCCGGGCGTTCCAGGTCGCCGTCACGGAGCGGCGTCTTGATGGCTTCGAAAGCCGGTACAGCGCGGCCATTGCCCTTGAGCTTGCTTTCGCCTTCTTCGTAGGCAGCCTTGATGGCGGCGCGGATCTTTTCTACGGTCTTCGTATCCGACTTGGGGATGATCAGGCTGACGCTGTACTTCGGCGTACCGCCATTGATGGACTTCGGTTCCCAGACGTTGGCATAAGACCATCTGGTATTGACCCCGGTAATCACTTTGCACGGATTGACATAATTCTTGGACATAGCAAGTTCCTCCTTATTTTTCATCATTGAAATCATCTGTCGCGGTGTGCATGGCCGGACGCTTATCCGATTCCGGCACCAGGACCGGCTTGCCCTGCGGCTTTTCCACTAAATCTGACAGCAGTTCTTTGAACCGTTTCTTGCCGAGTTGTTTCGTCATCGCCGTGATGCCGAGCAGCTTCTTTTCATATGGGTCGAAGCCTGCTTCTTCCACTTTGGCGGCGACTGCTTCTTCGCTTACGTAGCGGCGGTTCGACCGGCCTTCGACCAGTTTCCATCCGTCCCACTGCTTGCCGGACAGGGCCTGCTGCAAAGCGTATTCCTTGACATCCCCGGCCCAGTTCACCAGTTCGTCGGCCTTAGAAAGGACAGCTTCGATTTCTTCATCCTGCAGCGTGGACGGGACGGCGAAATCATACCGGGCCAATTCCAGGTTGTATTCGGTCCGCTTGCGGCAGGTCGCCTTAATCTTGCAGAAACGGCAATGGTCGCCGGCCTTGTACTCCCCTTCGCCTTTGGCCGCCAGTTCCGCTGCAGGCTTCAGCACCGTTTCGGCCCACTGGAGCAGTTCTACCTTGCTCATGGTGCAGGTGCTGACGTTGTCCCGGCGGGGCTGGAAGATAGTCATGGACACCTGGCGGATATCATAGATGCCATCAAACAGGTTCAGCGCACCGAGGGCATAGCACATCATCTGCGGATTCTTCTCGGCATCTACCAGAACTCCCAAGCCATGCTTGTAATCGATGACTGTCAGAGTATCGTCAGCTACGATGAGGCAGTCGCCTGTTCCAAATCCGCCTGGCACCCACTTGGAAAAGTCCAGCCGCTGTTCGATCATGATCAGCGGATCCTTGCAGGATACTTTGGCCGCTGCCAGACATTCCATGACGAATTGCGCGTATTCATCGGTGCATTCCGCCATCTCCTCATCAAAGTACGTGAGGGATTTCGTCGGGTCTTCCAGCTTCTGGCCCAGGGCTGTCTTCACCTTGAATTCGCAAAGCGTATGGGCATCCGTTCCCTGTCGGGCGAATTCACTGGAGGTATCCGGCAGCTTGGCACATTCCTTCGCAGACGGCGGGCAGGCCAGCCAGCGATAACTGGAGGAAGCGGAAAGGACCGCGTGTTTAGTCGGCATGGCCCATCGCCTCCAGTTCTTCCATCAGGGCCGGATATTTGGCCGCATCCACACCAGAAAGCTTATCAGCACCGAACTTCTGGATGAGCTGTCGTACTTCGTCCGTGTGTCCCTGGCGTGCCTTATCGGCAGCCACTCTGCGGACATCTTCCAAAGTCAGTTTCTTTTGGTCTTCGGCGGCAGATGCTTCTTCCTTTTTCTCTATCAGGGCATCGGCCATACGGAGAAGTGCCTTCCCGCAGTCGGCCAATCCTGCCGCCAGTTTCTGCATTTCGTCGTTTGTCATGGTAAAGCTCCTTTCCCGATTGATTCATGGATTGTCAGTTCTTTTACCGAATCACCCGGCACAATAATCGTGATTTTTTCTTTCCGTCCCAACAGGAACCGTAGAAGGCGTTCTCTGATAGAGACACAGCTAATAACCGCAATGCTTTTGTCATCAGCCTGAGATGCAACACCAATACTCATTCTTTGCGTCATCCTGGTTCACACTCCTTCCCGAGGTTTGTTTTGTTTATTTCCTCTACTTTATAGCCTTGAGAAAGATACTTATCTGACGGCTTACAAAAAAAATCGGTACAGGATTTTTTATTAATCCTATACCGATTGATGCCGTCTTTTTCGCCACCAGGCTGTGCCGCCGGCAGAACGATTTCACCGTGTTGATGGAAATCTGGAGCTGTGCCGCTATCCTGCCATACCCCACCCCGGCGCAGGGCAATGATCTGCTGTTTCTGTTCGTTCGTCATGATGGACACCTCCTGAAATTTTGGTCTTCAGGAGTAATAGGCCAGAACAGCTATCGTTAAGTACTATGAAGGCAAAAAAATACGGATGCCCATGATGAGCATCCGCTGATTGCAAATAATATTCAGTTATTTTCCGCGGTATTCGCAAACCAAGTCCACGCATCTCTGCAAATCTTTCTTGATGTCACTCTCCCAGAAGCGCAGGACGAGCCAGCCCATATCGGTCAGTTCGTCATTGACTTCCTTATCTCGCTCGATATTCCGTTTTAGCTTTTTACAGTATCCCTCATTGGCTCATAAATTCCTTCTGTTTTTTGCATAATATTGATAATATTTAACGTTATCTATGGTATGTAGTAGTAATTGGGCATATGCTTAATCATTCTACTAATCTCCAAGGAGTTCGCATCGCACTAATATAACTAATAAACAAAAAAATCTTCAAAACACTATCCTGATGCACGCCACCACTCAAACATCGTTTGCTAATAAAACTCATTAATGCGGTCATATAAAATAATAAATTATGACCTATTTCATTTCGCATGAGAATTACATAGTTAAACACCGGTTCAATTATTGTTGAATTCTCAGCCATCGGTAATACTTATATTATAAGACCTAGATAACTTCGCTTTAATCAGTTGATTGATAGCATTTGAGGCACTCGACGAAAATCCAGGTCATGGAATATTACCCTAATATTCACATGTGAGCTGTGCTATAATTTAACTATAAATTTTGTCATATTTTGATTAATATGATTTACTAGCAGAAAAATAGATTACCAGGCTCCATATAATTTTAATGTTTATATTTATCGGGATTTCTATCTTTTGATAATTAGGAGAAATTAAGATGATTATGTTTATAAGTGATTTTTTATTTATGTTATATATTTTCACTTTTTTCATGACAGCAATTGTCCTTTATAAATGTATCAGGACAAAGAAAACGAAAATAAAAAATATAGCAATTATACTAATAGGAGTTGTATATTTAATATTCTATTCTTATGACTCCATACTAGTAGAAACAATTCAATGCAATCGTATAGCAGTATCAGATGCAGAAGGATTATCAGAAAAAGAAATTGTCAATAAAATATTAATTCACGAATTTGACCATTATAAATCCGAAAGATTGTTCAATAAAAATAAAATTTTTGATTATACAATTAATAGAATTGACGGACCAATAAAAATCAAGGACAATGATGGAATGGATAAGAATTATTATGATATATCATATTCAGTGAAAACCATAGATCCAGCATGGATTGCCGGTAATGGAAAAAATGAAGGCTTATGGGTAAATAACAAATCTGGATTTTTCGTTTTAATAAAAAATAATAATCAATATATTTTAAGGCATGTTGGGGGCTTATAATTATATACATGCACAAATTATTAGAAGACAGGATTAAAACAACAGAATCCCGATGAATAAAAAGGTTATAAACACATTCTGCGGTTTTAAATTCAAGATTTGCTTTCTTGATTTTCTATTAATTTATCATTATCTTATTTTTATTTCACTTTCGTATAATATGTCAAGGCCGGAATATTTTCGTCCGCACCTCCTTTAGGTCAATTATAGCCCGGCCTTAACATAATACAATAAATTACTGTTTTTTTCGTCCCAGAAATGCAATAATACTTCCATCTTTAGCAGCTTTATTTTAACAAAAAAGCTGGAGATTATACATTATATGCAATCTCCAGCTTTTATTTATGTTATTGATATGCTTCTGTCGGCAGCTCTACACTTTCCATATAATCCAGGCTTATATACGAACCTTTTTCATCTGATTCCCAAGTGCCATAAACAAAGCAACGCTGGCCTAGCGGACAATATGCACCATTCATCTTGACATTGACGGCATTGCCTTTCGTATCCCAAAAAAGCATGACTTGTCTATCAACCACAGTCTGAATTGCCCGACCTTTAAAAGCGACCTTCGTCCCTCTATCCAAGTTTGTAAACTCACTTATATCATTCATTTTATACTCTTCTAACTGAGCATTTGAAAGTTTCTTAACATTATTTTTATAGACTATTGGATCATCACTCACGGGATTCTCATGGTCAAATGCCTTATCTCTGATTTGTTCAAGTTCAAGCCCACCTTTTTGGGGATTTTTTGTTTTCTGTAGTGCTTCAAAATATTCCACAAAAGGATCTGGATCTTTGTAATCCATATGTCGCATTTTTAAAAATGGTCCTTTTTCATCCTGCATCATTTTACCAGTAACGCTAAACGATGTCCGGTTCAGCATCCTACCACTATACTTGCCTAAATCAACGCGAGTAATATTTCCGTTTTCATCCCGCATTTTATATATATTCCCAATTTCAAACTCACAGATCTCCCCGATAAATGTCGTTTCCTGGTCTTTTTCTTGCGCAGAAAGATTAGCAGCAAAGACGTTTCCTGTAATAGCAAGGCCCAGTAAGGCAACTGCCAACAATTTATTCGCACTCATAATTTCCCTCCTTTTGCTCATCCTTTAACATCCCTTGCCCGGAATCGTACGCACACGTTGAATATCCGGCGACCCATCTTTATGTTTAGTCAATGTATCGACACGAATACGGTCTAGTTCAGGTGCAAATTCTTTTAATGCTCTTTCCTTTAATTTTACACCGCGTAACATAGCTCTATAGAGAACTCCCGCCATTTCATATCTGGTCATTGCACGATGTCCGTCAAAATAACCATCCGGATATCCTTCGATAACGCCATTGCCTGCCAAAGTAGAAACATAATCATAAGCCCAATGGTTTTCTGGGACATCAGGGAAAAGTTGAATTTTGGACAAATCCAAGACATTGCCACTAACAGCATCTGCTACAAAAGAACGAAGATCATTCAATTCTTTTCGCAATTCAATTATTTCCTTTGCTGCTGCCACTCTGTTCACTGACACATGATTTTTTTGTCCAAATTTCCATGAAATGCTGGCCCCTATCATATCGTGCCCATCTCCAACTACTCCGCCAATAGAGAACATTGTATCTTCATTCGGACGATAAAAAGCACCTACTGCGACAGCGTTCTCGTTTCCATAATGCCCATAGCCAGTTGCAAAATCCCATTTTTCATCTGGATCAAAATCTAAGGGGTGTAACATAGCTAACGCAGCTGCTCCAGCACCTACTTTGTTAATTCTATTATCTAAACTATCCATTCGATTATTAATGTTTTGAATAGCCGTCGAATTCAGCCCAACCTGCTGCTTAACTGCGTATAATTCCGAACCGTTTACTGCATCCGTACTTCCCGGTCCTATACGTCCAGCAGCAACATTCGTGATAGTGCGTTCTTTTCCAACATCACCCACACTTACCGTGCCAACAGGAGAAGTACCGGAAATATTGCTATAGGTAGTACCTGTGCCAGGGATTTCTACAACAGATGTCCCGACTACTTCATTGGTTCGAGCGCCATTACCTAAGGCAACAGAATCCCTGATAGTTGCATGAGCATCATTACCAACAGCAATACCATTTTCTGCTGTCACCGTTGCCTGATTCCCTGCGGCAAAGCCACCTTTGCCCGATACCTGATTGCTGTTCCCTATTGCATAACTTCTTTCCGCCACTACAGTATTACCATCGCCAAAAGCTCCACCCAGATTTCCACCGATCTTATTGCTGTGGCCTACGGCAAATCCTGTCACATTCCCTGCATTGACCGCATCACGTTGAATCGTTGTAGCTCCGGGCTGACGTTCCTGTCCAATACTATTACCGCTGCCATATGCCAGCGAATCCATACCAGAAGCCACATTCTGCATACCAAAAGCAGAGCTGTTCTGTCCCATAGTAATATTTCCATATCCTACACTCGTACTATAATCGCCCGTTGCCTGGTTAGCTCCGATTGTTTGATAGTTTCGTTCGCGCTCTGTATTATCATTATCTGTTTCATCCACAGTATAAGTAGAATACCCAGCCCCCATTGCCGTGCTATAGCGGCCCGTTGCCCTATTAGAATCACCAACGGCTACTGCATGCCAGCCGGAAGCATACGTACTGGCACCTACAGCTGTCGTATATTCCTGCGTAGCCGTAGCCCGGTTTCCTATGGCTACCGCAGACTGACCAGCAACGGGATTAGAATCTGTTTCTGTTTTAAGTCCTGCAATGGCTTTATTGCCGATGGCTACTGAATTATAGGCATTGGCATGGCTATTATTGCCATAAGCCGTAGAATTACGCCGGTCTGCTACTGCCTGCCGGCCTACCGCCGTTGCGTCTTTGCCATTTGCCTGACTGTTATACCCAATGGCAATCGCTTGTTCGGCTACCAACCGCTGCGGGTCATCTGCTGCTTGTGAATTATAAGAAACCGTGGCATTTTCCCCAATCGCAATCGACCGAGTTGTATTGGCTCCGGCATTTACACCGGATGCGATGGACGCATACCCGTAGGCATGTGAACCTTGTCCCGTGGCAATACTGCCATTCCCCATCGCTTTGGCACCATCACCAACAGCAACAGCCGAAATGCCATCATTGTAATCGGCACTGTCGGTTGTATCTCCAGTCTGGCTGTCTGCCCCGATAGCAATGCCACGATATCCCTGTGACTGACTGTCATCTCCGATAGCCACACTGCTGGAAGATTTGGTAGTGGCATGATTGCCGATGGCAACGTTATTCGTTATATTCCCCGCTAGATTCAAAGCAACAGGAGTGCTATCGGGAATAACATTTAATTGTGCATCCAGTAGATATCCCTGAAGATTTCCCTGAGGATCATACCATGTTTTATAGTATTTATCCCCCTGTTTTACATATTGAAAATAGTCATACGTCGTCCCGGTTGGAGATTCCCTGATAACATTCATAGTTCCTATAATGTTTTTATCGTTCAGAGAACCTGCCTTCGAAAAATTCCCTATCGCTACATTTCCGTCGTTTTGTGCATTATCCTCTAGATATTCAGAACTATTCTGCCACTCTACGGTTCCATCTTGATGAACATGTACGGTACTGTAATGACTCGTTATTGTCCCTCCGTCCGCTTGATATCCAATGGGAGTTAAAGGTTGCGTATAGGCAAAGGCGTTCTGCATTCCGCCAATCCCCATTGCAACAGATCCTATACAAGCTATTCTAATTGCCACAATCAGTTTCTTTGACATATCTTTTTTCATCGCTAAGCCTCTTTTCTTAATAACATTTTGTCCAGTTTCTCTTTACTTACTCTTAATATTAGCATAAACGTCCCCCCCCCACAAGACATTTATGCTAATAAAAAAGTAATATTTTAGAGTTATTTATCAAAATATATTTAAAATATTGTATTTTAAGAATATAACATTTTATATAATAAAGTAAATAGCACTATAGCACTATATTCAAGAAGAATTTGTAATTATATTAGCAGGACCATTGGAAAGCTACACAGAACCATATTGCTAGAATATGTAGATTGCAAATATAAAACACTTCTTATTTACGTGGAATATATTGAATATTATTATCATTACTCTGCATGCTGTTACTAAGTATAAAATATAATGTGACAACGCAATCAATTTATCAACGCTATTATAAATTAATAAAAAAGCTAAAAGGAAAATACGATTAATTATATTAAGGCAGCATAAAATTATATACAGTCCCAATATAATCATCATGAGACGGTTTTGTTGATTGTATATAATCTATTATCTTCCAGAATCCACCATCATTTAATACACTAACTCTACCTATGCTAACATATTTAACCAATTCGTCTTGATCATCATACAAAATAAAATCAACATATATAATTTTGTCATCTATTAAATCTTTCGCTTGATTAATTACATATATTTTTTGATTCCATTTCTGATTGGGTTCATAAAAAGATTTAGTTTTAATAGATAAATTATTATAAATCTCCTCACTCATATATTTAGAAACCGATTCATAATTTTCATTTTTAGAAACTGCTTTATTTAAAATATCCTCGCAATGTACATATTCTACATAAGAGGGCTTATGTAGTTTTTCATATAATCTTATAGAACCTAAAATATTATTACTTTGATGAATCAACAACAGTAATATAAATATACTAATTATCAAAAAAATTTTTTTCATATTTCCTCCTACTAAAAACTTTATAAAAATCCTTCTCTTTATAGTTAGAACGTTAATGCATTAACAATTTAATTATATTTATGGAGGATTAAAAATGGCAACTCTAAATCGTTTAAAAGTATTAGAATACGTAGATAAATATTGGAATCGCAGAAACAACCAATTTTTCGACTACGGAGAATCAGACTGTACAAACTTCGTATCACAATGTTGGAATTATGCTGGTATTCCTCAAACCAATAATTGGAAGCCTTATGATGTCCTAACGGGTAGATTCGGCGGAACACCATCCTGGACTGTTGTTGATGATTTTGCTAATTATATGGTAAATAATGGTATTGCAAAAATTAAATGGAGTAGTACTGAAGCAAAAGTAGGCGATATTATTCAATTTTATAATGAAGCCAGAGGCGGCTGGTACCACTCTGGTATTGTATCTAAATTTGATACTACTTACGGATTATGTTATGGCAGCAGCAGGGTTTGTCAAGAATTTTGTGTTTTTAGTTTAGCCCATCATATTTTACGATGAGCTTGCCGATTCGATCGTCAATCAGTAGCTGGTTCCTAACGGCAGGCCAGTTAGCTACGTGACCGTTGCCCTTCCATTTTTTCCTTTGGAGCTCCTGAATCCGCAAATAGAAGACTTTCATGACAGCTTCGTCATTCTGGAAAGACCCTTTCTTGGTGACTTTCCTGAAGCTGGAATTGATGCTTTCGATAGCATTCGTAGTATACATGACCTTCCGGACGGCCGGCCCATAGTTAAAGAGATGCTCTACATGACTGAAATTCCTTTCCCAGACAGCGATAGTACCAGGGAACTGAGCCCATTTCTCTTTGAATGCAGCGAAAAGTCTGCGAGCTTCGGCCACGTTTACGGCCCGATAAATGGCTTTCAGCTCTCTCATGAATTCACGACTTTGGTTCCAGGGAACATACCGAAGGGAGTTGCGGATCAGGTGGACAATGCAACGTTGAACAACGGTACCTGGGAAAATGGCACGGGCCCCGTCTTCAAGCCCACTAACTCCGTCCATGGAGATGAAGCCTACATCTTGGACACCACGGCTCTTAATTTCATCAAAGATCTGCATCCAGGCATGCTTGCCCTCGGTTTCATTGATCCATAATCCCAGGATGTCTTTATTGCCATCAATATCGTAACCCAGGATGATATAGACAGCCTTCTGTTTGATGGCTCTTTCGGTCCGCATGGAGACATAGATGCAGTCTACGAACAGGAATGGATAGAACGGCAGCAGTGGCCGGTTCTTCCATTCATAGACCTCATCCAGGATACAGTCGGTAATATGGGAGATTTGCTCGTGGGAGATGGAAAAACCGTAGATATCTTCAATAGTGGACGCAATATCCCGTTGGCTCATGCCACGGCCGTACATGGCCAGGACCTTCCCTTCAATGGAAGTGACATCTCTCTGATGTTTTTTTGATAATCTGAGGTTCAAAGGTGCTTTCCCGATTTCTGGGAATCTGGATGGGTACATCTCCCATAGAGGTTTTCACTGTTTTCATAGAATAGCCATTACGGGAGTTACCGGATTTCTCAGGATTTGTTCCGTTCTTGGGATATCCAAGATGATTTTCCAGTTCTCCTTTAAGAGCGGCTTCAAAAATGGGAGCAAAAATTTTCTTCAGGGCAGTCTGAATCTCTTCTACAGACTGTGGTCTGTACGTATCGTAGATAGCCTGACCAATTTTTTCTTCAGGGGTTGGGGTACGCTTTGCCATGATGGTATTCCACTCCTTTGCCTTTGTTCCCTTTCAGTATAAGGTATAAATCTATCTTGAGCAAGACGCTTATGCGTTTACACAAAATATTTTACACTCTCGCTGTTACATTCATATACCATTCTTTTCCTTCAAAAACTATTATCGTATTTAATTGTAAGATATCTAATCACAAAAAGTACCAATACAGAAAATTTAATAAATGTACTATACCGGCTTTTCTCATACAATCTTTTGCTTTGTATCAGCCACAATAGCTTTGACTGCTTGCTGCAGCAATGTAATATACAGCCTGTTCCGAATCTTCACCCACCAACTAGTGGTAGTCTGGATTTCCGCTTCCAGTGGGTCTGTGAGGTTCTTCATCTGCGCTTCCACCAGCTTCTGGATGTCCTCCAGGTCGATGGACTTGATGGCCGCTTCGGCTTCGCTCCTGGCAAAAGATACAACAGTATCGGCGACGGCTTTCTTGATTTCTTCACGGTTCATAGTCATTTACCTCCCAAGATGAGTTGTTCATAATCAGTGACACCCCGGGCTACTGCTCTGGCCAGGGCATCCTGGGCATAGGCCAGGATTTCTTCATCGCCGGGATTAGTGATGAAGGCGAGTTCGACCAGGACAGCGGGCATTGCCGTATTGGTCAGAACGTAGAGTCCGTTGACGCCAGGCGTGGCAATTTTCACGCCCCGGTCAGTGGTATCGAGGGCATCAATAATTTGGCATTGGATACAGTTGGCCAGCATGTTGCCACAGTAACTGCCAGCACAGGCCCAGGTTTCTGTGCCGTTAGCTTCTTCTGCCATTGCAGCATTGCAGTGGAGGGACACGAAAATGTCGGCATTACTGTCATTGGCTGCTTCACAAATTTCCGTCAAGCTGTCGGACTGGAGCAGTTCCACTCCGACTCCTGCGGCATTCAGATAGCTTTCAACAGTTTTGCTTACGGCCAAGGCCACATCACATTCACGCAGTCCCGTTTCACTGTTTACGGCACCCGGGTCGGGATGGCCGCCCGGCGCATGGCCGGGGTTCAGGAATACTTTCATTGCTTTTCTTCTCCTTTCTGATGAACGGCAGACTTCACGGTCCCGCCGATGTAACCGAGCAAGCCAGAAGCGATGGACATGGCCAGCTCGTTTAGGGTATAAAAAATCGCCAAGATCAGTGCCATGACCAGCCCGATGATGACGATGCAATCAGGGATATTCACTTTTTCAAACATACTTACGCTACCACCTTAATCTGTAGTGTCACTTTTGCATTCGATTCCGAACGCTCTTTTAAATAAGTGTATAAAGTATCAGAAATTTTCCCAGACATTGTTGCCCCTAAATCTGTGTCTATATTATATGTCAAGTCTATGATTTCCTTGATCCCCGTTCCCGTTGTGACTTCAGCCTTACAGGCAGCATAGCGCTGTTCTTCTTTTACCAGTAATATCATTCCTTTATTATCCGCATCCTCGACAACAACAATCCCTGCTATCTTAGGACTGTCCGGACTCTGCGCTAAGGTCATCAGCAGACTTCCTAAAAGGAACTGTGAGCCTTGTCCTTGCAGTGTAAGGTTTACAGTCGTAAAGGGACTGGTGGGAATCAAAACTGCATCCGTGGCACTGACAATCATGCCATCACTAATCGGCATAGACGCAGAAGCATATTGATGATTCGAACTGACAGTGCCCTGTTCTTTACCATTAACTGTGATTTTCCCGACGTAATAATCATTGTCTGCTTTTAGGGTAATATCGAGCATATTTTGATATTCTGTAGCATACACGGCATTTCTATCCGTATCATGTTGCATCGATAACTCTGGATGATTGCAGGTAATCGTAATTTTTTGATGGTCTTTTTGCACCAGGGTTATTTTCTTCCGGGTATCCCCACCAGCAGATACGTTCGCTGTTCCTTCCACCAGTTCTCCATCGGCCGTATAGAACTTTTTCCCCCGAGCAACATCTCCAATTTCAGCTGTCGTATCGGACACTTCACAAAACCTTGCTTTGCCTCCCGCTGTAAGGGGTAATAATATGGATGGAACTTCCGTGTAATTAGCTCCCGCAATCTTAACATCAACCTTCATGGCTCAGTCCTCCTATTCAATGGTCAGCACTTTGGTCAGACTATCCTGGGATACTGCTACAGAGGTCAGGGAACCTGTCACTTTCGCTCCGTTAATATAGGCGGTTTTGCCCGACACAATAGTACTCGCAGCTGCGGTAGCATCTGCCGTATCCACCACACTGGCCTTGCCGGCTACTCCCAGAATCGTCACACCTGCCTTGATGTTCTCCGCAACCAGCTTGGCTTGTTCCTCGCTCGTGATGGTAACTGAGCCTTTGCCATTATGGTAGCCTGCTGGGATGGTATACGAACCGTCTACCTTGCCAACACTGCCACTGACAGCCCCATTATCTGGCATAGAGCCTGTCACTGAACCGGTTCCCAAGAATGCAGTTTTCCCATTCAGGACATCCGCAGATACTGCAGTCGCCCCCGTTGTATCATAAAAAGTGGCGGCTCCCTCTCCTTCTGCTAGTGGAATCGAAACTTGAGGGACTTCTGCATACACTACGGAATTGATTTTTACATTTTTCGCCATGATGTTATTCTCCTTTACTCAACCTTTAACTCATATCCATTGAAGCTAATTCTGCCATAGTTCGACGGAATGGCAGCTACCGTAACCCGCTGCAAGGCATCGTAGCCTGCATCTGGTCGTATGATTTGTTTCTCTTTATTAGGAATGACCACTTTCTTTTGATAATTTCTGGAAGGTACCACCGGCATGGATAGAATCCCTTGCAGAGTATTTATTCCCTTTATAGTGCCTTTATACTTATCCATGGGTTGTTACCTCTCCCGTTATAATAAACGGACTGGGTGGAATGATTGTGTCTGTATACCCAGAGTCCAGCACCAGTTCTACATCATACCAATAGGTTCCAAATGGAAGCTGTGCTGTATCTTCTGGTATCAGGATCAGAACACAGTCATTTTCTCGGCGCAGAATACCTCTATCCAGATGTTTTTCTATCACTGTCTTTTCATCTGAAAGCTCCCGCTTAACGGTAAAGGTAAGCTGATCATCCGGACCTGGGATAAAGATGGCACCTGTCACCCGGTCCCGAATAATCAGCGTGATTTCAGCAGAATCCCCTCTTGTCAAAAAGAGCCGGTTTCGAATGACCGAAAAACCCATTCTATCACCTCCTACTCATGCTGCCGTTGCTCAATCACATCCAAACGATGCTGCACGTGCCCCGTAGCTTCTTCCACCCGGGACAGCCGCTCTGCCATCTGCTGCCGTTTGGCTTCCGTTTCCGACAGCTGGCGGCGCAGTTCTGCGATACAGTCCCGGAGGCTCCGTACCGATTCATTCAGCGGCTTGATGACGCTGAAATTGAAGATGACGCCGCAGAGCATCAGGACCGATACCAGAGACGCGGCCATCTGTAACCATTCAGCCATATTCCTCACCTCCTAGCCTGTCCGCTGGAACATGTACACGACGATGGACGGCTGCATATTGTTGTGCGGCTGGCCTCCACCCGTCCGGGAAAGGCTGTGGGAATGATTCCCATCCCAGGACGTATGCCCGTCCACCTGATTGCCATGCCAGCAGCCGTCACCATAACCCACGGCCACAGGTGCATCATTGCCTTCACAGGCATCCCACTGGAAGTTGCGCGGCAGCGCCCCGCAGGACCAGTGACGATGATTACCGCTGTCTCCAACCGTATGGCCATGAGCCGGAGTTTCTGGAATCGTAAGGTTGTGCTTTTCTTCGCCCAGCTTGTCCCCGGCCTTGTACATGGTTCCGCTGTCTGCTGCCCCGGCCCCAATCAGGCACCTCCCCACGGCAAAGGCCACCCAGGTCGTACCCGGCCAGTACGTTGCCGGATTCTTCCCGTCTGCGGATATGTAGATGGCATTGACAGGGAACGGACAAGCCTGGATTTTGGCCACGGCTTCCTCGTCCATATCGGCGTAGGTGACCTTGCCCCAGCTGCCGTTGCTGTGCAGGACGGTATTCAGTTTTCCTGCTGAAGGTGACGGGACCATGCCGCTCTGGCCTGCTGTCTTTTCGCCACAGCCGCTGAAATCTGGCAGTGTGATATTCTTCGTGCCGTCAAAGAGGGTTCGGTGAATCTTGCGTCCTGTCTGCAGCTTCGACGCACTGGCCGCATTGCCGCTGATGCCAGTAGCGTGGGCATTGGCATCGGTCAGATGAGCATTGATGTCAGCTGCCGTAGCGGAAATCCGCTCATAGAGCCGGGCATCATTGCTGACCAGCTGGGACACGGTCTTGTTCTGCTGATTGAAGACGACCGGGTCTTCCGAAAGATACTGTGGGAAAAGCACATCATAATCCAGCGTATTCTCCACAGCTTCTGTGGGCCGGACTTCCTGCCCGGCACGGTCCGGAAAATCAGCCGACCATTTCTCTTTGCTGTAATCATCCATTTGTCATCACTCCTTTCTTGGATACGATGGTCGCCGTCGAGAAGGTAGCTTCCCCGTTCCAGTGAATCCTGCCATTCCAGGAATAACCCAGGTAGATGGCGTATCCCAGATGGGCCGGCTTGTAGATGTTGAGCTGCGTGATGAGCTTCTGCAAGGTCGTGGTATCTTTGCCGTTCATGATGCAGTACACCTTGAAGTAGTATTCCTCATTGACTTCCTCGATATGGCCGACACTGTAGAGATTGATGATGGAGTTCATGAAATCTTTTGTAGACACATCCACGTGCTGCAGCTTGAAGAGAATCCGCTGCCTGCGGAATTCGTCACTATCTCCGTCACTGGGCTTGATGCCCAGGAACGATTCATAAAGCGGCAGCGCCCAGGTGGCGGTGTTCACGAAGAAGTTGTCCGCCAGGTCCTGCAGAGCCAGGCGCAGACGGTCATGCTCCTCATTGCAGGTTTCTGCCGCGCAGTGGAACATCGGGGCTTTGGATAAGAAATTCGGCAAATACTTCAGGATATCCATCCGGCTCTGCCGCATCCAGTCATTGGCTGACAAGGTTCAGCACCACCTTCCCTGCCACGGGGATCTGCTCGTTCGTCAGTTCCACGTTGGCCGCTTTTCCATTAAGCTTCAAATCCTTATAATCCGTAATGCCGCTGATGGAAAGGAGGAGTTTCCCCATCTGGGCCAGGCTGACATAAGAAAGCGTGAAGCCCGTCTGCTTGAGATAGGCTGTCATGGCTGCCTTTACGGCATCGGGGCTGGCTGTGCCATAGACATCTGCCGTCAAATCAACAGATAATGGCGCCGGCGAAACGACGGTCACGGTCGCACCGATAGGCCGCTGGCTTTCGATGTAGTCATAGACCTCCTGGATCAGTTCAGCCGATGCCGATTCATTCTCTGCCGTGACGATGATGACCTTCACCGTGCCATTGCCCTGCCAGAGCGGGATGACTTTGCAGTTCCCGACGCCATCGACAGACATGGCCCAGTCACGATAATGATTGGCATTGCCCGAGGTGATAGGCTGGCGCACCCGGAACAGGAGCCGGGCAAGGAGTGCGTCATCCGTTTCTTCATCCGCCCCATCGGTGCATTTCTTATGGTTAACGACTGCCGAGATATTCGGGATGGAATAGGGGATTTCTGTAATCGTTCCTTCGGCCACATTGCCACTCGCCCCGGCATCGGCAGCTTCCACGGGAATCGTAACCTCAGCGGCATCGGCAGGAATGGTGGCCGACTCCAGGGTATAAAATCGCTGGCCGTCTTTTGTCTGGAAGAGACTGCTGCGAATGATGTAGGCTCCTGCCATCCCCGTCACCGTAACTTCTCCTTTGGCCTTGACGGCTTTCTTGCGATCGACGCCAAATTCCGCTGCCCGCAGCGTCAGGTAGTCGCCCCAGGACGTTTCGGCAAAGGCCGCGTCGCGCAACATGGCCATCTCGGCATAGCTGCTCTCAAATTCCACAGCATTGGCGTCGATCAGGTCGCGGGCAAAGGTGCCTTCCATGGTACTTTGCTCTTTTTCCGTAATGGTGTGCAGGGTCTGGGCCATGCGGCTCTCAATCACATCTTTGGTCTGTGCATCAAATAAATTGCTCATGCCTCGCTCCTTCCTGCCGTCACGGTCAATGATTCGTCACTGTAAATGGAAGTGACGTCAACCGTAATGGCCAAATCATCCCGTTCCCGCTTCTTCACCTCGATATGGTTAATGCGGGCAATGTACGGATTCACCATCAATCCCTCACGGATATTCTGGCAAATCCTGTCTGCCGTATACTGGCTGTTTGGCGCTCTCCCCTGATACGGCTCGATGGTAATGCCATAGCTGTCATCATAGGCCAAGTAGCGATACCGCTCGGTGAGGATTGCCTTATAAATCCAGACCTTGAGGGCTTCATTTTCTGTCACCATCAGGTTCTGGCCTTTTTCATCGTAGCGGAAGCACTGCTTATCAAAGTCATAGCCGTATTCTACGAAAAGAGGCAGCGACTCATTCCGGTTCGCGGCCTGGATGCTGTTCATTGCTACAAAAGGATCAGCCATGGCCATCAATCCTCACAATCTCATCCAAAATAATGTACTGCTGAATCCGGTCGTTGATGAGCATGGGCATGATGGCCACGTACATGCCGGGCTTTAGTGTATCCGTATAGATGACGGAATCGGTGTAGTCATTATCGATATCATGATTATGGGACTGGTAAGCCGCATCACCGCTGCCGCCGGCACGATTCTGTGTCGCCGATACCAGATGCCCTTTAGCTGTGCGGCCATAACCTGCCAGGAGATAATGGGAAATCCACAGCTCCTCTTTGGTCAAAATGATGCCATTGTAGCGGACCTTGATATCTGGCGGCGAAGCCAGGATCTGCCCGATTTGAATGTCCGGGCTGTTGTTGCTACGGCTGACCTGCTCCATCAGATTCAGCAGGCTGATATACGGATTTTTCTGCACACGCTCACCCCCTTGAGGTCTTGATAATCGTTGCCGGATAATAGTCGCTTCCCATATCGATGCTGCCTTCGTAGTGATGAAAACAGCCATAGACATTGGAGCTGTTGCCCCAGCAGCCGCCGCTCCCGTCATAGACGACGACATGCCAGTTCGGATCCGGCTTGCTGTAGCGGTTGTACATGATGATGTCGCCCTTTTCGAGCTGCGACGGGTCATAAGGGATAGCCAGACCCTGCGCTTCGGCATCGGCCCGGAGCTGGTCGCAGCCTTTCACGCCATTGTTATATTCCTGCGCTGCAAAAGGGGAATAGCCCGCCGCGGCGATGGTCGCCCGGTCGACACAGCCTTCTGAGCCATAGGGAGAAACGGTACCCTCGAAATTGGCCATGCACGCATCGACCACACTGCTGCCAGCCACAGCGCCACCTGTAGAAACAGAAGATGTCGATTCCGTTTCCGCTGGCGGCACATAATCCGGGTTGGCATTGTACGATGTACTGTCCAGTTCCTGTTTCTGCTCATCCAGCAGTTTGTTGAATACCAGATGCAGCTCCATCAGGTGCTTGTTGCCTTCGATTTTATGGCTGTCTGACTTGATGAAGAACTGGCCCTTGAGCTGTTCTTCCTGGACTGAGACAGAAAACCCGGCGATACACTGGATATGACCGATGGCCCGAATGGACATGTCATGGGCGACGGTCTTCAGCATGGCCCTTGCCTGCGAGGCATCGTCCTGCTTGGGGTCGGCCTTGCAAATGGCCTGGATGAGACCGAATCGGTCGATATCCGTCTGATTGGGCAGTTCGCCTTTCGTCTGCCCGGCACTGTCGACGACGATGACCTTAGAAACCATGTCTTCGACCGACTCCGACACGGAAGCGCCGGTCAGGTTTGTCACATCGCTGATCAGGAAATCTTCCACCACCTGGTCGTTCATGCAGACCACGTTGAGCTTCCCTTCGGTCATGTAGATATGGTATCCCTTGCCATCTTGTGCGGATTGATAGGATAATGCCTGCTTGATAGCCTCCGTAGCCGAGATATCATCGGCAATGAAATTGCAGGTGACGGACAGGTCGGGAATAGTCCCGGCCGGAATAGAAAAGTCATTGATGGTCTGGCGGATGGCGTCGGCCACTGTGACGTTCGTGTACTTCTTGGTTATGCGGGACTTGGCCAGATAGACGATATTGTCAAAGGCTGTAAAATGCATCACGGAAGAGCCGCTCTCCCGGCTGCGGCCAAAAATACGTCCCTGGAACAGGTGGACAGTCTGCTGCGTTTTATCGTCAATGTGGATAAACAGCACCTCGTCCCCCAGTTCCAGTTCCGGATTCTGCCAAGATTTATCCCGCGTCGTATAGGCCAGGTCGAATTCCAGCCTGCGTCCGGCCTGCTCGACGTCCCCGGACCAGGTTGCACAAATCAGCCAGCCCGTAAGGTCTGCGTTCTCGGGCTTTTTCTGGCCTTCCGTCTGAGCATCCTTGGTATTGGTTTTCTTATTGATTCTTTGCAACTGGAACATTTTCATCATTCCTTTTGAGGTTCATCGTCGTCAGGCGGATGATATCCCCGGGCGAAAGACCGCCGTTACGGACGATGCTGCGATAGATCTGGAACTTCGAGAACTGCTCATTGTTGAGCGTCACCGATTTCCCCACGGCCCGGCCCACGACGTTGCCGATACTGTCACCGGGATAATAGGTGATGTTCTTCTTCATCTTCGACCAGAACGACTCCGGCCGCTTCTTCAGCCCTGTCGCAGCATCGGTCTTTCCCGTCTCCGGTGCTGTGACGTAGCGGTACTCTGTCAGGCCCAGCTCGTAATAGACATCGCCGCTGCCGTCCTTTTCACCAAACTTGAAGGACGAAATCAGGCAGGGCATGGAAAGCGGCGTGTCTGATACCGTCAGCTGACAGACGCTGTCACCGGTACGCATCGTTTCCAGTTGGGCAATGTATGTATAGGGCGCGAGATTCATCATAGCAAAAGGATAATCCTGAGCCGGGAAAAAGCCGGAAAGGGTCAGCGTCTTGAGTCCCGTCTTTCCCATCATAAGGTAGTCGCCGAAGTTATTGATGTTCACCGTACCATGATTCGTATTGACGGATACCATCAGCTCCGAAGGCAGGACGGGAAAGACCACCGTTGCCGTATCCGAGGAAAGGGATATGGTAATAGAAGACGCAGCCTGACCGATGGCATTCAACAGGGATGCTAAGAAAGGACTCATCAGATAGTCGCTCCTTTCATGCGGTTCATGCCGTACAGCCGGATTTTTTCGACGAGCCTTTCAGCGACGGCGTCGATGTCCTGCTCGCTGCGGACGTTCATGGTATCGATGCGGATGGTGATACCGCCGCTGCCTGCGTTCATGGCCTGGCGGATGCTTTCATCATGAGGTACGACCGTACTGCCGTTGGGCAGATGGACCAGCTCGCCCCGGCGGTCTTCATTGATGACGGCAAAGCCGCCACGAAAGTTCTCGACGCCGCTTTCAAAGTGGCTGATGCTTGGGATATCAAATCCCACATGGGTCGGCGCCCCGCCCGTCAGAGACGGAATGTCGATGGACAGGCCGTTGACGCTGGCAATAAGTCCGTTCACCTGGTCGATGACCCAGTTCACACCGCTGCGAAAGGTGTCCTTGATGCTCTCCCAGATACTGGAGGCCGTCTCGCTGATACCGTTCATGGCCCCGTCCCAGGCCGAGGTAATCCATTGCATCCCGGCATCGACGGCGTCCGATACAGCCTGTATAGCCTGTTCGATATACTGCGAAACCGTATCCCAATTTCTCCACAGAAGGTACAAGGCAGCAATAATCGCAGCAATAATGATAATGATGGGATTGGCCATGGCTGCGGCGCCTACGGCACGGATGATGGTGATCATCATGCGTCCGGCAGTCAGAAAGGTACTGCCCATGCCCCTGGCCACGATGGCAATGCCTCGGCAGACCGGAATGAGTCCTTTGAACTGAGTCGAGAGATACTTCGAGACACTGCCGGCTTTGCTGATGCCCGTAGCAATAGAGTTGAAAGTACCAAAAGCCCTGCCGCCGACCGCCAGCACCCGCCCCAGGGTGGAACCGAAGAGCTGGAAGGTCACGATGCCAAAAGCCACCTGGCCGATCAGCGTTTTCTGTTCCGGTGTAAGCGCACGAAACCAGGCGGCCAATTCTTTAACGCGCATCGACATGACCTTGAAGTACGGCGTAAACGACACCGCTAAATCCATGCTGGCATTCTTCAGCTGGTTCATGGCAATCTGCATCTGCTCCGACGGGGTCAGCATCTTCTCATAAGCTTCCCGGGTCATACCGGCAGACTGGGCCATCTGGTCCATGACCTTATCGAAGTCCCCGGCTCCCTTGCCCGTCAGGACCAGGATGCTGTTCAGGCCCTCGACAGAGCCAAAGAGCTGGGCCATCTGTTCGGCATCGCCGCCTGTCGCCCGCTTCACTTCGTCCAGGAACTTCACCCAGCCCACGCTCTGCAGATGAGCCGCATTGAACTCAAGGCCAAGGGACTGAGCCAGTTTCGCCGCTTCGGCAGACGGCTTCAGGATGTTGCTGTAAGCCGCCTTGAGTCCGGTAATGGCCTCGCTGGTCTGGATACCGTTCTTGGTCAGGACGGCGATGGAACCGAACAGTTCCTGGGTACTGACATTGAGCTGTGCCGCAATGGGGATGACATTGCCCATGGACTGGGCCATCTCGCCAAAGGATGTCTTGCCGAAGTTCTGTGCCAGGAGCATCTGGTCCGTCACCGCCGTGGCTTCTTCTGCCGATTTTCCATAGGCATTGAGGACCGTGGTCACACCGTTAACGGCAGTCGTCGTGTCGGTGAAGCCGGCTTTCGCAGCAATTGTCATGTCTTTGACAAAGCCCACGGCATGGGCCGCATCGACACCAGCGGAAATGGCCTGGTAGACCGATTCCGAAAGATCAGCGACACCTGCGCCCGTTTCATCGCTGACAGCACGAATCTCATCACTGACCTTCTGCATGGAAACGACCGTCGTGTCGACCAAAGTCGAAATCTTGGCGATACCGTTGGCAAAGTCGCTGTGCAGCTTGAAGCCTGCCGTTGCGGCTGCCAAGATGGGGGCTGACAGCAAGGCCATCTTGTCTGATAAGCCGGAAATCTTGCTTCCCGTCTGCTCGATGCTCTTCGCCGTCCGTTTCTGCATGCGCTCATGCTCCGTCAGCTTGTCCGACAGTCCGCTGACCGATTGTTTCGCCGCCGCCATCTGGGTCTTCATGGTCCCCAGGCTGGCATTGACGCTACGCACGGTCGGCGTGAACAAATCCCGCAGCCGGATGGCGGCATCGATGACATTATTGGCCATGCTGTTTCACCTCTCAATGTTGTTACAGATATTAAAAATATAGTAAGATAAAAGAAGTCTATCGTTACGGAGGAATTCCAATGCGCTATTTCAATGAAACAGAAAAAAGATTAGCTGAACGATATCACCATATGGAGCTTGGTACTTGCAAAATCTGTGAAGAATGTCACAAGAAAGAACATTTATCCTTACCGATTGGCTGCTGGTGCGTAGGTTCCGATTTTAATAAAACTTCCAAGAGAATTCTATTTGTCGGTAAAAATGCCAGAAACAATCCCGGCACGATTGAAGACGGCTTCCGCAATCCCTTTCAATATACCCGTGAATCTCTGTGGAACAAAAGCTGGCCATATTGGAGCTATACTCGTGCTATCACTCAGAGAATATTCGGTGACGATTCTATAGAACACATCGCATTTACCAATATTGTCAAATGCAACAATTCTGGAGGAAAGGATACTACCTCAGATTTTGTAAAATCCAACTGTATCCTAAACCTAAAAGTCCTTCAGCAGGAATTAAAGGTAATACATCCTACTCATATCATTTTTTATACATCTTGGTATTATGACGATTACATCCCTAACGTTTTTGACCGTTATAATATTCATTACAACGGTTCTAAAGACATTGGGAAAAGAAAAATGCCCTGGCAGGAAGCCATTTCCACTCTGGGCAATCAAACCTTTCATGTACTACGTGTCGGCCACCCACAATGCAAGAAAAAAAGCGACTTCGTCTATGAAATATCTAAGTGGCTTGAGCCTGCCTTATGACTTTATGGCAGATAGCCGTATTTTCAGCAGTTAATCCGATAATGCTGAAGATACTTTTTTATCGCGTTCTTCCATCTCATAGCGGATAAAAGCATACAGCACCTGCCGTTCGCCGTATCCCAGTTTCATGACCGCTGACGGCAGCAGGTGATGCTCCCGGAACAGGAGATACATCGCCTGCACCTCGCCATCGGTCCGAATCAGTTTTTTACGGCTTTGTCCGCCTTTTCCTGGGTCGTATAGCCGTTAAGTTCTGTAATCTGTGCCGTAAGGTCGGCAATCTCGCCTGCCAGGAAGAGCTTGCGGATGATGTCACCAGGAAGTACGGCCCCGAATTTTTTCAGCAGATCCTTGTTCTTGAGGTCCGGATCGGCAATCCCCGCCAGGAGCGTCTGGGTCTGCATCTGATAAATGTCGATATTGTCGGCGCTGCCGTTGGTGAAGTCCACGGCCATCTTCTGGATATCGGCGTAGCGTTCCGGGTCGATGGCCCGGAGCGTGATGATAAAATCGAATCCGAACAGCTTCGAGAGCCGTTCCATCTTCACCTTCTTTTCAGGCCGTTCGGCCAGCTTGTTCACTACATCTGCTTTCAGCAGTCGGTCTACCATATTCATGTGCTTGTTCTCCTTATGCTAAATCCAAGAGGTCCCAGTCCGAGAAGGTGAAGCTGTAGCTTTCTTCGCCCATCTTGTCCACTTCCCAGTCGGCCAGGATCAGGCTGTCAAAGGTCGCATCCTTGATGACGATGCGTTCGCTGCCAATAGCGTCCTTATCGTCAAGGACAGATACGATGGTCACGACGGTCTGCTTGCCCGCCTTGATGTTGTCGTTCATCTTCTTGATCATGTAGCTCGAGACTTTATGGAGCTTCAGCTGCCCTTTGCAGTCATAGCCCGTGACCTTGTAGCCCTTGCCGACATGGCGGAGCATCTTCACTTCTTCCTTGGTCAGGGTGACCTCGGCCTTGAAAGCTGTGGCTTCGGCCATGAGGTCGCCGTCGATATAGAGGTCGGCATATTTGCCGTTCATCACCCGTTTGGCTTCCATGCTGTTCACTGTACTTCACCTCCTCAGATATTGACGGCAATCGTGACATCTTCCATGGCATCCAGGAGGGAAGCATCTACGGCGATAAAGACATTGCTGCCGATATTGGCCAGCTTGATGTCCATTTCCGACATGTCTGCCAGTTCCTCTTTCGTATACTTGCCATTGGATTCCAGCCAAATCTTCGTGGATTCCACATCAATATAAGCCGTATTCTGCCCCTGCTCCAGCAGGCCCTCCTGAGCCAGCTGGTCAAGATACCCCTGGATAGCCGTCACCAGGAGGCATCGGTTGGCATAGCTATTGGCATACTTGCCAAGGTAATGGTCCTGGGCTGTGGTGCGGATATCGTCATACATCATGTCCATTAAATCGACGAGCTTGATTTTCTGGAACGATACGCCTTTCCCTTGGACTGTCGTGACCAGGGAGTTGATGCCGCGGCCCAGCTTGACCTTTTCCCCGTCAAAGAAGAAGAACAGCTTACCGGCATCCGTCATGGTATCCATTTCTTCCTTCGTCCAGACGTCGCAGCCAATGACTTCCGGCAGCGGCGCATACGTACAGGCAATGGTCATCGGCGTTCCTGCGATGATACCCGCGATGCGCCCGCAGTACTGGGCCGTCGTGTAGGTCTTCGTTTTCGTGCGGATGACTTGATTGACGAAGTTAATGACTCCTTCCGTATCCGCTGTGCAGTCCGGCAGGACGGCCTTGATGCGCTTATTCTTATTCGTCCGCATCCCCTTGATCCAGGTCGCGATGGTGTCGATGTGGTTTTCTTCGATGTCCGGGATGACCAGGTAATCGAAGCGCTTGTTCTCGATGGCCTTGAGGACATCGGTATAATCTTCTGCATCCTTGCTGATGATTTCGGCGATGACCTTCTTCGGACTGTTCACGTAGCCGCGAAGGGTCAGTTCCAGCTGCTCACGGTTGCTGTCTGAGAGTTCTTTGGGAATGTCATCTGCCGTATACAGGTTCACTTCCGTCTGGGACGGCAGTGTCTCTTCTTTCAGAATCAGAAGGACAATACCGCGTTCGCTGCGTTCGACGGCACTGATGCCTTTTTCTTTGAACGCGATATTGATGGATGGCATTTTCATGGGTTACGTCTCCTTTCCCTGGTACCGCTGATGCAATACCTTCATGATTTCTGCCGTTTCTTCTTTTTCCCGGACGTCATAGTACTGGAAGGTCAGCGTCAGACGCCCGCCGTCATTGTCCGTCCCCATCAGCTCCTCACTCATAGACACGACAGGGAGATAACGGTTGCCGACTTTCAGTCCGTCCCGGAATAAATTTTCCGCAGCAAAAAGCACGGCGTAGATGGCCGTGCTTTTTTCCTGCTTCTTCGGCAGATACGTAATGTAGAGGTCCGTATCCCGGTAGACCTCGTTTTCTTTCTGCGGCGTCGCTACCGTCATTGTCTTCAGGAAGAAGGCCGGCGGCGCAAAGCCTTCCTTGACTTCCTGCAGGTAGACGGGATACGGGAACCGCTCTTTGAATTTCTGCTGCACCGCCTGCAGAATATCGAGATCATGGATCATGTGCCGCCTGCTTTCTTGAGGAGCTTCTTCGTGAGTCTCTCCAGCCCCGACTGCAAGTCGCTGGCTTCGAACTGCTTGACGGATTTCTCCGTATAGTGCTGGCCTTCATAATAGCCAACGGTCCTGCCGCCCGGCGTTTTCTTGACATGGCCGTTATTCAAGAGGTGATGGACCGGATGCCTGTTGACCAGTTCATAGGTCAGCTCCGAGCCGTTATACCCTTCCACCTTATGCTTCCAGCCTTTCTTCAGCTTGCCCGTGCTGCCTTCCGGCGTGTTTTTTACGCACTCCTTCTTGAGCTTGTTGCCAAGCGTCACCAGGCCCTTCTCGGCAGTGCCGGGAAACTCTTCAATAGCAGAAAACAGTTTTTCTGAAAGGTCATCCAATCCTTTGACCTCAAAGTCACTTCCGCTCATTGCCCGTCCCCCTCACTTCTTCCGTGCAGTACAGTTCCAGTGCTTCATGGCGCATGTACGGGTCGACGATGGTGTCGATGTCGTAGAAGTGATCCTGATACTTCACCTTCATATCGTGGGTGACGCCCGGACGCCAGCGGATAGTGATTTTGCTGTACTCCGTGTCCGTTTTGCGTTCCATCTCATAGAACACTTTGCCCCGGGCAGGCTCGATGGATGCCCAGCAGCGGTACACTACGACGTCGGCCTGAGTATCGAAACCATATTCATCCGTCACGGCCTGCTTTCCCAGAATCTCAATCCGTTTGTTCAAAAGCCCCGTCTTCATGGGCATCCCCCCTTTTCAAAACCAGCTCCGCCGGACCCCGAAAAGAAGCCAGCGCAGCCGCTTCAGAAGGCCAGCGTAGTCCGCTTCCTCCCGGTGTTCATACAAAAAAGCGGCGGCATAGAGGATGGCTTCATGGAACACGACGGGATTCTCTTCGGCATCCGCTTCCTCGCAGCGGGCCAGGTCCAGGCACAGAGCCTGGGCCGTTTCCAGGGAAGACTGGATGACGTCATCATTACTCGTGTCATCTTCATCAACCCGCAGATATTCCCTGGCTTCTTCCAGCGTCACAATCATGGCTTATCCCTTCGCTTTCATCTCCAGGGCCTTGACCGCTTCCTTGAGCATCAGCATGCCATCGACGCGCTGGCTGGCAAGGAAGCCGATCTGGCCGTTGGCAGCATACAATTCGTTGAGCCGCTTGAAGGAGCGGTATTCCCTATCGGCAATCCAGTAGTAGCTGAAGTCCCCGAAGAGCATGGGACGGCTGCCCGCCGCCAGTTCCGGTGCAAAGGAAGTGCAGTAGCAGGGACGGTTCAGGATAGTATCCGGCATACCGGCCGTGACAGACGGCTGCCAGATGTAGTTGCCGTTGTTGTCTTTGATTTTGCGCAAGGCCTTGATGGTCGCATCGTTCAGGAGCCATACGGCCTTGCGGCGGTACGGGATGCGCAGGGAGTGATACAGGTCGATGACATCATCAAAGGTGATGGATGTGCCATTGGCTGTCACGCCCAGCTCCGCGGACGGGAACACGCCAGTCGGCTTGTTCTTCCCGTCACCGGTGAGGAAGGCTTCTTCTTCCTTCGTGCCAATACGACGGGCAAATTCACCGGCGATATAGCTTTCCAGGTCGAAAGCGCTGTCGTTCAGGAGTTCTTCCGACACACGGATAGCCGTCCCCAGCTTGTACGCCCCGATGGACTGCTGGCCGAAGGTATCCTGGCTGTCCGGGTAGAGGCCGTTCTCTTCCATCCAGGACGCTTCGCCATGACCCGTCACGATGGGAATCTTGCGGTCGCCGCTGGTATGGATGACCGTCGCCAGGCCGCGGAAGAAGTTCTCTTCCTGGAGCTTATCGATGAGCTGGTGTTCGAATTCGTCCGGTACCAGATAGCCACCATCAGCATCGGTGCCTGCACTCAGGGCGTTCTGTACATCGATGAAGTTCTTATGGCGGATGCTGTCCCAGAAGGCCTTACGGTAAGTATCGGACGCACGGCCTTTCTTTTCCACTCCGCCCTGGCCTGCACCAGGGAATTCCGTAATCGGTGTAGTAGTGGGCTGGGCAAGCTGGGCGTCGAGCTGCTGCTGGCGTTCCAGGCGGTCGATTTCCTTGCCGAGATTTACTACATCCGCTTCCATCTTGTCGTAGCGAGCCGCATCTTCTGCAGAGACCATGCCGTTCTCATCACGGACGGTATCCAGAAAATTCTTGGCGGCATCCCACAGATTCTTGCGTTTCTCACGCAGTGCTAAAATCGTATCCATTGTTGTCCTCCTTAATGAATGAGCAATGCCAGCCGGTTCTCCAGGGAAGCGGCTGGCACTTTATTGACAGGTTCATGTGGTTTCAGTTTTTGTACGAAGGAACTGGTGACGGTGGCCGGGCTGTAGAGCATGGCTTCCGGCTGTTCTTCATTTCCCTTCTTCTGGTCGAACAGGATTTCATCGGCAAAGCCAAGTTCTACCGCCTTCTTCGCGTTGAGCCAGGTCTCGTCATCCATCATGTGCGAAATCTTCGTGCGGGCCAGGCCGCTCTTGATTTCGTAAGCGTTGATGATGCTCTCCTTGACTTCGCTCAGCATGCCGATGGTTTTTTCCATCTCTGCCTGGTCGCCATAAGCCAGGGTCGCCGGATTATGGATCATCAGCATGGCCACTGGCGACATACAGACCTTGGTTCCGGCCATGGCGATGACAGAGGCCGCCGAAGCAGCCAGTCCGTCAATCTTGACGGTGACGTTCCCCGGATAATCCATGAGCATGTTATAGATCTGGGCAGCGGCAAAGCAGTCACCGCCCGGACTGTTGATCCAGAGGGTGATATCGCCGCTGCCCGCATTCAGTTCTTCCTTGAACGCCTTCGGCGTCACCTCATCGCCCCACCAGGTCTCGTCCGAGATCTGGCCGTCCAGGTACAGTGTCCGTTCACTACCGAAGGCATCGGGGGCCGCATTGGTCACCCACTTCCAAAATTTATGTTTCATTCGTTTCTCCCTTCCGGGCAAAGACCCCGGCATCCTTAAGCTTGGTCATGCTGCCGTTCACCAGGTACAGATTACCGCCTTCCTCATCGGGGACGGGATTCATGTCTTCCATCTCCCGGATATCGTTGGCGGACAGCCAGCCGTTCTGTCGGCCGATGCTGTACCCGGTCATGCGGCTCTCGTAGTCGCCGCGCATGAGGCCGTTCACGTTGAACTTGAGGAAATACTGTTTCTTCTCTTCCGGCAGGAACAGGGCTTTCTGCATAGCCTGTTCCCAGCGGATGACCCATGGATCCAGCGTGTACTTCACAAATTCCATGGACTGCTGCTCAATATTATTGAAGGAACTTTTCTCCAGGTCGCCAATCATGTGTGGCGGGATGCGGTAGAGCCGGGCAATCTCATCGAGCTGGAACTTCCGTGTTTCCAGGAACTGTGCTTCTTCCGGCGGGATGCCGATCTGCTGGTACTTCATGCCTTCTTCCAGCACAGCCACCTTGTGGGCATTGCCCGTCCCCCGGTAGACGGCATTCCACGAATCCCGGACTTTGGCCGGATCCTTCAGAACGCCTGGATGTTCCAGCACCCCGCTGGGGCTGGCCCCGTTCGCAAAGAAAGAGGCACCGTATTCCTCGCAGGCCATGGTCATGCCCACGGCATTGCGGGCCATGGCAATCGGCGAATAACCGACCAGGCCGTCAAACCCAAGGCCGGGGATATGCAGCACTTCTTCCTTCTGCAGGGCCACCTGCCCATACGGCTTGATGTTCGGATTCTCATCTCCCGTCTTGGTATACAGATAAAAAATCTTTCCCCGGTCATCCCGGCAGACGGTCATCTTGTCCGGCCTGAGCGGGTATAGTCCCTGTACCCGCCCTAATCGGTCGCGGATGATCTGGGCGTAAGCATTGCCCCAGATGAGCAGGTGGCTCATGAGCGTTTCCCGGAAGATAAACGAAGTCATCTCCGGATTCGGCTCATCATGGAGCAGATGGTACAGCGGATGGTCATAGACCCGCTCCTTGCCGCCAGGCGTGTAACGGTACAGCTGGAGCGGCAAGGCCGCCAGAGTTTCCGCCAGGATGCGGACGCAGGCATACACTGCCGTCGTCTGCATAGCCGTGAACTCGTTCACCGTCTTGCCACTGGCAGAGGGGCCGAACAGATAACGGAAATCCGTGCCGATATAATAGTTCTGAGGCTTGTCCCGGGTACGGAACAGGCTGGATAAAAAGGGGATTCTCATAAAATACCTCCAAAAACGGGCACAAAAAAGCACCTGCCATTTTTGCAGATGTCTTTAAAATGCAATAACACCTCGTTCGTCATAGACACTGCCACTGCCAGTCCCGTTGCGGATGCAGCGGTCTAGTGCCATGATGGACGCCACGATTCCGTCAATCTTTTCGACGGATTTTTCTTTGTCCGGCTTGATGTTCCCCGCAGGATCTTGGCGCATGACGACGTTGCTGGCCATCCATTTGAGAACGGGATTGCCGCCATGGATGATGTTCCCTTCCATCAGGAGCTTGAACAGCTCCTTCGACGGCGGCGACATATCCTTGAACCCCTGGCCGAAAGGCACCATGGTGAAGCCCATATCTTCCAGGTTCTGCACCATCTGGGTGGCGTTCCAGCGGTCATAGGCGATTTCCCGTATGTGGTACGTTTCCCCCAGGCGTTCGATAAACTTCTCGATGAAGCCGTAATGGATGACGTTCCCTTCCGTCGTCTGGATGAAGCCCTGCTTCTGCCAGATGTCGTAGAGAACATGGTCCCGGCGGCACCGCAGTTCCAGCGTGTCTTCTGGCAACCAGAAGAAAGGCATCAGGATGTATTTCTCATCATCGCTCCGTGGCGGGAAAGCCAGTACCAGGGCCGTGATATCCGATGTACTGGACAAGTCCAGCCCGCCGTAGCACATCCGTCCCCGCAGGGAATCCAGGTCAATGGGAAGGCTCCCCTTGTCGTAGACCTGTTCTGGTATCCAGCGGATGCTGGCCGAAGTCCAGATATTGAGCCGAAGCTGCTTAAAGACATTCTCTTCCGCCGGATTTTCGACGGCATTCCGATAGGCTTCCCGGACGCGGTCAATCTGTATGGTATGACCCAGGGACGGGTTCGCCTTGTACCAGTTTGCTTCATCCGTCCAGTCTTCCTCATGTTCCAGGCCATAGACCACGGGGTAAAAGGTGGAATCTTTCTTCCGGCCCGCCATCAAGTCCAGGGCCTTTGTGTGCAGTTCATAGCAGATGCTGTTCTTGTCGTTGCCTGCCGTGGTGATGATGAAGAAGAGCGGCTGCTCCCGGGCATCGCCGGAGCCCTTGGTCAGGACATCATAGAGCTTGCGGTTCGGCTGGGCGTGGATTTCGTCAAAGACCAGGCCCGACACATTGAGTCCGTGTTTGGTCCCGGTTTCCGCCGACAGCACTTGGTAGAACCCGGCGTTGCGATAATTGATGATGCGCTTGCCCGCCGTCCGTATCTTGGAGCGGCGCATCAGGGCCGGACTCATCTCGACCATCTGCCGTGCCACATCAAAGACAATGGAAGCCTGGTTGCGGTCACAGGCCGCACCATACACTTCGGCACTCGGCTCGTTATCGGCATAAAGAAGGTACAGGGCGATGGCTGCAGCCAGCTCGCTTTTCCCGTTCTTCTTTGGAATCTCTATATAGGCCGTCAGGAACTGCCGTTTCCCGTTTTCCTTGACGATGCCGAAGAGATCACGCACAATCTGTTCCTGCCACGGCAGGAGCAAGAACGGCTGCCCGGCCCATTTGCCTTTGGTATGACAGAGATGCTCGATGAAGGCAACCGCTCTGTCGGCCTTGTCCTTGTCGTAATGGGAATCCGGCAGCATGAACGCTGACGGCTTATATACAAATGCCAAACTTGTCACCCCCTTAACAGCAGTTCCATTTCATCCGTTTCTTTTTCTGCCCCGTTCTCTTCCCCAATCATGCGGCTCCGGGCTGACGGGGTCAGGCCAAACTGCTCACAGAATTTCAGCATGATCTTGAGGTTCGTCTGGGCAATTGATACCTGCGGTACCTGCTGCAGGTAGCCGTTCGGCGTCCGCACCATATCCCCATGCTGGGTGATGAACTCTTCCGCTCCTTTCCATCGGGCATATGCCTGGCAGTACCCGGCAAAGGCCATCATATCCAGATTGGTCAGCATCCCCATCTCAGCGAGGACTTTCCCCAGCCGCTTCCATTCTTTCTTGGCATCGTATTCCAGCCAGTCCGGGCAGCGAGGGAGCCGTCCCTTTGGCATGGGTTCCTTCTTATTGAGGGGACGATGGCCGGGATTGCCTTCCAGCACCTTGAGCGCCGTCGGCTTCGGTTTTCTTCCTCGTACAGCCAATGGCGCTCACCTCCCAATAAAAAAGCCCTTGCGGGCTGTACGACAGAGGGGACCGCATCTGCGTTCCCCTCTGGTTCTCTTTTTTAATTCTTCATGACCCATTCGATGGCGTGGCCATTGTCTTCGAACAGTTCGACGCTGACTGCCTATCCGATATTTATGCATCTTATTCGATGACTTCCCATTCATCAGCTCCGGGTATCAGCCCAAGACTGCTGCCTGTATCCCACTGTACATGGATGGTCCCAGCATCATCGACGAACTGGACGGTGCCTTCAGTTCCCTTGGGCGGAGCCTGCCTGTCATCCATGGCGATAAGCCGGAGCCGCGTTCCTTCCATCCGTTCCCGGCTGTGCCGCAGGCCGACCCGCAGGATAGACAGGTCGAAACCGAACCTGCGGTAATCCCGCTCCATGTTCTGATAATACCAGTCCTCCGGAATACCGAACCGCCGGTCTTCGTGCATGATGTACACAAGGCCGCTGAGGATGCCATCATCTGTTTCCACATCCACTTCTTTTTTATAATAGAACCGCGGGAAGCCTTCATAGGCATCGAGCCGCCGTTCATCCGCCGGAGAAATGCGCCAGAAAACAACCGGCACGAAGGCATCCGCCTTCTTCTCGATCGTGGCGTAACATCCTGTCAAGGAACCTTTGAAGAGGAGTTCATAGCCCCGGATTCGGCCCGTCCCTGAAAGAACGGCGTCAGGACACCGTCTTGCCATCTGTACTTCACTCATGTTGCTACCGTAGGCAATGTAGATTCTTTGTTTCATCGCTCTCATCCTTTCTGAAGGGATTGCCCTTCTACCACCCCAAGGGCAGCTGAAGCTGCCCGTAAGGCTATCCCCTTCAAGCGGCGGCATTGCGCCATGCGGAATTGCCTGTGAGGTGTTTCAGGAAGTGGAGCCGGCAGGTCTTGAACTCGTCACCGATGAGTCCGAGCCGGAGCATCCAGCACCGGAAAGCGTATTTCTCATTGTCCGTTTCGGTCTTTCGGGCCGAGGCTTTCTTCTGGGCCAGGGCCTGATGAGCGACGGCCAGGCAGAACTGAATGTATGCCTTTATTTCCCCAGCGTGGAGTGTCCCGTTGAAAAGCCGGAACTCGACGGTCCCTTTGGTGAAGGTGGCATGCAGGTTCAGCCCGTGGTAGCGGGTGCTGTTGTAATGATGGTTCCGTCCGTAGGGTGCTTCCTGATACCAGAGGTCGGCGATGCCATCCAGCGTGTCCGGCTTTTTCCGGTTGAGGTCCTTCAGGAAGGTGGTGTTCGTTTTCCGGCAGTATCGGCTTTCCCGCGATGGGTTAATCTGGAGGGCGCGGTAAATCATGTCTTCCTTGCTCGCCATAATGTTCACCAGGTTCCGCAGGGTCTTTGCCGTGAAGCGTTCGGCCCCGACGTGGATGTGGATGCCGCAGGACTTATTGGCAAAGGCCCCGGCCTTGCGTAGCATCCGCACCAGTTCCTGCAGCTTCGGGATGTCTTCGTAGGAAAGAATGGGACTGACCACTTCCGTGCGGTAGAAGCTGGAAGCATCTGTAATGTTTCCGTTCACCTTCTTCTGTGGAACCAGGCTGGAGTCGTTCATGGCTTTCCATTTCCGTCCCTGTTCATCCCTTGCGGTGTAGGTATCGTAGGCACCGCCTTCGTGCCGGCTTTCCGTCCCGAAGAAACGGGCTATGAGGCTGGCGGCCCGGCTTCTCGTAATCCCTGTCATTTCCATTTCGATGCCAAAGTGTAGTGTTTTCATAATCCTCTCTGTCCTTTCTATGTGTGCGTGTGTTCTTTTGGTACACTATATATCACTCTAAAGGCACACAATAGCAAGTCATTTTGAGAATACTTATGAATTAAATTGAAAATTTATGGGTTCTGATGCCGGCGTTCCTTCTGCTTTCTGGCATGAGCCTTGGCTTCTTCTTCCGTGCGGAAGGCGCTCCATCCCTTCAGGCCTTTCAGCAGGGCCATGCGCGATTCGTGGCTGGCCTTGGTCCCCATGCCGATGCGCAGGAGCCACATCCGCAGGTAGTACTTCTCGTTTTCAGGCTTCCGTGTGTCAGCCTGAACCCGTTTCGCTTTTTTCGCTGCGCTGACCATGAAGGCCGCTAGTTCAATCAGGGCGCGGTTCTTCACAGCATTGCCGGTTGCGGCAATGCAGAATGTCACCGTATCTGCCGCAATCCAGAATCCCCGCCCTTCCTTGCGATAGTTCTGATAGATGGCAAAGAAGGAAGTCTGGTCGGTACCAGGTTCTTCTTTCAAGTCTTCCACCAGCCTATCCGGCACATGGATGTTTTCATGTCCTGCCGCCCGGTTCAGCAGGTACTGCTGGGCGTGGAGCATGAAGACCAGGTTGCGGAGCTGCGCACCGTCCATGCCATCAATGGGAACCTTGATTTCCATCCTGTCCGGATGCGGCAGTGCGTCCAATCCTGGCGTTTCATCCTGCTCCAGCGGCTCTTGCGGCACTTCGGGTTCCGTTCCTTCTGCCGATTCCGGATGCGGAAGGATGCCTGCTTCCTGCAGGAAAGCCGTGATGGCGGCTTCTGTCTTTTCATCATCGCATTCGATATCGCCGCTGCGAAGGATGCGGAACCCCCGCCCTTCGTAGGCAAAGGCCGGCGTCCCCGTATAGCGGAGCTTTTCGTTATGGTTGAAGGGAATCAGCCTTCTGGCCAGTTCCTTGCGGTCGTTCAGGTTCGTCTGGATTGTCATGGTCTATGTACCTCCTTGTTTTGCTAGTACATATATCACTCTGAACGCCGATAATAGCAAATCATTTTTGCATCTTTTTCTCAAAGAAGCAGGCAATGCCGGCCAAGACGAAATACACGCAGGGAAGGGCGACACCGTTGCCCCACATCTTGTATTCCGCAGAATCCCGGTACGGTTCCTTCAGCCATTTGATAATCTGGTTCCGGGTCTTGGGCTTTGTCTTTTTCCCCAGGGCTTTCCGATGGGTCTCAAAGACATCGCTCCAAAAGCGGATGTCTTCTTCAGACGGGTTCCCTGTTTCCAGATGGCTGCACCACCAGTCCGGGAATCCCTGGAGCCTTGCACATTCTGCCGGCATCAGGCGGCGGACACGAGCATGGCTGTTGATGAGCGGCGGATCTTTATAATCCGTAGCTACCAGGGAACTGGCCATTTCCTTCGCCGCCCGTGTGAAGTGGGAATTCTTGCTGGCACTATAGGTCAGCTCCACCACAGCGATGCCGCCCTGGTTGCTCCCCGGTACATTTCCCGAACGGTCGACGGTCCGGCAGGTATCGCTCTCATAGATATGGTTCCGCATATTGCGGGTGCCGTCCGAGGTCTGCCGTACATCATAGGTTTTCTTTTCTCTGTTGCCCCCGCCCTGTAGGACCAGCGGCTGGTTGTTGCCGCCCGTCCCGTACCGCGCCGTGAGTGATGGGTTCACAGAGAGCGGCCCCTTGTACCGGGCATCGGCTCCATGGTTCTCAAACACCGGACCCGGCAGATTGACGATGACCGGAGGATGATGGGCTTCTGCCCGTAAGGTGTTCGTCCGCTCTTCCGTCACATCCATTCGGATGCCGCCCTGGTCATTCAGGCAGATTGTGCCTGCCGTTCCAGGGCCAGGCGCAAGACGTCCGGCAGCACCCTGCCATGCTCGGAAGCCCCGCGCAGAATACCCTGACAGGCCCTCGGACTCAAATAGAACCTTTCCGGCACTTTGTCCATCAAAATCTGCGACAAGGTAGATGCGCTTTCTTCTCTGGGGGACGCCCCAGTATTGGGCATCGAGGACGCGCCAGGCCACAGAGTACCCGTTTCCCAGGATGCATCCCGCAGGCTGCCATCTGGCACAGCCAGCCACTGAAACCGCAGGGTCTTTGATGCGGCAGATTTCTTCAAGGACCGTCCGGAAGTCCTCTCCCTTGTTGCTGGAGAAAGCCCCAGGGACATTCTCCCACACGATATATCTTGGATATTGTCCATTCGTTTCTTCCCTCATTTCCTTCACGATGCGCACTGCCTGATAGAACAGCGAGGACTGCGAACCGCCAAGGCCATCCCTTTTTCCGGCAATCGACATATCCTGGCAGGGACTGCCGAAGGTAATGATGTCTACCGGCTCGATTTGTGCGCCGTTTATGGCACTCACATCGCCGTAATGCTTCACAGATGGCAGCCGTCTCGTCGTCACGCGGATGGGGAACGGCTCGATTTCCGAGTTCCATACAGGACGGATGCCCGCCAGGATGGCGCCCAGTTCAAAGCCGCCGCTCCCGGAGAACAGGCTGCCCAGCTTAATCTGTTCCATCATCTGCCACCTCCGCATACGGGATTTTCTCATCCCCGCGCAGGATAAACACACCCGCGTCCCCATATTCACTGATGTAGCGCCTGACGATGACGTCGACGAACTTCTCGTCCAGCTCGATGCCGTAACAGATGCGGCCCGTCTGCTGGCAGGCCATGAGCGTAGAACCGGAACCGAGGAACGGGTCCAGGATGATGCAGTGGCTCATGGATGAATTCTGTATAGGATAGGCCATGAGAGCTACAGGCTTCATAGTGGGATGCTCTTTGCTGGCTTTCGGCCGGTCGTATTCCCAGATGGTCGTCTGCTTGCGGTCAGAATACCATTGATGCCTGCCGTTCAGCTTCCAGCCAAAAAGGCACGGTTCATGCTGCCATTGATACGGGCTACGTCCCAGTACCAGGGCGTTCTTCTTCCAGATGCAGCAGCCGGACAGGTAAAAGCCTGCGTCCTTGAATGCCTTGCGGAAGTTCAGCCCCTGGGTATCTGCGTGGAATACATAGATGGAAGCATCCTGCTCCATGTTCTGTTCCATATTGACGAAGGCCGCGAAAAGGAACTGGTAGAACTTGTCATCCGGCATATTATCGTTCTTAATCTTGCCGGCCGTTTCTTCGACATCGACGTTATACGGCGGATCCGTCAGCACCATGTTGGCCTTCTTCCCCGCCATCAGCCGTTCATAGGTTTCCGGCAGCGTCGCATCGCCACAGATGACGCGGTGGTCACCCAGGAACCAGATATCTCCCGCCCGGGCGACGGTCGGCTTTGCCAGTTCACCGTCGACATCAAAGTCATCTTCCTTGATTTTCTTGTTGTACACTTTCGAGAAGAGCTGCTCGACTTCCGGTGCTTCAAAGCCCGTCAGGTCGACGTTGAAGTCGACGCTCTGCAAATCGACGATGAGGTCGGCCAGGAGCTGTTCGTTCCAAGCACCCGTGATTTTATTGAGTGCGATGTTGAGCGCCTTGACCTTATGCTCATCCTCGATATGGACAACGACACACTGGACTTCTTCGTAGCCCAGATTCTTCAGTACGGTCAGGCGCTGATGCCCGCCGATGACCGTCATGTCGTAATTGACGATGATGGGTTCCACATAGCCAAACTCCTGAATGGACTTCTTGATTTTCTCGTATTCCTTGTCGCCAGGCTTCAGCTGCTTCCTGGGGTTATATGCCGCAGGCTTCAGCTGGCCGATGGGCAGCATCTTCCATTCCATATCCGATGTCTTCACACGCTTGCTCCTCTCTGAAGGCAGCCGCCACCGCTCTGCCGTAACCGGCGAGGTGGTGCCACCTGCAATAATTCCGTACGCTGTCCCGTGACAGCTTGGTCTTCCTGGCGATGGCTTTGTAGCCCATCCCCTGCTTCCGCATGGCTTCTATCTGCCGGCACTGGCAGTCGTTCATGACAGGCTCCTTTCACACAACAAAAAAGCTC
>OCVV011299270.1_pt1 | contig 51402 bp, 42 predicted proteins | sample 1539721 | NCBI WGS metagenome assembly OCVV01 (sample SAMN02144230, study PRJEB22623) | gut metagenome | biome: sheep rumen | host: Ovis aries | place: New Zealand
GTTTCGAAGGACCATCTTTTATATTTTTCATCATATTTCTCCGGATAGCTCATTGTCACAAGATGTCCGACGCACCAGGTCACTATATAATGCTCCGACTCCATATATCCGTCATTTGAGTTCATTTTTTCTTTCAGGGCTTTGGCAAATTCCCGCGCGACACTCGGCTTTTCCGCTATGAAAAGTGATTTTGGCACACAATAACCTCTCTTTTGATTTTTTTTGTTCTTTCCGCACATTTCAGGCGGAAACCGCATCGTGAATGGATTATATCATAAATCCGGGAAAAGGGATACAGCCGCCAGAAAAGCCGATACATTTCGCAGAATGTACCGGCCTTTTACATGCTTTATATTCACAAAAAACTATTATTCCTTCGGCGTTATAAAGCCTTTGGCAGCGAGAGTTTCTGCACAGAGCACAGCTCCGCCTGCCGCTCCGCGGAGAGTATTGTGAGAAAGTCCTACAAATTTCCAGTCGTAGATGGAGTCCTCACGCAGACGACCGATCGAAATACCCATTCCGTTTTCGAAATCCACATCAAGTTTTACCTGCGGACGGTCATCTTCCTCCATATATCTGATAAACTGCTTCGGCGCGCTCGGAAGTTCCATCTCCTGCGGGAGTCCTTTAAAATTAACAAGCGCTTCGATCAGCTGCTCCTTTGTAGGTTTCTTTCTGAATTTAACAAAAGCTGCAGCTGTGTGTCCGTTCAGAACCGGAACACGGATACACTGGCATGTGATCTTGGGACTCTGTGCCTTTACGATCTCGCCGTTCTCGATATGTCCCCATATACGAAGCGGTTCCTGCTCGGATTTCTCTTCCTCGCCTCCGATATACGGAATAATGTTTTCTACCATCTCCGGCCAGTCTTTAAAAGTCTTTCCTGCACCTGAGATCGCCTGATATGTGGTACATACAACCTCATAAGGTTCGAACTCCTTCCATGCAGTCAGAGCAGGCGTATAACTCTGTATAGAACAGTTCGGCTTCACCGCAATAAATCCGCGCTTCGTTCCAAGACGCTTTTTCTGGTCATTGATCACGTCAAAGTGCTCATGGTTGATCTCCGGAACCACCATCGGAACATCAGGAGTCCATCTGTGGGCGCTGTTATTGGAAACGACCGGAGTTTCAGCTTTAGCGTAAGCATACTCTATCTCTTTTATTTCATCCTTTGACATATTCAGCGCCGAAAAAACAAAATCAACATTTTCCGTGACCTTTTCGATCTCGTTGATGTTAAGTACTTCCATCTTTTTTACATATTCAGGCATCGGCGTCTCCATTTTCCATCTTCCGCCCACTGCCTCTTCATAAGTCTGTCCCGCGCTTCGGGCACTGGCCGCTATCACGGTTACCTCAAACCATGGATGATTCTCCATCAGTGTCACGAATCTCTGACCTACCATTCCTGTTCCGCCAAGAATACCTACTCTTAATTTTTTTCCCATTTATTTAAGCTCCTTCATTCTGGTTGTAGTTGTTTTTGCATTGATTCCAAAAACAGGATTCCGTAACAGACGAACAATTGTCCGCAGGAATAAACAATATCCTATACCAATATACCAAAAAAATCAACCTGTTTTTTAGTGTTTTTCACAAAAAACATGATCAGTTCTCTAAAAGATACTTTCTGCTTAATTCTATTTCTTCTTTGATAGCCTTTTCTCCGGGAGCGCCTTTTGTATTTCTCTTTTCCACACAGTTGCGCATGCTGACGGCTTCATATATATCATTCTCAAAAGCGCTGCTGAATGACTGAAAATCTTCCGGCGTAAGATCGTCAATAGCACATCCCCTGCTGATGCATTCGAGGACCATCCGGCCTACGATTCCATGAGCGTCGCGGAAAGGGACTCCCTTCAATACCAGATAATCAGCAACATCCGTAGCGTTCGTGAAGCCGTTCTTTGCGGACGCCTCCATCACATCATTGCGGAAACGCATCGTATCTATCATTCCGGTAAAAAGAGCAATACAGCCCTTCGTAGTATCAATGGCGTCAAAGGTAAGCTCTTTATCTTCCTGCATGTCTTTATTGTAAGCCAGAGGAAGACCCTTCATTGTAGTCAGCATCTGCATAAGAGCACCGTAAACACGTCCCGTTTTTCCGCGGACCAGCTCTGCTATGTCCGGATTCTTTTTCTGCGGCATGATGGAACTTCCTGTGCTGTAGCTGTCATCTATCTCCACAAAACGATACTCATTTGTGTTCCAGGTAATGATCTCTTCGCAGAAACGGCTCAGATGCATCATGACTGTAGACAATGCGGAAAGTAGTTCGATCACATAATCCCTGTCCGATACAGAATCCATACTGTTTCTGGTAGGACCGTCAAATCCCAGCAATTCAGCCGTATATTCCCTGTCAAGAGGATAAGTCGTTCCTGCAAGCGCGCCCGAACCGAGAGGACAGAGGTTCAATCTTTTATATACATCTGACAAACGATCCCTGTCTCTCCTGAACATTTCAAAATAAGCTCCGAAATGATGTGCGAGCGTCAGCGGCTGTGCCTTCTGAAGATGTGTGAAACCGGGCATGTATGTATGCATGTTTTCTTCCATGACACGAAGGATGACTTTCAGAAGCTTTTTCAGTTCCTCATCAATCGCGTCTATCTCATCTCTCACATAAAGCTTCATATCCAGAGCCACCTGATCATTCCGGCTTCTTCCCGTGTGAAGCTTCTTTCCCACATCTCCGATACGGTCGATCAGATTCGCCTCTACAAAGCTGTGGATATCCTCATACTCGCAGGTAATATCGAGCGTTCCATTCTCAACGTCCGCCAGAATGCCTTCAAGTCCTGCCAGGATCTCATCTCTTTCCTTCTCCGTGAGGATCTTCTGCTTTGCCAGCATGCGTACGTGTGCCTTGCTGCCGCGGATATCCTGCGCATAAAACTTTTTATCAAAGCTTATGGACGCGTTAAAATTATAAACCAGTTTATCTGTCTCTTTCGTAAATCTGCCACCCCAGAGCTGTGCCATGTTAATTCTCCTTTTCATTCTTTTTCCGGACGTGAATAGACACACCCGCAGAAATTCTGTCTGTACAAATCATACTTTTCAGATAATTCTACGGACCTTTTATATCCGTTTTTCTTTTTAAAATCTGATACCAGATAGCTGACGCCATACTCACAGCCGATCCGGAGACCGATCTCATTGATCTTCTGTTCGTTCTTCAGAGGACTGATTGTCAAAGTAGTGCAAAAATAATCAAAGTGATATTCCGCCGCTTTTTTTGCGGCTTCCCGCAGACGAAGTTCAAAACATGCGAAGCATCTTTCGCCTCCCTCAGGCAGATCTTCCATTCCTCTTGCCATATCATAGAATTCAGAGGGTTCATATCTTCCTTCTTCAAAACTCACGGGATATCGGAAGTCCATTTCGCCGATCAGTCTTCTGATCTCGTCTACACGTTTCCTGTATTCGTGCTCAGGCGAGATATTCGGATTATAATAAAGGACCGTGATCCGAAAATACCGGGACAGATATTCCAGCACATAGCTGCTGCAGGGTGCGCAGCAGCTATGAAGCAGCAATGAAGGAGCTTGTTTCTCCTTCTCTATCCCCTCCAGGATACGATCCAGTTTTTTCTGATAATTTATCTTTTGTTTCTGTTGTTTTGTAATAACCTTATTCATCTTACAGGACCGGATGGATCAGCTTCGGTCTGAAGCCTCCCTCTTCCAAAGCTTTAATGATATTATTCTTATGTTCCGTACCAAAGGCCTCAAGCGTGATCCGAAGCTCCACTGCAGCATTTCTGTTCGTACTGTAGAACTGGTTATGCTCAAGTTTAATGACATTGCCCTGCATTTCAGCAATGGCGGTGGACACTCTCACAAGTTCTCCCGGTCTGTCGGGAAGCAGTACGGAGACTGTAAAGATCCTGTCTCTCGCGATCAGTCCGTTCTGAACTACGGAAGACATCGTAATCACATCCATATTTCCTCCGCTGAGGACAGAAACGACACGTTTATCCTTAAACTGAAGATGTTTGAGAGCCGCAACAGTCAGAAGGCCGGAGTTTTCAACGATCATTTTATGGTTTTCCACCATATCAAGGAATGCTACGACAAGCTCCGGATCCTCTACTGTGATCACTTCATCCAGATTCTGCTGAAGATACGGGAAGATAACCTCTCCGGGACGTTTTACGGCAGTACCGTCCGCTATCGTATTTACCGCGGGAAGAGTCGTTACTTCACCCTTCTCAAGTGAGACCTGAAGACAGTTTGCCCCGGCAGGCTCAACGCCTATAACCTTGATCTTCGGATTAAGAAGCTTTGCGAGAGTGGATATGCCTGTCGCCAGTCCGCCGCCTCCTACCGGCACCAGTATATAATCAACCAGCGGAAGCTCTTTTACGATCTCCATAGCGATAGTTCCCTGTCCTGTAGCAACAGCGGGATCATCAAAAGGATGTATGAACGTATAACCGAATTCATCCGCAAGCTCAAGCGCCCTTGCGCATGCATCGTCATATACATCACCGTAGAGCACTACTTCCGCGCCGTATGCGCGGGTCCTCTCCACTTTTATAAGCGGAGTAGTCGTAGGCATGACGATCGTAGCCTTCACGCCGTAAGCCTTTGCGGCGTACGCCACGCCCTGTGCGTGATTACCGGCTGAAGCTGTAATAAGACCTTTCTCCCGGTCTTCCGGACTCATTGTGCTGATCTTATAATATGCGCCTCGTATCTTATAGGCCCCTGTAACCTGCATGTTTTCAGGTTTAAGATATACTCTGTTTCCTGTGCGGGCGCTGAATGTCTCACTGAAGATCAGTTTCGTATCAGCTGTTACATTTTTTACTATTTCCGACGCTTCTTCAAACCGGTCAAGCGTCAGCATCTCTGATCCAGCCATTTCTTTTCCTTTCCTTACACTTTTATACAAACCTTCTTAAAGATCTTCTCTCTTAACATCAAAGAGCGCGTCGACGAACTGGTTCGGATCAAACCTCTGCAGGTCATCGATTCCTTCACCGACGCCTATATATTTCACCGGCACAGCCAGCTCGGAACTCACTGCAATAGCAATACCGCCTTTTGCCGTTCCGTCAAGCTTTGTCATAATAATACCTGTGATATCGGCAGCTTCATTAAAGCCTCTTGCCTGCACAAGCGCATTTTGTCCTGTAGTTCCGTCAAGAACGAGAAATGTCTCCAGATGAGCATCCGGATATTCTTTCGCAATTATCCTGTACAGTTTATTAAGCTCATTCATCAGATTCTTTTTATTATGAAGTCTTCCCGCCGTGTCGATGATCAGGATATCCGCATTTTTTGATTTTGAAGAAGCGACCGCGTCATATACGACAGACCCGGGATCAGAACCTTCCTGTCCTGTTATTATATCTACTCCTGCACGGCCGGCCCAGGTCACCAGCTGTTCTGTAGCTGCGGCGCGGAATGTGTCCGCTGCGGCGATGATGACTTTCTTTCCGTTATTTTTATACTGATTCGCAAGCTTTCCTATGGATGTAGTCTTGCCGACGCCATTGACTCCTATGACCAGGATCACAGACTTTTTGTTCTCAAAATCATAATCATTATTATACATGCGCATCTGATACTTAATACTGTCTATCAGAAGCTTCTTAGTTTCCATCGGTTTCGTGAGTCCGAACTGTTTGATTTCGAACCGAAACTCATCCATAATAGACTTTGCTGTCGCAACGCCGATATCTCCAATGATCAGGATCTCTTCAATTTCTTCAAAAAACTCTTCGTTGATCTCATCGTAGCTCATGAAGATCTCGTCCATATTGGAGACAATGTTTTCCCTTGTTTTTGTTAGTCCGCTTACGAGGCGTTTAAAAAATCCCATTCCTGCCATCCTTTTCTCCTTATTGCCGGTCTGGCCGGTGTTTTATTACCAAACTTCCCGCATGTCATTTATGAACAGTTTTATCATGATATACACATTTCAGGATACTCCTGCTTATGTTATGCATCCAGTTCGTTTTCAATCAGATTCACCGAAACGAGTGCGGAAACACCTTTTTCCTGCATAGTGATTCCATACAGACGGTCTGCCGCCGCCATCGATCCCCGTCTGTGGGTAATAATAATGAATTGGGTATGCTTTGTCAACTTGTGCAGATACTCAGCATAATGCCCTACATTCGCGTCGTCAAGAGCCGCTTCGATCTCGTCCAGAAGACAGAACGGTGAAGGCTTGAGGTTCTGGATCGCAAATAAAAGCGCGATCGCAGTCAATGCTTTTTCTCCTCCTGAAAGCTGCATCATATTCTGCAGCTTCTTTCCCGGCGGCTGTGCATTGATGATTATGCCCGCATCCAGGATGTCTTCTTCCTCCACAATATCCAGTGTGCCTTTTCCTCCGCCGAACAGTTCCTGAAAGACTTTGTCATATTCTATCTTTATCTCTTCAAACTTTTCGCGGAACTGTTTTCGCATTCCTTCTTCAAGTTTTCTGATGATATCCTGTAGTGTTTCGGCAGCTTTTGTCAGATCCTGTTTCTGCCCGGAAAGAAAAATATATTCTTTATTCTTTTCCTTATATTCTTCTATTGCATTGACGTTTACGTTTCCGAGCTCCCTGATCTCTTTTTTCAGAGACGCCGCAGACTGTTTCAGCATGCTCTGGGATGATTCATCCCCGGCAGACAGTTTTTCCGCCTGATCAGGAGTGATCTGGTACTCTTCCCAGAGATTTGTTATCATTTCCTCCCGGCGTTCTTCCAGTCTTTCGATCTGAGCATTCAACCTGAAGCATTCCTTGTCCATCCGGCTTCGCTCTTCGGAAAGCTCGTCTCTCTTTCTGAAAAAGGCCCTGTGATCTTCGTTCATTTTGTCTTTCGCCAAAACCAGCTGCCTTATCTCATCCTCCCGCTCGTCTGTCTCCCTGCCAAGCTTTTCACTTTTCTGGGTGAGACGGCGGATCTCTGTCTCCTTGTCCGTGCGCTCTTTGCTTTCAGTCTCCTGATTCTTAAGGAGTACATTTTCCTCCTGTGAAAGACGCAGCGTCTCCTGTTCTTCGCTTCGTATCCTTTCTTTGAGGAATTCACTTTTCTGGGATAACGCTGTATATTCCAGATTGATCTTTTCCAGATGTTCTCTGGAATCTTCTATCTCCTGCTGTACGCTGCTGATCGTTTCCGCAGCCTGCTTCATATCTGATGAAAGACGGTCTTCTTCGCTTTCGGAAAGATCAAGTTCGGCAGAAACTTCGGCTTTGCTTTCCTTTATCTGCGCTACCTGGCGCTCAAGCTCCTGCTTTTCCTGCTGTAAACGAAGATATTCGTCCTTCATTTCATCTGTTTTTTCTCTGGTGCTTTCCAGATTGATGCGAATAGTATTCTGCTGCAGATATTTTTTCTGCAGATCATCATTCAGCTGATTCTGTTTATCACGAAGCTTGTTTCTGGCTTCATGCATAGAATCCACCTTCCCGGAAGCCGCATCCATATCGCTTTTGAGCATGCGGACGCTTTTCTCAAGGTCGTCTATCTCACGTTTTCTGCCCAGAAGGTTGCTGCTGCTTTTATAGGCTCCTCCTGTCATGGAACCGCCCGGATTCAGAAGGTCCCCTTCGAGAGTTACCATCCGGACAGAATGTTTATATTTCCTTCCGATCGCAATTGCCCGATCGATATTTTCCACAACGACCGTATTTCCCAGAAGTCGTTCTACGATCTCATTGTAAAGAGGATCACAGGCGATAAGCGTACTGGCCAGGCCGATCACGCCGTTTTCTTCAAGCAGTCTTTCGTTCTGAAAAGGCCTGCCGTTCTTTACTGTAGTAAGCGGGAGAAATGTGGCTCTTCCGTAATGACCCCGTTTAAGATATTCAATCAGATACTTCGCCGTATTCTCATTATCTGTAACGATATTCTGAAGGCTGCCTCCAAGGGCCGTCTCTATCGCTGTCTCGTATCTTTTTTTTGTAGTGATCAGATCTGCGATAACTCCATGAATACCGGGATTATCGTCCTTTCTGGCCATGACACGCTTTACGCTGTTTCCGTATCCCTCATATCGCTCTGCCAGATTTCTTAATGATTCAAGCCTGGAAGATTCTCTGTGAAAAGCAGTCTGTCCTATTTCCAGATCGTGATTAAGGACAGCCATGTCTTTTTTGTATTTTTCCAGCCGCTGTTCGTTTTTCCCGCTTTGTTCTTCCATTGACCGGATCAGTTCGCTGATCCCGGTGAACTGTTCTTCGAGTTCTTTCTGGTTTTTCGCCTGCAGCGCAGTGTTCTCATTATGTCGGAGCATATCTGCGGTGATCTCGGCTTTCCGGATATCTATCTGCTCCAGCATTGTATCATAACGCTGCATTTTTTCTTTAATAGATCCCCGTTTATTCAGGAGAGATATCGTATCGCTCCGGTTTTTTTCACTATCCTCCGTTAGCTTTTCCAAATACAGATTCAGCTTGTCAAGCTTTTCCTGATGTTCGCCCCGGCGTTTCTCTATCTCTTTAAAATCAGCCTGCTGCTGTTCCTGCTCCCTGCGAATGTCCACGATCGCTCCGGATCGCCGTTCCTTCTCTTCACGAATCGCATCCATCCGTTCACGGTAAAGCTCGTCGTTTCTTTCGGACGCACTGATCCGCTCACGCAGTATATCGATCCTGCTTTCGAGCTGCTGCTTCAGCATTTTCTGCTCGGCGTTGGATTCTCTCAGAGATGTGATTTCCTCCTCGATCTCCGAAAGTGCCTGTTCCAGTTCTTCATATTCTCTTTTCGTACTCTCGAAAGCAAGATCAGCTTCTTTATGATGAGCATCCGCTATTTTCAGGCTTTCTACCGCGCCTGAGAGCTGTTCCTCAAGTTTCAGGCTTTCCCTGTAAAAAAGACTGATCTCAATATCGCGAAGCTTATCACGAAGCATAAGATACTGCTCAGCTTTCTCCGACTGTTTTTTTAACGGACCCACTTGTCCTTCAAGTACGCTGAGAATATCATTTACACGCACCAGGTTTGCCTGTTCCGATTCAAGCTTCTTCAGAGAAGCCGCTTTTCTCCTCTTAAACTTTACAATACCGGCGGCCTCATCAAAGAGTTCACGCCGGTCATCAGGTCTGCCGTTCAGAATTTTATCAATTTGTCCCTGGCCGATAATAGAATAGCCTTCCTTACCGATTCCCGTATCAAAAAACAGTTCCTGGATATCTCTAAGCCGGCAGCTTCTGGCATTCATCATGTATTCGCTCTCGCCGGATCTGTAAAGACGTCTGCTGACGGTTATTTCATCCGCGTCAAAATTCAGCTTGCGGTCTCTGTTATCAAAGGTAATGGCAACCATGGCAAAACCGAGAGCTTTCCGCATTTCTGTCCCGGCAAAAATAACATCCTGCATGTTGCCGCCGCGAAGCTGCTTCGCGCTCTGCTCCCCAAGGACCCACCTGACGGCGTCGGCAACGTTGCTCTTTCCGCTGCCGTTCGGCCCTACGATACCGGTAATACCCTCATGAAACTCCAGCGTCATTTTGTTTGCAAAGGATTTAAATCCCTGCATGACAATACTTTTTAAATACATACTAACCTTTTAATGTGACCTGCTTTCATTGATCTTACATATGGCGTTGTAGGCCGCCTGCTGTTCCGCAGCTTTTTTTGAATGCCCTTTGCCGCTGCCTATGCTGTTCTCACCCATCATTGCGCATACTGTAAATAATTTGTCATGATCAGGCCCCTCTTCACGGAGAAGTCTGTATGTAATGACGTTTTTTCCTTTTTTCTGGACCATCTCCTGCAAAATAGTCTTGCTGTCATGAAACAGCTGTTTGTTCTCCACATCGTCCAGAATAAAACGCAGCACAAATTCCTTTGCCGCCTGAAAACCTGCATCCATAAAAATAGCACCTATAACGGATTCAAGCGCATCAGAGACAATTGAATCTCTTTTCCGGCCGCCGCTGGCGTCTTCGCCCTTACCCAGAAGGAGGTAATCTCCAAGGTCAAGAGCTTTCGCGTCATATGCCAGCGTAGGTTCGCATACCAGACTGGCTCTCATTTTCGTAAGCCCGCCCTCAGGTATGTCCGGATAATTCTGATAGAGGTATTCGCTGGAGACCAGCTCCAGCACTGCATCCCCTAAAAATTCAAGTCTCTCATTGCACTCTAATCGATTCATACGGTGCTCGTTTGTATAAGAACTGTGACGAAGCGCCATCTCAAGCCAGCTAATATCGCTGAACCTGTGACCGCATCTCTTTTCAAGTTCTTTTAACTTACTGATCTTTACCATTTTTAAACCAATTACTCCTGTGCATCCAGATATTCACGGATCCTGCCGTTGATATCCTGATCTTTAAACTGTACTGACTGAAGTATCGTGTTTCTGATCTCCTTTGCTTTTGCGCTTCCATGTGTTTTTACGACCAGTCCCCGGAGTCCCAGAAGCGGAGCTCCTCCGTATTCTGAAGAGTCAAACTCCTTCAGAGTCCGTTTCAGAGCAGGCTTTATAAGGATTCCTCCTATCTTGCTTCGAATCGTGGACATGAGCCCTTCCTTTACCTTGCTGATCAGCACGCCTCCTACGCCTTCGTACAGCTTCAGGATCACATTTCCGGTAAAAGCTTCCGTAACGTATACGTCCGCTTTTCCGTATGGAATATCTCTTGCTTCAACGTTTCCCACAAAATTAATGCCGGGCTCATCCTTAAGAAGCTGATATGTTTCTTTTGCCAGCTCGTTTCCTTTTTCCTCTTCGGCACCTATGTTTACAAGACCGACTCTTGGATTCTTCACTCCGATGACCGACTGCATATATATAGATCCCATATGCGCGAACTGTACAAGATGAGATGATTTTGCGTCTACATTGGCTCCGCAGTCTATCAGAAGAGCCGGAGTCTTTGCTGTTGGTATCATCGGCGCCAGAGGCGCTCTCTGGATTCCTTTGATCTTTCTGACGATGACCTGTCCTCCGGCCAGTACCGCTCCGGTACTTCCCGATGAGACAAACGCGTCGGCCCTGCCGTCGCGAACCATCCACAATCCTTTGATCAGGGAGGAATCTTTTTTCGTTTTGATCGCTTTTACAGGAGGTTCTCCCGTCTCGATCACCTCGGTACAGTTGATCACTTCAAGGCGGTCCTTCGGATAATCATACTTCGCAAGTTCAGTATTGATCTGTTCCGCCTTACCTGTCAGATATATAAAGACCCTGTCGCTTTCCTTAAGCGCATCTACGGCGCCTTTGACCGGTTCGGACGGTGCATGATCTCCGCCCATTGCATCTACCGCAATTCTCACTAACTCTTTAGAATTCATATATAACTCCTGTTCCGGAATATGACCAGGCTGCAGTCAGCGCCGGATTTTACTGTTCTGCTTCCGCTGCTGCCTGTTCTGCCGCTGCCGCATCTGTTTCTGCCGGAGCTGCCTCTGCAGGTGCTTCTTCAGCTGCATCAGTGGCTGCAGCTGCCTTATTCAGTACTACAGTCGTATCTTCAATAGCCTTTCCGTCATCAGTGCGGTATCCGTCGGCGTTGATAGTGAACATTATATTGTCGATCCAGATCGTAATGTCCACAGGATAAGTACCATCTTCCATGACATATCTGTAACCTGTGCCGTCGCTGGTCCAGTTTCCTTTCTCCATTACAGTGATCTCATATGTAGAAGAAGCGCTCATGTTTACACTGTCTCCGTGATTATTCACCGCTACCACATAGTAAAATACACTTCCCGCTTCAGTTGTATCTACATTAAGCACGGCATCGGTCGCGCCTTCGATCTCCGTTCCCCCGCCGTTAGAATTAACATTATTTTTATACCACTGATAAGTCACTTCACCGCCGTCCGTTACTTCCGCAGGACAGTTTATCTTTATCTCCGTGCCGGATGTTACAGTGGTGCTTCCTGTCATGTCATAAACAAATACAGGAGCTTCCAGAGATTCATCCACACTCCTTCCCGCGGGCTTTGTCTCGACTGCAGAACCTTCTGTCACCTCAATATCAGTAACGTCTTTAATGTTATCTACAGTCTTATTGAAGGAGCATCCGCCGAGCAGGACCGCTCCGCTGATCATTGTTGCCAGAACAACTGCTGCTTTAGTATTCCTCATAATAATCACCTTTCTGATCTTTTATCACTACTGCCGGATGAAATGATGTATCGTCTCATCCGGAACAAATGAATCTTCACCTGATATCTAAACTATGTGATTATATCATGTCCTTTAAAGATGTGTCAAATACAGAGCAAAGTCCGCGAGCGAACCGGAATTTCCTCTGTGCGGCGTGTGCATCCCCCGGAAGGTTTCATGTCATGGGATATTCACAGAATATCCAGGGACAAATCAAAGTCCGCGAGCGGACTTCACTTCCCAATGTTTCATTTTTTAAGGGAGCGAACCGGACTTTGCGCGCCGCCGCACGGCAGCTTTGCTGCCTTCCTCTGTGCGGCGTGTGCATCCCCCGGAGGGTTTCATGTCATGGGATAAATATCCCATGACATGAAAAAAAGCCGCTGTACACTGTACAGCAGCTCTTTATCATTTCATCATTATTTCAGTCTGCGACCTCAACGACCTGTTTCTTATTATATGTGCCGCAGGCTTTGCATACTCTGTGAGGCATCATCAATGCTCCGCATTTAGGACATTTAACAAGATTTACAGCAGACATTTTCCAGTTTGCTCTTCTCTTATCGCGTCTTGCTTTTGATGATTTATTCTTTGGACAGATGGACATTTCTCACACCTCCTTGCATCTCAGATATTTATATTTGGGTCACTTATTTTCTCACACTCGAAAAAGTATACACTTTGGCATGATCAATGTCAAGTGTTTTACACTAACAAATTTGTTTCCGGATCCTGTATTTATCAAACGAGAGCTACTGTCTCACGGCAGATCATAAGCTCTTCATTTGTAGGAATAACGGCAACTTTAACCTTTGAATCTTCTGTAGAGATAACGACGTTTTCTCCGCGCAGTCCGTTCTTCTCTTCATCGAGAGTAACTCCAAGGTATCCGAGGTAATCTACAATAGCTTTTCTGGTATCTTTATCGTTCTCACCGATTCCTGCTGTGAAAGCGATCGCGTCTACGCCGTTCATTGCTGCCACATAAGAGCCGATAGTTGCCGCTACGCGGTATGCGAATACATCAAGAGCATCCTGTGCAGCTTCATTTCCGTTTGCAGCACCTTCGCCAAGGTCGCGGAAATCGCTTGAAAGGCCGTCAGACAGACCAAAAACGCCTGATTCCTTGTTCAGGATATTCAGTACTTCGGAAACACTCTTGTTCTCTTTGTTTGCGATAAACTCTACGATAGACGGATCGATATCGCCGCATCTGGTACCCATAACAAGACCTGCAAGCGGAGTCAGTCCCATGGATGTATCAACGCTCTTTCCGTTAAGTACGGCACTGATAGAAGATCCGTTTCCGAGATGAGCAACGATGATCTTTGAGTTATTCAGATCCAGACCGAGGAATTTAGCTGCCTCTTTGGATACGAAGCTGTGAGATGTTCCGTGGAATCCATATTTTCTCACGCCATATTCTGTATAATATTTACGTGGAAGGCCATAGAGATATGCCTTCTTAGGCATTGTCTGATGAAAAGCAGTATCGAATACGCCTACCATCGGTACGCCCGGCATAAGATCCTGACATGCTCTGATACCGATCAGGTTTGCAGGATTATGAAGCGGAGCAAGCGCTGAACATTCCTCAACAGCTGCAATCATCTCATCATTGATGACAGCTGAGCCGGCGAATTTCTCGCCGCCATGTACGATACGATGTCCGACTGCATCGATCTCTTTGAGGGAAGCGATGGCGCCGGTCTTTTCATTTACAAGGGCGTCAAGCACGAGCTGTATTGCCTCTTTATGTGTCGGCATTGCTGTATCTGTAACCTCTTTCTCTCCGCCCTCCGGCTGATATGTCAGTCTTCCGTCGATACCGATTCTTTCACAGAGGCCTTTTGCAAGAACTTTTTCAGATTCAGAATCGATCAGCTGATATTTAAGAGATGAGCTACCACAGTTAATAACCAATACCTTCATTTTTTTCTCTCCTTAAATGACTTTTTGTGCAATTTATGTATACCTGATAACAAAATATGGATAGTTTTTCGATTCTATCCACACTATAGTATATAACGCTTGGTAAAAACACACAAGATTTTTTTCAAAAACATAGCATTATTATGTTCAATATTACATTTCGGCTTTACTGCCTCTTTTGTGCAGCGGAGTGTCCTGACGATATGTTTTTCATGATAAAAATGTTCAGAAATGACATACGAGAAGTTTTAATGGTTTTATTTTATTACCATCTGACGTGTCAGTTCTTTTCTCATCAGATCACCGGCTTTTCTTGCCCTGACCATCTCGTACAGATCCGACGCCGCAATATCGGTTCCGGCGTTCACTGTGTTAAGTCCCGAAGCCCTGGTGATCAGCTTTATTGTGCCTTTTTTCTTGATCTCATGCATTACGCGGGTACCGGAAACAAATCCAAGGGCCCGTACATAATCAAAGTCAGGAACCTTATCATCTATCCTCAACAGGATGTGAATAAGCGCTCTTTGAACCGCAGTCTGTGTTTTGTTTCTGGTCCGGAGCAGACCTGCGAAACCGCTGATCGTTGTATATTTGTCACGAAGAGAAATAATGCGGTTCGCCAGATCCTGGCCCACATCTCTGAAGGAGACCAGACTTTCTGCCGTTTCATACATCAGCTGATAGCCAAGCATATCAGAAAAATCATCCAGCTCCACAATACCATGCTTCGAAAGATGATCCTGCAGTATTGCCATGGACGCTTCCGGTATCCGGGATGATATTTTTTTTCCTGCTTCAGCGGGAAAACTCTTCCATAGTCCGGACTCTTTTACGATCTCGGTCCGTATCGCCATTGCCGACGCAAATCTTCCTTCTATTTCTGTGTCCAGATATCCGCTGCCCCTCCGTTTCAGGATCATCGGATTTATATTCGATCCTAGCTTTTTCAGTGCCGTACAGTATTCCAGACCGAGAATATTATTTGAACCGCGGAGAAATTCATTTATTTCCTCCCCGGTCCATTTTGAAAGATCCTGTATATCCGGATCTGCCCCATGCCCCTGACGCAGAGCTTCGGCGAGCGCATAAGCTCTTGCTGACGGAAAATTATATCCTGCCGCAAGCTTTTCTCTGAGCCTTCTGCGGAATACCTCCGGCTCTGCAGACAGGATGCCGCTCAAAAGGTCGAATATCCTCCGGTCATCCGACTCCGCCCCAAACCACAGCTCGTCGACGCAGCCGAGTCCCTCCAGGATCGAAACCGCCCCCAGGGAAAAATCCCCCGCGCTTCCGGAAGCGGCTGCTACAGGAAGTTCCAGTATCAGATCCGCGCCGGCTTCAAGCGCCATACCGGTTCTTACATATTTATCAACGATCGCCGGTTCGCCTCTCTGCACAAAATTTCCGCTCATGACTGCTACAATGGTGTCAGCCTTTGATAATTCTCTGATCCTCCTGAGCTGATATTCATGCCCGTTATGAAACGGGTTATATTCTGCTATTACTGCTGCAACCTTCATACTTAATTCTTAAAACTGTGGATCGGTGCCGGGATGCGTCCTCCTCTGTTTACGAACGCTTCGCACGAAAACCTGTTGACAGGCATGATCGGAGCGCTTCCGAGAAGACCTCCGAACTCCAGCGTATCACCTATCTTCTTGCCGATCGCCGGTATGAGACGTACGGCTGTCGTCTTCTGATTTACCATTCCGATAGCCATTTCGTCAGCGATTATGCCCGAAATCGTTGACGCCGATGTATCTCCCGGGATCGCTATCATGTCCAGTCCGACGGAGCATACACAGGTCATGGCTTCAAGTTTTTCCAGCGTCAGACATCCCTTATTCACGGCGTCGATCATACCCTGATCCTCGCTGACGGGGATGAATGCGCCGCTGAGTCCTCCCACATAAGAGGAAGCCATGACGCCGCCTTTTTTTACCTGATCATTCAGAAGCGCCAGCGCAGCTGTCGTACCTGGAGCACCGGCTTTCTCAAGTCCGATCTCTTCCAGTATCTCCGCCACGGAATCGCCGACGGCCGGCGTCGGAGCCAGCGAAAGGTCTATGATTCCGAACGGAATATCCATTCTTCTGGACGCCTCCTGCGCCACCAGCTGACCGACCCTTGTAACTTTGAACGCAGTCTTTTTTATAGTTTCGCACAGCACTTCGAAATCCGCTCCGCGCACTTTGGAAAGCGCATGTTTCACAACTCCGGGACCCGAAACGCCGACATTGATGATGGCGTCGGCCTCAGTTACGCCGTGAAAAGCTCCCGCCATGAAAGGATTATCGTCCGGAGCGTTGCAGAATACTACAAGCTTGGCGCACCCCATACAGTCATTATCCTTTGTATTGGCCGCAGTGATCTTTACGATCTCACCCAGAAGCTTGACCGCATCCATATTGATTCCTGTTTTGCTTGATCCCACATTGACAGAGCTGCAGACACGTTCGGTCCGGGCAAGCGCGATCGGAATCGATCTGATCAGGAGCTCGTCTGCTTTTGTCATTCCCTTGGATACCAGCGCGGAATAACCTCCGATGAAATTCACGCCGACCTTGTGAGCGGCACGGTCAAGAGTATCCGCGATGGATGCGAAATCTTCAGGTCTTCTGCAGGCCGCTCCCCCGATCAGCGCGATCGGAGTGACAGATATTCTTTTATTTACGATCGGGATGCCGAATTCAGCTTCTATCTCCTTTCCGGTCTGAAGAAGATTTCTGGCAACGGTAGTTATCTTGTCATATATTTTTTTGTTCAGTTTATCAAGATCCGAATCGATGCAGTCCATCAGGTTGATTCCCAGCGTAATGGTGCGGACGTCCAGATTCTCCTGCTCGATCATCTCATGCGTTTCGTTAACTTCAAAAATATTAATCATTTATTTAAAGCTCCTTAGATACAATACTCAGATGCGGTCCCGGGATATAGTTCACCAGAAGGATCTTTATATACGGTGCATCATATTGAAAATATCTTCATGCTGGCAATGGATCTTTACGCCGATTTCTTCTCCCAGACGGTCAAGTCCTTCTGCCAGCCCGCCGACACTTTTTCCCGATCCGGATATATCAGCGATCATCATCATGTGAAAATAACCCTGAAGGATCGTCTGTGATATGTCCTCTACATTGACCTTCTCTTCAGAAAGATAAGTACACACTTTCGCTATGATGCCGATGGCGTCTTTTCCCGTAACCGTGATTATTGTTTTTTTCATATTTGTCTCCTTCATCTATCCTGGAAATCTGTCTGCAAATATATGTTTTGCCGGACGGTCCGGCCGCCCGGTTCTTCTCAGAACTCGATCAGCTCACCCCCGCAATCCCTTCTTGCCACGGATATTGCAAAATCTTTAGATCTGTACGGGTTATCCCCCATCGTCACTTCCGCGCTGACGGTCTCATAGGCCAGTGCCGGATAATTGTTTTCTCCGCTCAGATGTCCGAGGATTATTGCCTTCATATCATCGTGCAGGACTTCGCAGAGCAGCTGTCCCGAAGCTTCATTCGATAAATGTCCTTTGTCGCTCAGTATTCTTCTTTTCAGATAATACGGATATCTGCCCGCTTCCAGCATATGCACGTCGTGATTTGCTTCCAGCAGAAGCACGTCAAGCCCCTGCAGGTGTCTGATCGTATAGTCTGAATATGTACCCATATCCGTTGCCACAGCAGCGCTTTTTCCTCCGGAGCTCATCCTGTAGCCCACCGGATCCGCCGCGTCATGGGATATTGAAAAAGGTTCTATCGTCACATCACCGATCATCACGGGCACATCCGGTATGATCTCATGGAAGAGTCCGTCCGGTATTTTTCCGATCCCGGGAGCGTCAAGCATAGCTTCATATGTGCCCCTGGTCGCGTATATCGGCACTTTCCATCTTCTGGCAATCACTCCAAGACCTCTGATATGATCTGAATGCTCATGTGTCAGAAATACCGCATCCACATCTCTTCCGGTACATCCGAAAGAATTCAGTCCCTGCTCGATACGCTTTCCGCTGATACCGGCATCTATCAGCACGCTCGTACTGTCGCTTCCCGCATAAATACAGTTTCCGTTACTGCCGCTTGCTATACTGCAAAGTCTCATTTATTATAACCACTCATCTTTTCTATGATCTTCTTCTTTGTTTCCTCAAAAGTTCCGCTGTTATCCAGGATAAAATCACAGGCTTCGGAAAAAACCTCTTCCGAAAGCTGGTTCGCCATGATAGAACGGATCTTTTCAGCGGAATAACCCCGGCCGGACATCAGTCTCTGTTCCCTGACGCCGGCTTCTGCATAAACATACCATAACTCATCACATATTTCATCATATTTTTCTTCCAGAAGCAGGGCCGATTCCAGAAAGAGATATTTTTTCCCTTCTTTTTCCGCTTTACGGATCAGGCTCTTTACCTCCTCCTTAACTGCCGGATGAGTAATACTGTTCAGCTTTTCAAGCTTCTCTTTTTCCCTGAAAACGATCTCGGCGATCCTGCTTCTGTCAAATTCGCCGTCTTCGCCTATTACCTCCGGGCCAAAAAGAGCTGCCGTCTCGTCAAAGCATCTTCCCCCTGCGGAAATAAGACTTCTGGCTACCAGGTCCGTTCTGATGCATACCGCGCCGTATTCCTTTTCCAAAAAGGAAAGCACTTCGCTCTTTCCCGAACCTACGCCGCCTGTGATTCCGATCGTCAGCATATAAAACTCCTTCTAAAAAGCAAAACATTCTTTCTTCCTGATCGACTTACTTTGCGTCATACCAGGAAAGTCCCTGATGCATATCTACTACCAGATCCACATCCATCTTTGCGGCGTTCTGCATCTCCTCCGAAAGAAGAACGCATACCCGGGCTGCTTCCTCCTTTGGCGCTTCTATAAGAAGTTCATCGTGCACCTGAAGAATCAGTTTTGCCTTAAGTTCTTCCTTTTTCAGCCTCGCTGCCACTCTGTTCATGGCGATCTTAATAATATCCGCCGCCGTACCCTGGATCGGTGAATTCATGGCCACTCTCTCTCCGAAAGAACGCTGCGTGAAATTTCCCGATGCCAGTTCCGGTATGGGCCTTCTTCTTCCGTACATGGTCGAGGCGTATCCGTTTTTCTTTGCGTCTTCCACCAGACGGTCCAGATATTTTTTTATTCCCGGATATGTTTCGAAATATCTTTCAATGTATTCCGAAGCTTCTTTTCTGCTGATAGAGAGACCCTGGCTCAGTCCGAAGGAACTGATACCGTAAACGATTCCGAAATTTACCGCTTTCGCGTTTCTTCTCTGAAGAGGCGTAACCTCATCAAGCGGAACATGAAATACCTGTGACGCCGTTATCGTATGGATATCCTGCGCCTGTTTATAGGCGCTGATCAGCTTCTGATCTCCCGACATGTGTGCCAGCACACGAAGCTCGATCTGGGAATAATCCGCATCGATATATACGCATCCTTCCTCCGGAACAAATACCCGGCGGATCTTCCGGCCCATTTCCATACGCACCGGAATATTCTGAAGATTCGGTTCTGTGCTGCTGATTCTTCCCGTGGCCGTGATCGTCTGATTAAAAGACGTATGGATCCTTCCGTCAGCCTGCACAAATCCCGCAAGTGAATCTGCATATGTGGACTTAAGCTTCGCAAGCTGCCTGTACTCCAGAATGTCCGATACGAACGGAACATCTACAGCCAGCTTTTCAAGCACCGCAGCCGCAGTGGAATAACCGGTCTTGGTCTTTTTTCCGCCGGGAAGATGCATCTTTTCAAACAGGATCTCTCCCAGCTGTTTCGGTGAATTCAGATTAAATTCCTCTCCCGCGGCTTCGTATATTTTATCCGTAAGGCGGTCAATGCCGACCTGCAGTTCTTTTCCGAATTCGATCAACTCGTCTCCATGGACTTTCATTCCCTCTTTTTCCATTCCGGAAAGGGTATATACCAGAGGCATCTCTATCTCATCGAAAAGACTGCGCATCTCCATTTCTGTCATGGCGGCATTAAGAGCTTCCTCGGACAAATAAGCGGCAAGACTCATATAACCGTAATAATCTGCAGTCTGTTCCTTTGTCATCTTTTCGGCCGCAGGTATTTTTTTTCCTTCAAAGATCTCTTCCGCCGCAGGCAGTTCGACTTTTCCATATTCGGCTGCAATTCTGTCATATGGATAATCCGAACGCAGCGGATCCAGCAGATAAGCGGCGATCTTGATGTCGAAAACATTCCCCCGCTCTTCCACGTCCAGATATTGCAGGATATCCTTCAGATCATATGTGATGATCTTTCCGGCCCTTTCAAAGACACGTTCCACCGAGGCCTTGAGAAACAATGGCGCCACAAATCCATCCGTAAATATAAAATATGTTTCTTCCTTAGACAAAGCCAGGGAAACTCCGCGGATCTTTGGGCCGGTGCCAAACGATCCCGGGATGGAATTCTTTTCCCGGACTGCAGGCAGTCCGGTCAGGGAAAGCCCGATCTTTTCACTTCTCTCCGCCCTCTTAAATACTTCATCGATCTGTCCGAAGTCCTGTATCACACGGATCTTCGGCAGATCCGCTCCCGTTTGCATGTCCTTGTCAAAATATCCCAGCAGATTTCGAAATTCCAGTTTTTTGAACATCTGATATGCGTCGCCGTTAAACATATCACCGGTTTTCATCTCCTCCGGATCAAACGCTACGGGCGCATCAGTGTCGATCGTGGCGAGCTTTTTGGATAATTCTGCCTGGTCGTAATGATCCCGCAGAGATTCCATCGCTTTTTTCGGTTTTATCTTTTCAACGTTTGCATAGGCTTCTTCGATCGAATGATACCGGGCGATGATCCTGGTCGCCGTTTTTATTCCGACGCCGGGAATGCCGGGGATATTATCCGACGCATCGCCCATAAGCGCTTTCAGATCGATAAATTCTTCCGGAGTAACTTCGTATTTCTCTACCACGTCTCCGGCATAGTAATCCTCGATAACCGTTGCGCCTCTGGTGGTTTTCGGGATCCTGATACGGACCGCCTCCGTGGCAAGCTGCAGCAGATCCCGGTCTCCGGAGAGGATCGTCACGTCCATTCCGGCCTCTTCCCCTTTTCTGCCAAGAGTCCCGAGAATATCATCCGCTTCAAATCCCTCTTTTTCAAATATCGGGATCCTCATGGATCTGAGAACTTCCTTCATCAGCGGTACCTGCGGACGCATTTCCTCCGGCATCGGCTTTCTGGTACCCTTATATTCTTCAAACATTTTGTGACGGAACGTGGGGGCGTGAAGGTCAAACGCCACTGCCAGATACTGCGGTCGTTCTTCCTGCATGACCTTGAGCATAATCGTCAGAAAACCATATACTGCGTTTGTGTATATGCCTTCGCCGGTACTCAATGGCGGAAGTCCGTAAAAAGCTCTGTGCAAAATACTATGTCCGTCTATTAACAGCATTTTTTCTTTCATGTAAGACCCCTTTCAGATAAGCCGCGTAACCGGCAGCACTCCCGTAAAGTCCAGGAGCATGATGATGACAATGATGACCACCGCAAGAATAATATACTTATATAACTTCATATGTATATCATAGATTTTTACCTTTGACGCCTTTTTCTGGATATCGGTTTTCAGCATTTTCTGAAGGTCCGCGGAAGCATCTTCTTCTTCATCCAGATACCGCAGAGTATTTCCGATCATGTAGACAAGCTCCAGATCCTCATAACACTCTCTGCATTTCGATATATGTTCAATATACAGTTTAGTCTCTTCGATGTTCAGCCGGTTCTCGATAAAATCATTTACCATGGAATCCGCCTCATAATGCGACAGCTCTGTCCTTTTTCTAATAAATCCCTTACCGGTCATGCTCCTGAAGGCCTTGTTCTTTTTCTGCGCAATTAATCCAGTCAAAATGATCTCCTTTACATTTCCCTGAGAAAACGTGAAAATGCCAGTTTCTTTTCATATCTCTCACGTATGCTGAAAAGTCTGAGCCTGTCCTTCGCCCTGGTCATTCCAACGTAAAACATACGCCGCTCTTCCTCCAGATCTGCTTCCAGGACGGCTTTTTTATATGGTAATATTCCTTCGTTCACATCCAGTATATAAACACTCTCGTACTCCATTCCTTTGGACGCGTGAATGGTTTCTACCGTGACGCCGGCTTCCTTTTCTTCCCTTTGGCGCTGTTTTTTTATTGTTTCCCGGTATCTGCCGATCTTTTCTTTCCACTGATCCAGCGTTCTGCAGTCTCTGGCGCTGTCGCAAAGCTCATCAAGTACCGCGATGAGATCCTCAGCAGACAGGTTCATCTGTGCCGCGTATTCCCGTACATATTTTTCATAGCCGACTTCATGACGGATATATGTGACCGCCCCGAAAGGGGACAGCCTTCCTATGGCCCGCAGATCTGTCTCCAGGCGGTAGATCCTGTCGCACATCCAGTCCTTCCCTTCATAATAATCATAGAGCAGATCCAGTGTGATCTCCGGATCAGAGAGCGCGGCTCTTGAAATATATCTGTTCGGTCTGTTGTATATCTGCAGAAAATCACTTCGCTTTGTACTTCCCGCGGCTATATCCAGATAAGCCATGATCTGCCTTGCGATCCAATGATCATAAATACAGGGGATAACGTCTACAGCGTGAAACGGGATCTGTTCAGAAAGCATCTGTTCGATCGCTGCTCGTCCTCCCGAATTTGTCCTGACCAGTACGGCTATATTCTCATAGGGAGTTCCGGCACTGAATTCCTCTCTCACGGACCGGCACAGAAATTTCGCCTCCGACCGCTGATCATCAAAGATAAGATGTTCTACCTTTTTCCCGGTCTTTCGGACAGCAGAAATATCCTTGGGAAATCTCTTCTGATTATGGGAGATCACATTTTGCGCCGAACTGACTATCTCCGGAGTACTGCGGTAGTTTAATCTTAGAACGACCTTTTGTGTATCAGGATAATCCTTCGGAAAATTCAGCATGATGCCGGGATTCGCGCCGCGGAATCTGTAAATAGACTGATCGTCGTCGCCCACAATAAAGATATTGTTCCGCGGCTTCGCCAGCATTTTTATCACTTCATACTGCATGGGCGAGATATCCTGAAATTCATCGATCAGAATATACTGAAACCTGTTCTGCCATCTCCCGAGTATGTCCGGACGCATGCGCAAAAGCCGGTGACAGTGAAAAATAATATCGTCAAAATCAAGCTTCTGATTCTCTTTTTTCCAGTTTTCATACCGGACAAAAACTTTTCTGAAAGTTTCCTCCGGAAGCGTACTTGAATAAAAATGCTTAAGAGACAGCCGGCTTTCTTTTACCATGCTGATCTCCCTGCTGACGGCAGAAGGAAGGTCCGCTTCTCTTTCCCCTCCTTTATAGCAGGAATGAATGATTTCTTTCAAAAGATCATCTGTCTCTTCTTTTCCCAGTATATTATTTCCGGTCAGATGAAACGTATTTTTCAGGATACCATAAAAGATCCCGTGAAATGTACCAAATGTGACTCCTCTGCCGTTTTCTTCCGTAACACGCAAAAACCGCTCCCGCATTTCTGCAGCAGCAGCTCTGGTAAATGTAACAACGAGTATTGAATAAGGGCTGACGCCCTGCTCCAGAAGACGGCAGGTCCGTCCGGTGATCACAGATGTTTTCCCGGATCCCGGACCTGCAAGGACCATCATCGGTCCGTCTTTATGTTCTATTGCTTCTATCTGTGCGTCATTGTATTTCATTCTGTAGTTTTTCAATAGCCGCCTTTATCCTCGAAACCGTCTCTTCTTTTCCGATAACCTCCATGATGCCTGTAGCTCCCGCCGGAGTAACGGTCTTTCCCGAAAGCGCTATACGGAGCGGATGCATCACAGTGTTCAGTTTCAGTCCGGATTCCGATACATAAGGCTTCAGGATATCAAACAAAGTATCATTATCGAATGCAGGCGCGTTTTCCAGCATAGGCAAAGTATCCTGCAGGATCTTCAGTGAGTTTTCCGGCGTATTCTTTGATTTTTTGTTTTTGAACAGGGAAACATCATAATCCGGGACCGCCGCGAAAAAGTCGATATGATCTCTGATATCCGGCAGTACCTGGATCCTTGTCTTTACCATAGCGGCGATCTTCCTCAGATCCATTGTTTCCGGAACGGTTTCCTTAATATAAGGGAGAGCCATTTTATAAAACTCTTCCTCGTCCATGGCCTTTATGTATTCGCCGTTCATCCATTTCAGCTTAGTCATGTCGAATACAGCCGGCGATTTATTTATACGCCTGTAGTCAAACGTCTCCACAAGTTCCGGAAGGGAAAAAATCTCCCTTTCTCCAGCCGGACTCCATCCCAGAAGCGCAACGAAATTCACGATCGCATCCTTTAAGAATCCCTGCTCAAGCAGATCTTCAAACGAAGAATGGCCTGAACGTTTGGAAAGCTTCTGTCCCTCTTCATTTGTGATCAGCGGACAGTGAATATACTCCGGGATCTTCCATCCGAAAGCCTCGTACAGATGATTATATTTCGGTGTGGATGACAGATACTCGTTTCCTCTGACTACATGTGTGATCCCCATCAGGTGATCGTCCACTACATTAGCGAAATTATATGTGGGATATCCGTCTGATTTGATGAGGATCATATCATCAAGCTCTGCGTTGTCCACAGTGATATCTCCGTAGATCTCGTCATGGAAAGAAGTGGTTCCTTCTTCAGGCATATTTACACGGATAACGAAAGGTTTTCCCGCGTCAAGATTGGCCTGGATCTCTGCTTTGGAAAGATGAAGACAGTGCTTGTCATAAGCAGAGATCTCCTTTCCGGCTACGATCCTCTTCAGGGAAGACAGCCTTTCCTTATCGCAGAAGCAATAATACGCGTCTCCCTGCTCCACCAGCTGTTTCGCATACTTCATATAGATTCCCTGCTTACAGCGTTCACTCTGGATATACGGTCCGACTCCTCCGTCTTTATCAGGACCTTCATCATGCTCCAGCCCGGTGCCTGCCATCGTTCTGTAGATAATATCAAGAGCATCTTCCCTGAAACGCTCCTGATCTGTATCCTCGATGCGAAGCATAAATCTGCCTCCGGCATGCTTCGCTATAAGATATGAGTACAAAGCTGTTCTCAGATTACCTACGTGCATCCTTCCTGTCGGGCTCGGTGCAAATCTGGTCTTTACTGTTTCCATTTTTTTAATTCATCTCCTGGTTTTATTTTATTTAAGGGATGCACACGCCGCACAAAGAAAGGCAGCAAAGCTGCTGTGCGGCGGCGCGCAAAGTCCGCTTGCGGACTTTGTTTCTGTATCATTTTACGGGATATACCTGCGTAATGATCTCTTCCATGGAACCGATGCAGATGCAGTCGGCTTTTCTGTCCGTATAATGCTCTTTATTGTTGATCAGGCAGATCTTATCTCCTTCAAAATATCTGGACATAGACCCGAGACGGGAAGCCAGATTACATCCTATAACAAGCAAAGTATCTGCCTTTGATATGATCTCCGCCGCCTGCGTCAGTTTCTGGGTGTCCAGCAATTCTCCCGAGAGAGTCACACCCGGATGAAGCATGGTGCCGCACACATCACACAGCGGAAGCGGCGTATGTTCCAGGACATAAGAGCCCGGAAAGATCTTTCCACAATGAGGACATCTGTTATTATCGATATGTCCGTAAAGCTGTATCACATTTCTACATCCTGCGGTCTTTGAATGATTGAACATACCTCTAGTGACGATAGCTTTCAGTCTTCCATCATCTTCCATTCTCTTCAAAGTCTTATTTACCACGCCCGGAAGACCGCGTTTCATAAGCATTTCTTCTCTGTAGAATTTATAGAACATGGCCGGTCTGTTATGAAAAAACGTGCTGGAAAAAATCTCGTCCGGCGACATTCCGTATTTATCTTCGATCTTGAAAATGAAATTTTCATCATAGAAATCAATACCCATTTCCAGCGCCGCGCCCCGGCCCTGCAAACATACGATATTGTGACTGGTTTCAAGTATATCTCTCATGTATCTGATACTCATAGCTTCGTCCCCCTTCCGCTTTTTATTCAATAACGTAGTCCCGATTTAGAAATAAAGGTGTGGGTCACGCCACACCTTTACTGTCCAAATACTCAACTACTGCTCCGACCGTAGTCAGTTTCTCCATATCTTCTTCTGAAATATTTATTCCGTATTCATCTTCCAGAGTAGTAACTAATTCAAGAAGATCGAGAGAATCCGCGTCCAGATCCTCTTTGAATCTGGTATCCATTGTGATCTCCTCCGGGTCAATATCCAGCTGTTCGCAAAGAACATCTCTTACTTTATCAAACATAAATAACCTCCAACTGCAAAAAAGACACAAACATGTCATTTTTATTCTTTAAGAAAAGTTTACTTGTTTGAAATATATTTGTCAATGCGATTTTAGGGCCCCAAAAACTACACCGGAGCCGCTGCGCGCAGTGTTTTCCACGGTTATTCCGGATACTCCGCCTGATCATCCGGCATCCGGTATCTGCCGTGAGATACCCAGGGCGAGGCCGACCTCAAACATCAGAAATACGACTGATGTTCCTCCATATGAAACAAATGGCAGGGTAACGCCTGTGGTAGGAATTATATAAAGCACAACGCAGATATTAAGAATGACCTGCAGAGCGATATGTATGAATATACCGCTTGCCACCAGTGATCCGTACAAATCCGGCGCGTTCTGAGCAATAATAAACAGCCGGTAAAGCAGATATCCGAAGAGGATGATCACAAGCAGCGCGCCAAACAGTCCGAGCTCCTCGCATATGATCGTAAAGATCATATCATTCTGCGCTTCGGGGATAGTTGACAGCTTCTGAGTGGAATTTCCCAGACCCTGTCCCAAAAAGCCTCCTCTTCCGATTGCATAAAGTCCCTGCATTACCTGATATCCTTCATCATTTGCGTACTGCTCCTTATGCATCCAGGCAGCAATACGGATCATTCGGAAATCATCTGTCGACTGCATATAATTATCCAGCAGAATAAGCCCAAGTATCACAACTATAACAACAGCGAGAACTACGACTATAAAGAGTTTTTTATTCGGATGAAGCAGATATAGCATTCCGAAACCGATGCCGAAAATGATGACCGCTGTAGAAAGATTATCTGTAAGAAGATATGCTCCTCCGGCCTGAAGGATCACAGCTCCCAGCAGGTTCAAAGTGACCTTTTTCGTCTTCAGACGCTTCCCAACTTCTATAAGCATATACGACATACAAAGTATCACCGCGATCTTCGCGACTTCAGAAGGCTGAAACTGTATACCCAGCCTGAGCCATCGCCGGGCACCGTTTATCGTTACTCCCAGAGGCGTTCTTACTGCCAGCATCAGTATGAATGCTGTCCAGTACAATACATAGGAGCCGGCAATAAACAAATGATAATCAAATCTTGATACGCCGATGGCAACGGCAAAAGAGAAGAGGCTGATCAGCAGCTGCCGGCGAAAATAATACATATCATCCGCTTTCGCGCTGCTTGCCGCTTCATAGGCACTGGCACTGTACAGCATTACAAGTCCGAAACAGACCAGAATGATCACCACTGCCAAAAGCGCGTAATCGGGATACCCCGTCCGTTTCCGGCTTTTCTTCTTTGCGGCCGGCGGCGCCGGCTGATGTTCTTTTCCGAAAGGTACTACCTTTGCCATATACATCTGTTCCTCTCTCAAAGTTTCATATTCCCTGATAGTATGATAGCTTAATTAAACAAAGTCCGCAAGCGGAGTTCAATTGCCTTTAAAGAACAAAGTCCGCGAGCGGACCTCAGCTCCCCGGCACCTTAATCTTAAGGGGAGCGAAACGGACTTTGCGCGCCGCCGCACGGCTGCGCAGCTGCCTTCCTTTGTGCGGCGTGTGCATCCCCCGGAGGGTTTCGTTTCACAGGAAATTGACGAGATTTCCTGTGAAACGAAAAAAGGGACTTCGACTTTTGTCGAAGCCCCCGGCATTATTAATCTTCTACGTATGGAAGAATTGCAAGATGTCTTGCACGTTTTACCGCAAGTGTAACTGCTCTCTGATGTTTAGCACAGTTTCCTGTCACTCTTCTGGGAAGGATTTTACCTCTCTCGGAGATATATCTTCTCATCTTTGCGGCATCTTTAAAATCGATCACATTGTCCTGACCGCAGAATACGCAGACTTTACGTCTTCTTCTGGGTGTTCTTCTTCTTGCATGAGAATCTTCTCTATCGTTATTGTAAGCCATTTGATTAATCCTCCTTCTCCTCAGTTTTTTCTTCTGCAGCTACAGCATTGTCATTGCGAAGGACAAGGTATCTCAGAACGTTGTCCATGATACGCGCATGTCTCTCGATTTCTGCCGGAGCTGTCGGTTCTGCTTCAAACTGAATGAAGTAATAGAATCCGTCACGCTCATGCTGGATCTCATAAGCAAGTCTCTTTTTTCCCCACTCATCAATTCCTGTGATCGTGCCGCCGTAACGAACGATATAGCCTTTTGCTTTCTCTACGACAGCTGCTCTTGCATCGTCATCAAGCTTTGCGCTTACGACTAATGCCAATTCATACTTATTCATTATCTTTCCTCCTTTTGGACTTATGGCTTCCCGCATTATTGCAGAAAACAAGGCTGTGGTTTTTCCCACAGATAGGTACTTTAACATATTTTTAAGCTTTTATCAATAGCTTATTTACAAAAACTTCCCGCTTTAGATGAAGGGTCAGTCGTCATCACGAAAAATAACATCGTAAAGGTTTTGCAGATTCATTTCTTTCCTCTGCGCACATTTTCCAGTTTTCTGGAAACATCTTCCGGCGCGCTGTCGAGAAGGCTGTTGAAACGTCCGGAATGCTTTGCGTCCAGTTCTTCTCTTACCTGTTTTTTCGCCTCCTCCATTGAAAGCTTTAATTCCCGCGCGGACAGACGAACCGCTCCTTCCCCGAGAATGATCATCTGCTCAAGGCCATCCGAAGTAGCTACCGTTACATTATGCCTGTGCCCGATATCATGTACAGTTTTTTCAATATATGCGTCCGCTGTTTCCGCCTCGCCGGTGTATACCACGTTGATATTCTGATACTTGTATATCCGGCGGCTGCCGCCGGCAACCTTATAGGCATCAAACACAACGATCAGTGTACATCCCGTATTGCCCTGATGATCGGACATCAGATCCAGAAGCTTATCCCTGGCAGAATCAATATTGCGCGAAGCAAGTTCTCTCAGTTCATCCCATGCAAAAATGATATTATAGCCGTCAACCAGAAGATATTCCTTCCTCGGCTCCCCGTTGTTTTTCTTTTTGACCGCCCGGGTATTACTTCCCCGGACAGCTGTTCCTGCATTATTTCCTGTACCCGGGCCGGCGTTCCTGTTTTTCTTATAATCACGCCATGAGTCGTCATATGAATCAGATGATATCCTTCTTCGTTTCTGCGAAGGCTCTTTATCTGACTTTCTGTAAGTCCGTTCAAAGATCTCCTTCAGTTCATTTTCCGCAATGCCTCTTTTTGCCTCTCTTTCACTGAAGGACATAGCATCCTCCTGCTTCTTTTTTCTCTGCATTTTTATAGAAGCGGCGGCAAAGGAAGCCTGGTTTTCTGCATTTTTATCCGTGTCTTCTCCGCCGGCTTGTTTCCAGCCGTTCTCTGTCCGCACAAGACCGGGTCTCCATCCCGAATCTGTATGCATGTATTCTCTTACCATATCCCATGGGATCACAGTGCCGACTCCATGAGAACAAAATACCGAAGAAGCCGGATCCGATATATCCCTTTCCGGATCATACCCGATCGACTCTATGATCTCTGCAGCGTTGTGACAGGGCTCATATCCCTTCAATTCAAATGATATTCTGCCCTTGCCTCCCGTGTAGGATGTTAACTCCTGCTGATAGTTCATCATCTCTGATGCAGGAGCCGTCCCCGTAAGTATGGCTTCCACTCCATTGGAACCGGGCGTATCCATACTCCCTCCCATTCGTTCCACGTCATTCATGGCTCTCCCCAGGTTTTCCGAAGGAAGTTCCATGCGATAAGAATAAACAGGCTCCAGAAGGATATTTTCAGCCATCATCAGACCCTGTCTGACCGCCCGGTAAGTCGCCTGACGGAAGTCTCCTCCTTCAGTATGCTTATCATGGGCACGGCCGCCTATCACCGTGATCTTCATATCCGTGATCTCTGATCCGGTCAGTACTCCTCTGAAGACCCTTTCCTCCAGATGCGTCCTGATCAGCCTCTGCCAGTTAATTGAGAGATGATCTGTACTGCAGCGGCTGTCAAATACAAGTCCGCTTCCCGGCTCTCCGGGTTCCATCAGCAGATGGACTTCCGCATAATGCCGGAGTGGTTCAAAATGCCCTACGCCCTCCACGGTGTTTCGTATTGTTTCCTTATAAACGATCTTACCGGGTCCGAATTCAGCCTTAAGCCCGAACCTTTCTTCCAGCATTGCCCTGAGTATTTCGATCTGGACTTCTCCCATGACTCCCGCTGTAATTTCTTTCGTACTTTCGTCATATGAAATATGGAGCATAGGCTCCTCTTCTTCCATCATACGGAGGATCTTCAAAGCGTTTGTCCTGTCTTCATCGGGGCGAAGAATAACAGCGCAGTTCAGAACCGGCTGAAGGAATTCTGTCTCGTTATCTTTCACATAACCCATTCCCTGCCCGGCGTAGGTTGTGGTCAGACCTGTCACTGCGCAGATCATACCCGGCAAAGCCTCCGGGATCAGCTGATAGGAATCTCCGGAGTACACGCGGATCTGATTTATCTTTTCATTAGAATTTTTTCCTGTGGTTTTTCCGCCGGCGTTATTCTCTGCCGGGATATGATACTCCGGAATACTTTTTACCTTCAGTGTCCCGCCCGTGATCTTAAGCCATGTTAGTCGTTCCCCCTGCTGATCTCTGGTTATCTTATAGACCCTCGCTCCGAATTCTTTCGGAAAAGACGGAATAACAGCAAAGCTGCGAAGAGCATCAAGGATCTGGTCTACGCCTTCCATCCTGAGTGCGGATCCGAAATATACCGGGAATATTTTTCTTTCTGATACAAGCCTTGCCGCATCTTCCGTTTTCAGCACTTCTCCGGAAAAATATTTTTCCATCAGTATCTCATCCGCGGACGCAAGACTTTCCTGTACGGAATCACTTTCCAGATCTCCTGAGAGATCGACAGCCGCATCGTCCAGTTCGTCCCGTATCTCTGCCAGTATTTTTTCCTTATCCGCGCCTGCCTGATCCATCTTATTTACAAAGATAAATACCGGAATGCCGTAATGCTTCAGCAGTTTCCAGAGAGTTTTCACATGCCCGTTGACTCCCTCCTGCTGACTGATGATCAGAATGGCATGATCCAGCACCTGAAGGGAACGCTCCATCTCCGGCGAAAAATCCACATGCCCCGGCGTATCAAGCAGAGTTGCAGTAATGTCTTCAGAAAGCCGGAACTCCGCCTGTTTGGAAAAAATTGTGATCCCCCTCTGTTTTTCCAGCACAAAAGTGTCGAGGAAGGTATCTCCGTGGTCCACACGCCCCGTTTTTCTTATTGCGCCGGCATTATAGAGTATTCCTTCGGACAAGGTTGTTTTTCCCGCATCTACATGCGCCAGTATTCCTATTACCAAATGCTTCAAAACTGTCATTCCTTAAAATCGTATCCGGCGTTTTCCATCAGATAATCAAAAACCTCACCGGCTTTAACATACTCTTCTGTGTCCTCGATCTCTGAGATCAGAGGCATGCCATCGTTTTCATCCTTTTCCATATAGAACAGAAAAGCTGTTCCGTCTTCTGTATTCGTGGGAAGAAGCACACCATACGAATGATCATTCCACATGAACCACCTTACGATAATACATTCCAGAATGGAGTCATCCTCCAATGTCAGATAGACGGAACTGTTCTCGTGTTCCAGGATCTCGACGGCAGTTTCCGGCGCCGGAAATTTCTTTTTTCCAAATAAGCTCATTGTTGTTTCTCTCCTTAATAATATGTTTAACAGGTCCGACTGTGTCTGTTTAGTTTTTTCCCGTGCTGCCGAAACCGCCGCGGTCTTCCCCTTCAAGCGTCGTTTCCTTAAAACAAACCCGGGGCTGATGCTTCATCAGGCGGAACTGACAGATTCGGTCATTTAAATGTATCTCTGTATCGCGGACTGCATAAACGGGCATATACCACCAGTCATTGGGGCCGCAGTATGTCTCATCTATCACGCCCATATGATTCGTCTGTATGATCCCGAAATTCCTGAAAGTACTGCTTCTGGGAACGATATGCGCCTCGTAGCCTTCGGGCAGTTTCATCGCAACGCCAAGGGGCACCAGCTTGAATTCTCCGGCTTTCAGTGTGATATTCTCTGCGGCGCGCAGATCGATCCAGTCAGATTTTCCGTCAATATACCGAAGACGCTCAACGCCGTCATTCAGATACTGTATTTCAATTTTAATATCAGACATTTTTTCTCCTTTTCCGGAAAACATATTCCCGAAGTTCCTGCGGGATTACGCGTTTTCATCCGGTTATAAAACAGGACCCGCATAAAATGCGGGTCCTGTCATTAACTATTGCAATCAGATCCCAGATAAACCATGGACAGGTTGCTTAAATTCTTTAGTTGGCGGGAACATCCTTGATACTGAATGTAATCCTTCCCATGCGGTCTTTTCCGAGGCAGATCACAGTGACAATATCTCCGAGAGTCAGAACATCCTCTACATGCTTGATCCTCTCTTTTGCGATCTTTGAAATGTGCACCATTCCCTCTTTGCCCGGCGCGAATTCTACAAAGGCACCGAACTCTTTGATACTTACGACCTTACCTGTAAGGATCTGTCCCTTTTCAAAGTCAGTCACGATCGTTCTGATATATCCGAGAGCCTCGTCCATCTTCTCCTGTTCATTTCCGCATACGGATACGGATCCGTCATCATCGATATCGATCTTAACTCCTGTACGGTCGATGATCTCGTTGATCGTCTTGCCTCTCTGACCAACTACATCGCCGATCTTCTCAGGATTGATCTGCATCTGAATGATCTTCGGCGCAAACTCGCTCACTGTCTCACGAGGTTTGGAAATCGTCTTCTCTATTACCTCTGTGAGGATGAACTCTCTGGCGTCCTTACAGCGGGCGATAGCCTCCTCAACGATGTCTCTGGTCAGTCCGTGGATCTTAATATCCATCTGGATAGCTGTGATACCATCATGTGTACCGGCTACCTTGAAGTCCATATCTCCGAAGAAATCCTCAAGACCCTGAATATCGGTAAGTACAAGATAATCATCATCTGTATCGCCTGTCACAAGACCGCAGGAAATACCTGCAACCGGTTTTCTGATCGGAACGCCGGCAGCCATCAGCGACATGGAAGATGCGCATACAGAAGCCTGTGAAGTGGATCCGTTGGACTCAAAAGTCTCTGATACGGCGCGGATCGCATACGGGAATTCCTCTTTGGAAGGAATAACCGGAAGAAGCGCACGCTCCGCAAGAGCTCCGTGTCCTATCTCACGGCGTCCCGGACCTCTGTTCGGCTTTGTCTCGCCTACAGAGTATGACGGGAAATTATACTGATGCATGTATCTTGCTTCAGTTACATTCTCATCCAGTCCGTCGATCCTCTGAGCCTCTGAGAGAGGCGCAAGCGTAACGACGTTGCAGATCTGTGTCTGTCCTCTGGTAAACATGGCTGAACCGTGAACGCGCGGGATCACATCGATCTCACCCGCAAGCGGACGGATCTGGTTCGTCTTACGTCCATCCGGACGCTTCAGGTCTTTCAGGATCATCTTTCTGACTGTCTTTTTCTGATACTGATAAAGCGCTTCTCCAATCAGAGGAAGGAATTCTTCATTATCAGCGAATGCCTCCTCGAGACGGTCGGATATTTTTCTGATATTCTCATCTCTGATCTGTTTAACATCTGTGAAAACGGCCTCTTCCATTTCCGCCGGAGGAACGATCTCTTTAATAGCTTCGAAAAGCTCCTCGGGAATAGCGCAGCTTTCATATGTATGTTTTTCTTTTCCGCATTCTTCGACGATCTTGTCAAAGAATGCGATTATCTCTTTATTTACATCATGAGCAAGGTAGATCGCCTCGATCATTTTCGCCTCCGGGATCTCGTTGGCACCGGCCTCGATCATGATAACTTTATCTCTTGTGGACGCTACTGTCAGCTGCAGATCTGAAACCGCGTTCTGTGCCAGCGTCGGATTTATGATAAGTTTTCCGTCGATCATTCCGATCTGTGTGGCAGCACACGGGCCGTCAAACGGAATATCCGATATTGATGTGGCAAGCGATGCTCCGAGCATGGCTACTACTTCAGGCGCGCAGTCGGGATCCACTGACATTACCATATTATTAAGAGTAACGTCATTTCTGTAATCCTTCGGGAACAGAGGACGCATCGGACGGTCAATCACACGGGATGTCAGAACGGCGTGATCGCTGGCCTTTCCTTCTCTTTTCTTAAATCCTCCCGGGATCTTTCCGACAGCATACATTTTTTCCTCATAATCTACTGACAGCGGAAAGAAATCTATTCCTGCCCTTGGCTTATCGGATGCCGTAGCTGTACATAAAAGCGTGGTATCACCGTAATGCATGAACGCACAGCCGTTTGCCTGCTTGCCTACTCTTCCGATATCGACCGACAGAGTTCTTCCTGCCAGCTCCATGGAATAGGTCTTATAGCTCTTATCATACTCTTCTGCAAAGGTTTTGTTTGCTTCCATTAATTATCTCCTCAACTTCTTCACTTCTCGCACTTACTCCCACAGGACCCGGGCAGTGCGACACACACGGATCCCTGCGATTTCTGACATTCCGGAAATCCCGTATCAGGTCTGACGCATACACATACCGCCGCTGCCGTCCTTCATTCCGGAACGGCACAGCTGTATGCTGACCATGACACAACCAAGAACAGGCGGGAGTATTCTCCCGCCTGCAATCAGCAAATTACTTACGGATACCAAGTTTTTTGATCAGAGTACGATAACCCTCGATATCTTTGGATTTCAGATAATCCAGAAGGCTTCTTCTCTTACCTACCATCTTCAGAAGACCACGTCTGCTGTGGTGATCCTTGTGGTTGGCTTTCAGATGCTCGGTAAGCTCATTGATGCGAGCTGTGAGGATGGCTACCTGTACTTCGGTAGAACCTGTATCTCCCTCAAATTTGCCGAATTCTTTAACGATTTCCTGTTTTTTCTCTTTTGTGATCATTGTCACATCCTCCTTAAACATTTCTTACGCCGGTGATCAAGATACGGTCGGAGATTCCAATATCTGAACCACGGCACATTCATACCGATCCAATATATCATAAAGTCCATGTTTTGTAAACATTAAGATTGCTGATCAAAATTCCCCCTCCGCGTTACAGGATCGCCTCTATCGCCTCCCGCACATTGCTCACGGGGATCAGTTCTATCTTTGTTTTTCTGTTCCGATCCAGGGATTTCATACATCCCGCCGGAAGGATCACCTTTTCAAATCCAAGCTTTTCCGCCTCTCCGATCCTCTGTGCAGCCATATTCACCGGGCGCACCTCTCCTGAAAGGCCTACCTCCCCGAAAACCACCGTCCTGCTGTCAATGTTTACGTCCTTTGCCGCGGAGACGATCGCAAGCAGGATCCCCAGATCCACCGCAGGCTCTGTCATACGTACGCCTCCGGTAATATTTACATACACATCCTGCTCTGAAAGTCTGATCCTTCCGCGTCTCTCCAGAACAGCCACGAGAAGATTGACCCTGTTAAAATCCGTTCCGTTTGCGGTCCTTCTCGGAAACGAGTAATTTGTATGGCATACCAGCGATTGTATTTCAATCATGATAGGTCTTGTCCCTTCCATGGAACAGGCGGCAACCGAACCCGACGCGTCGGCAGGTCTTCCATCCAGCATAAATTCGGAAGGATTCTCGATTTCCTTAAGTCCGTCGTTGCGCATTTCAAAAACGCCTATCTCATTAGTCGATCCAAATCTGTTTTTAACAGCCCTTAGGATACGGTAGCTGGCATGTCTGTCCCCTTCAAAATACAGAACCGTATCCACCATATGTTCGAGGACTCTGGGGCCTGCAACGTTTCCTTCCTTTGTCACGTGTCCTACAATGAAAACGGGGATCTGCATTCCCTTGGCGATCTTCAGAAGCACGCCGGTTGATTCCCTCACCTGTGAAACGCTGCCGGGAGACGAAGAAACATTCTCATTATACATGGTCTGTATCGAATCTACGATCAAAGCCTGCGGTCTGAGTCTTTCAATAACGTTGTTTATCTCTTCCAGATCAGTCTCACAGTAAAGCTGCAGTTTATCATTGAATTCTCCGATCCGGTTCGCACGCATTTTTATCTGCCTCTGCGACTCTTCTCCCGAAACATACAGAACCGATATCCCCTGTTCTGTCAGTCTGCGGCATACCTGAAGCAGCAGCGTGGATTTTCCGATTCCCGGATCGCCGCCTATCAGGATCAGCGACCCTTCGACGATACCTCCTCCAAGCACCCGGTCCAGCTCTTTCATTCCCGTAAGGATCCTGTTATTCTCGTCCAGATCGATCTCCGAGAGTCTTTTTGGCAGCGCGGCAGATCTTTGTCCCCCTGCTTTACCTGCCCTTGACGATCCCTTAGGTGCCGCAGGCTCCTCCGCGAATGTATTCCATTCATGACAAACGGGACATTGCCCCATCCACTTTGCTGATTCATATCCGCAGTTCTGGCAGAAAAAGATCGTTTTTTTTGTCTTTGCCATTTCATTCTCCCCGGTTCTTTTTATTTATGTTTTTTTCCTTTTCTGTTAAAAATGTCCGCTCCCGTCGCTGCGGACAAGAGCGGACAAACGCGTATTTTATATTATTAAAACTTCCCACATGTCATTTCTGAACAGTTGTGATCATCCGACTACATCGATCTCTACCGCGGCTTCTTTTCCCTCTGTCAGTTCTACGCTGAAAGAGAGCTTTCCGCCCATGGATGTCTTGATATGTCCCGCAACGACGCCATCGATCACTACTCTGTATTCCGTGTCATCCTGCATTCCCATTGTAACGCTTACATTTCCGTTTCCTGAGATCTTATATGAGACCTTCGTATCATTTACATCCAGTTCTGTGACAGCTGTACCGGGAACTGATTCGTACAAAAGGTTATCATTTTTTTCAAGACGTGTGATCTCATTATATGTTTTAATCTTATACAAATCACCTTTAAACTCATAGTCCGTAAGTTTTGTCTTTTTCGTCAGCTCATAATTGCCGAAGCTGATCGTTCCATCCTGATCTGTACGGATCAATTCTTTAACTACACTCATGTTTTTACCTCACTGAAAAATACTTATTCTTCTGTTTCTGCGTCTTTTTTCAAGGCGCATTTCACAAAAATATTATATATCACATTATATCATTATATGTGACTAAATTATGAATAATTCTAAACTTATTTTGACTCAAACACAAGCTCTCCGCCGGACACTCTGACATAGGTTTTTCTGCCCTCGATGACAGACCCGTCGAGTATCTTTTCAGAAAGAGGATTCTCCAACATCGTCTGTATCGCTCTCTTCAGAGGACGCGCTCCATATTTACTGTCATAGCTGTCTTTTATGATCTTTTCCTTCGCCTTATCCGTCACATGCAGTTCGATATTCATCTGTTCGGCACATCTTTCTGTCAGATCCTTCAGCAGAAGGTTGAGGATCTTCTTCATGTGAGTCATGTTCAGCGGATGGAAAACGATCGTTTCATCGATCCTGTTCAGGAATTCCGGACGGAATATGTCTCTGATCTCATTCATGACCTGCTCCCTCATGATTATATAATCATTCTCTTCATTTTCATCCACGGCAAAACCCAGATGCTTCGGCTGCTGGATCCTCATGGCTCCGGCGTTGGAAGTCATAATGATTACAGTTTCCTTGAAGTTGACCTTACGGCCATGGCTATCAGTAATATGGCCGTCGTCCAGTACCTGAAGCAGTATATTAAATACATCCGGATGAGCTTTTTCGATCTCATCGAACAGTATAACACTGTAAGGATGTCTTCTGACCATCTCGGAAAGCTGGCCGCCCTCTTCGTATCCCACATATCCCGGAGGTGACCCGATCAGTCTGGATACACTGTGTTTCTCCATATATTCCGACATATCTATCCTGATCAGCGCGTCCTCCGTGCCAAAAACAGTATCGGCAAGCGCTTTGCAGAGTTCGGTCTTTCCAACTCCGGTAGGACCCAGAAACAAAAATGAGCCGATCGGTTTTTTCGGATCTTTCAGACCGACGCGGCCTCTCCTGATCGATCTGGCAAGTGCCGTTACGGCTTCATCCTGTCCGATAACACGCTTATGAAGCTCCGCCTCCAGTCTGGCAAGCCTTCTGGACTCCGATCCGGCGATCTTTTCCAGAGGTATCTGCGTCCATGCGGAAATGGTCTTTGCCACATCCCCGGAAGTGACCTCGGTTGACTTTCGGCCCCGCCTGCGGTTCCTTCCTGCTTTTAGTTTTATGATCTCTTTCTCAAGCTCCTCCTGCCCGGATCGGATCGATTCCATTTTTTCCGGATCGTCTGCCCGGACGGCGTTTATTTTTTCCTCTTCAAGAGCTGCGAGCATTTTCTGCTTCTCCTGCAGCTCATCAAGGTGATGATAACCGTAAAGCCTGACTCTGGCGGCGCTCTCGTCCATTACATCAATGGCCTTGTCCGGCAGAAATCGGTCATTCACATAACGTACGCTCATCCGGACCGCTGTTTCTATCGCTTCATCAGTGATCTTCAGGTTATGATGCTTCTCATAGTGCGGCCGGAGCCCCTTAAGAATTTCTATCGCCTCTTCTTCAGAAGGCTCTTCTACCATGATCTGCTGAAAACGTCTTTCCAGAGCGGCGTCTTTTTCGATTCGTTTCCTGTACTCGTCTATTGTAGTCGCGCCGATCAGCTGGATCTCTCCTCTGGAAAGAGCCGGTTTAAGAATATTGGATGCATCCATAGCTCCTTCAGCGCCCCCCGCGCCGATCAGCGTATGCAGCTCATCCACAAAGAGAATAATGTTTTTGTTTTCGCTGACCTCGGCTATGACCTTTTTTATTCTCTGCTCGAATTCTCCGCGGTATTTGGTTCCCGCAACCATTCCTGACATATCCAGCGAAAGAAGTCTTTTCCCTTTTATACTATCCGGTACCGCGCCCCCTGCCAGACGCTGCGCAAGACCTTCTACTATAGCCGTCTTTCCGACTCCGGGTTCGCCTATCAGGCAGGGATTATTCTTTGTCCTGCGGCTCAGCACCTGAATGATCCTTGATATTTCATTATCTCTTCCGATGACAGGATCCATTTTTCCGCTAAGCGCCATTTCTGTCAGATCCCTGCTGAACTGATCCAGCGTCTCCGTCTGATCAGCGCCGGAATCATTTGATCCGAAAGCACTGATCTCCTGCTGGATCTGCTGCTCGGAACGTCCCATAGCCTTTAATATATCCAGATATAGTTTTTGCAGATCGATCCCCATCGTAAAAAGCAGGCGCACGGCAACGCAGTCCGGTTCCTGCAGCATCGCGAGAAGAATATGTTCTGTTCCGGTTTTTTCACAGCCGTAAAAAGCAGCGTTTATATCCGCGTTCTCAAGCACCTGTTTCGCCCGGGGGCTTGGCACTGCTCCCGCGGTTTTTACTTCAGACCCGCTCATAGAAGCGATCAGACGATCCGCCATCGCTTTTAATGTATCATTTTTTACGCCGCTGTTTTGCAGGATCATCGCGGCGGTTCCATTTCCCTCCTGAAGAAGTCCGCTCAAAATATGCTCTGTACCGATATATCCAAGATCGTTGGAAACCGCGGTCTTTTCGGCGATCTTCAGGGCTTTCGCCGCCTGAGCCGTATATTTATTTGATGCCAAAGGATTCATACCTCCTGAAAATATTTACTGTTATTCTGTCCGTTAATATTGCCTTTGTCTTAAAAAGGTCACCGACCGTCTTTTCTTTCAGCCGCATTACCGGAGTGCTGCTTTTTATTCTTTTCATAGATCAGCTTTAACCCTTTCAAGAGAAGATCATCGTCAATAACGATATTATGCCTGCACCATGGAATAATATCTCTGGCAAGACCGCCTGTCGCTATCAGCGTACATTCTTCGCCTACCTCGTCTCTGATCCTGTCTATCATACCGTCTACCATGGAAGCGTTTCCGTATATGATCCCGCCCCGCATGGCGTCCATCGTATTGCTGCCGATAAGCTTCTTTGGCGGCTGCAGGCTTATATGCTGCAGAAGTGAGGTGTTATTTACCAGCGACTGAAGAGACGTCTTCACTCCTGGCACCACAAGCCCGCCTATGTATTGTTTTTTACTGTTGATTACACAAAAAGTGGTCGCCGTTCCCATGTCAATAATGATCGCGGGGACCGGATACTCAGCGATCGCCGCGACAGAATCCACCAGAAGATCACTTCCGAGCGTCGCGGGATCATCTATACGGATATTCAATCCTGTCTTCACCCCCGGCCCGACGATTTTTACAGGAACGTCCATCAGTTTTCCGGCCGCTTTTCTTATCAGATCGGTCAGCTGCGGAACGACGGACGAAATAATGCACCCTTCGATCGACTCACAGGAAACGTTATGTATATCAAAAACATTTTTGATCCTGATCGCATATTCCATCTCTGTCGCCTTCGTATCTGTCGATAAACGTTCTATAAAAGATACTCCATTGTCGTCTATGCATCCCAGCACTATATTTGTATTTCCTACGTCAACCGCAAATAGCATGTATTTCTCCTTACATAATCCTGCATCAGCCGGTTCAGGTCCCGCCGCTTAAGAATCGGGGACCTTCCCTCACTGAGATAATTACAAAACTCTGACAGCGAGGAATTTGTGTGAAACAAAAAGCTGCGGATCACGGCCTGTATCCTTCAGACCGCTGCGATCCGCAGCATTTCTACGTATTTACAGGGATTCCGGTTATTCTATCTCAGGATCTTTCTTTCCCCGGTCAGCGTCCGCAGCACTTTTTGTATTTCTTTCCGCTGCCGCACGGACACGGGTCGTTACGTCCGATCTTTTTTGGTTTTACAACAGTACCGGATTTTTTCTGCTCAAGATAAAGCTCTTTTCTTTTATCCTCTGTGAAAATATCGTTCCACTGCGGCAGCCCGTACAGCCAGTCCGCCTTTGCGTCAACCATATTCTTATAAAGCTTTTCCTTGTCGAAACGCAGGTTGACTAACGTGTCTTCGGTCAGATTCTCTTCGATCGGATTCGGCGTGACCAGACTGTCATTGATTCCGTCGAGGAATCCCGTCATTGCCATGATATCCAGATCATATTTCTCTGCAAGTTCTTTCACAGAGCCCTGCACTTCCACATCCGGTTCCTCAAGAAGCTGTTCATAAACGCCTTTCTCAAGATTAAAATAATTTGCCCAGAAATTCTGTAGTTCGTTCTTATCTGCGTTTTGGTCATACGCCATCTCGCGCCACTGTTCAAGTAAGCCCATTGTTTTATACCATCCTTAATTAAAATTCTATTTTGTTATAGGAAAATCCGATCATTTCCCATGATACAAACCTTCTGAAGGGGGGGTGCGCACACCGCACAAAGCAAGGAAGCAAAGCTGCCGTGCGGCGGCTGACCCTGCTCCTTTTACGGCAGCACAGGCCGATCATGAAAAGTAACGTATTCCTGATTCAAATATCTTAAGGTCCTGTTCTCCGTAAATATTCACTGCAACGCCGTCGTCACGTCTTTCCGAATGGCACATCTTTCCGAGAACACGTCCGTCAGGACTCGTAATTCCTTCGATGTTAAAATAGGAACCGTTTATATTCCAGTATTCATCATCTGTAAAGTTTCCGTCCAGATCACAATATCTGGTGGCGATCTGTCCGTTTGCCTGCAGTTTTTCGATCCACTCTCTGCCGGCTACAAAACGACCCTCCCCGTGAGACGCCGGATTCGTATACACTCCTCCAAGCTCTGCCTCTGCAAGCCACGGAGACTTGTTTGATACTACCTTCGTATAAGCCATCTTTGAGATATGACGTCCTACCGTATTAAACGTCAGCGTAGGAGAATCACTCTGCTGTCCCACGATCTCTCCGTAAGGAACCAGTCCGAGTTTGATCAGAGCCTGGAAACCGTTACAGATTCCAAGCGCAAGGCCGTCCCGGTTATTCAGCAGATCCATAACCGCTTCTTTGATCTTCGCGTTCTGGAATGCGGTGGCAAAGAATTTTGCGGAGCCATCCGGCTCATCGCCCGCGGAGAAGCCTCCCGGGAACATTATGATCTGAGACTGTCTTATCGTATCACTGAACACATCTACAGATTCCATGATATCCTGCGCCGTAAGATTGCGGAATACCTTTGTGATCACTTGCGCGCCGGCGTTTTCAAACGCTTTGGCACTGTCAAACTCGCAGTTGCTTCCCGGGAATACCGGGATAAACACTGTAGGTCTGGCGATCTTATGACTGCATACCGCGATATTTCCGGCGTTAAACAAGCCTTTGTCTTCGACTCCGGTATTGACCGGCTCCTGACCGGAAACCTGTTTAAATACGCCTGAAAGCGGTTTGCTCCAGGCTTCGAGAGCCTCCCCTGCACTGATCTCATAATGTCTGTATTTGAATACCGGATCCGCAAGGACCTCGCCTATCACTGTATATGTCGAAGCCAGTCTGCCTACATCTTCGCCTGACACTTCGCATACGATGTCTCCTATATGAGGACTGAACAGATCTCTCTCGTCTATGCTGTGTTCAAGTTTTAGACCGAAACCGTTTCCGAATGCCATCTTGCTGACAGCAGGGATGATTCCGAAGCGATCCAGCGCATACGCAGCCCTTACTCTTCCGGCCTGCATATCCTCATGCAGCTTGTCGTAAACATCCATGACACCTTCATACTCCGGCAGATCGTACTCATCTACAGGTATGCGGATCCATACAAGCTTATCTCCTGCTTTTTTAAGCTCAGGAGTGATAATGTCGTTTACCTTTGCCACATCGACTGCGAAAGAAACAAGCGTCGGCGGAACGTCGATCTCGTCAAAACTTCCCGACATACTGTCCTTTCCGCCTATTGAGCCGAGACCGTAGCGTATCTGCGCCTCGTAAGCTCCCAGAAGAGCTGCAAAAGGCTGACTCCAGCGTTTCGGATCGCTGCTCATTCTCCGGAAATACTCCTGGAACGTAAAATGGATCTTTTTATAGTCTCCGCCTGTGGCTGCTATGCGCGCGATCGATTCCGTCACCGCATAGACAGCGCCGTGATACGGACTCCAGCTGGATACATACGGATCAAATCCGTAACTCATCATAGTCACTGTCTCTGTCTTTCCTCCCTGAACGGGAACCTTTGCGACCATAGACTGTGTTTCTGTCATCTGGTATTTTCCGCCGTACGGCATGAGCGTACTGCAGGCGCCGATGGAAGCGTCAAACATCTCCACAAGACCCTTCTGCGAACATTCATTCAGATCAGAAAGAACCTCCAGCCATTTAACTTTAACGTCCTCTATATCTCCCCATCTCTTCAGGATATTATCTTCTCTGGACGGTATCTCCACATATACGCCGGTTTCCTGATGAGCGCCATTGGTATTCATGAATGCTCTCGAAAGATCAACGATCGTTTTTCCTCTCCAGTTCAGACGCAGTCTGGGCTCTTCTGTCACCACCGCAACCTTCACAGCTTCCAGATTCTCTTCTTTCGCATATTCCAGGAATTTATCTACGTCTTTTGGATCTACAACGACAGCCATTCTTTCCTGTGATTCGGAGATCGCAAGCTCTGTTCCGTCAAGACCTGCATATTTCTTCGGAACTTTGTCCAGGTCAATGATAAGACCGTCCGCCAGTTCTCCAATGGCTACTGATACTCCGCCCGCGCCGAAATCATTACATTTCTTGATTATATGAGAGACCTCCTCCCTGCGGAACATTCTCTGAAGCTTCCGCTCAGTAGGCGCATTACCCTTCTGAACTTCCGCGCCGCAGGTAGACAGCGAGGAGGTCGTGTGTTTCTTCGAAGAACCCGTTGCTCCGCCGATACCATCGCGGCCTGTACGTCCTCCCAGAAGGATGATCACATCGCCCGGATCAGAATTTTCACGGATCACCGCTCTCCTTGGAGCAGCTGCCATTACCGCGCCGATCTCCATACGCTTGGCCACATAATTCGGATGATATATCTCTTTTACATAACCTGTAGCCAGACCGATCTGATTACCGTATGAACTGTATCCCTTTGCGGCGCCCCGTGTCAGAGTCTTCTGCGGAAGCTTTCCGGGGATCGTATCCCGTACAGGCGTTGTAGGATCTGCGGCTCCTGTCACACGCATTGCCTGATATACATAAGTCCTTCCGGAAAGCGGGTCGCGGATCGCGCCGCCGAGACATGTGGCGGCACCTCCGAACGGCTCAATCTCCGTCGGATGATTGTGTGTTTCGTTTTTAAAATTAATAAGCCATTCTTCACAGGATCCGTCCACATCCACAGGCACCACGATACTGCATGCGTTGATCTCGTCGGACTCTTCCTGATCCGTCAGTTTTCCCTCTTTTTTCAGCTTCTTTGCCGCCAGGCAGGCAAGATCCATCAGACAGAGATACTTGTCGTCCCTTCCTTTATATAGGATCTCTCTGTCGGAAATGTATCTGTTATAGGAATCAACGATCGGTTTCTTATAGTCTCCCTCGCCGAATTCAATGTCCTTAAGCTCCGTAAGGAAAGTCGTATGACGGCAATGATCCGACCAGTATGTATCCAGCACCCGCACCTCGGTCACTGTAGGATCTCTGTGCTCGTCATTTTTGAAATAATCCTGGATAAACAGGAAATCCCTGAAGGTCATTGCAAGATTCAGGGAATCATACAGCTCTTTAAGCTCTGACTCCTGCATAGCAGTAAATCCTTCAAACACTTTAACATCCTCAGGATCATCAAATGTCATGACAAGCGTCTCAGGTTTGGACTGATCTGTTTCTCTGGAGTCTACCGGATTAATGCAGTGTTTTTTCAGTACATTGACATCCTCGTCCGACAGATTCCCTTTAATTACATAAGTAGTAGCGCTTCTGATGACAGGTTTTTCATCTTCCTTCAGGAACTGAATACACTGTTCGGCAGAATCGGCTCTCTGATCAAACTGACCCGGCAGATATTCTACCGAAAATACTCTCTCATCCGCATCCATCGGAAAAGTCTCATGATAAAGAGTATCCACTGGCGGCTCTGCAAAAACCACGCTGCAGGCCTTTTCAAAAGTTTCGTCACTCACATTTTCCACGTCGTATCTGATAAGAATACGAATACTCTCCACCTGAGGAAGTCCCAGATAAAATCTGGCTTCATGACAAAGATCTTTGGCGGCGACCGCAAAATCAGGTTTCTTTTCCACGTATACACGTCTAACTTTACTCATTTGCGCTATCCTTTCTTCTTATAAATTAAAACTTCCCACACGGCATTTTCGAACTTTTAAGACCGGAACAAAGTCCTATTGCAATTACCGGAAATATACGCAATCGTACATTATGATATAGGATAGCACAGTTATCAGAATTAGTAAAACAAAAAATCAGGCCGTCTCCGATCCCCGGAGTTAAGGCAAATTTAAGATTTTTTTACAAAAGTATTTATTTACTATAGTCCGTTTTTGATGTAATATAACGCAGGAAAGGACAAAAAAAAATGATCGCTGAGATATTAGCATTTCTTATAGCTGTCATATTTACAGCCGCTTTATATCTGTGGCTGATACATCCTGATATGAGCCGCCGCGATGACTGCCTTGCCTTAAAAAAATGGGATTTTGCTCACAGAGGACTCTGGGATTCCCGGCTTGGCATTCCCGAAAACTCGCTTCCGGCTTTTAAGCGGGCCGTCGAGCATGGATTTGCCATCGAACTCGACGTTCATGTAACAAAGGATGATCAGCTGGTAGTATTTCATGACGAATCGCTGCAGCGGATCTGCGGAGTTTCCGGACTTATTGAGGAGACAGACAGCAAGATTCTTAAAGAACTGAGATTGTCAGGAACGGATCTTCATATACCTTTACTTCAGGAGGTCCTGGACCTGGTTGACGGAAAAGTCCCTTTACTTATAGAGCTGAAGCTTCCCGGCAGGGACATTCATCTGTGCGAAATCTTTTTTGAACAGATGAAACAATATCACGGCAATTATCTTATAGAATCTTTTAATCCATTTGGGTTATATTGGATTCATAAGAAACACCCGGAGGTGATCCGCGGACAGCTTTCCACGAGGCATGGAACGAATATAAAGCATTCGCTTCTGTTAAAGTACCTGTCCACTTCGCTGATCATTAATCTGATCAGCAGACCACATTTTATAGCGTATAACCACAAAGATACTGACGTGCTCGGGCTCCGGATCAATCACAGACTGTTTCACATACCTGTATTTGTCTGGACGATACGTTCAGAAAAGAAATATATTGACTGTAAAAACAAATATGATGGTTTGATTTTCGAAAGATTTATTCCAGGATCGGAGGGTTAAATTAATGATTTCTTCTGTCAGAAAAATTAGGAATGACGTCAGATACTGGTGGGTACTTCCTGTATATGGTGTTTTTTACTGCCTGATCTTTATGCTTCTCGAAAACAGAATACATGTGAGCTATACGATCCTTCAGGTCCCTCTTGATACGATCATTCCATTCTGTGAATATTTCATTATTCCTTATGAACTCTGGTTCATATATATGGCTGTGGCAAGTATTTATCTCCTTTTCGTAAACAGAGACGCAAAGGATTATTACAGATACACTGCCAGCATGATCATTGGAATGTCAATCTTCCTTTTTGTATCCTGGATCTTCCCGAACATGCAGGTACTGAGACCTCATTATTTCGCTCACGATAATATTTTTGTACATCTGGTACAGGGAATCTATAACGCGGATACGCCGACAAATATTTTCCCAAGCATCCATGTATATAATTCCATGGCAATGTACCTTGCGCTCAGAAACTGCAAGTCTCTCAAAGGAAAAAAATGGATCAACCTCGGCATCCTTGCTCTTACGGTATCCATCGTGCTTTCCACGATGTTCCTGAAACAGCACTCCACATTAGACGTTGTTTTTGCACTTGTACTTAACTTCGCGGTTTACGAAACTATTTATGTACCGGAGAGAACTCCGGTTGTGGAGCTGCAGCTGCTTCGCAAAAAAGCCTGAAACTTAAAACAAAGTCCGCGAGCGGACTTCAACTCCTCTGACACAAAAGCCGTTTAACACTGTATGGCAGCGTTAAACGGCTTCTTTTATATTACAGTTTTTTCAGTTTGGCGAACGACGCGAACATTCTCTTTATTCCGTAAGTATCAAACATGACAGTTACTTCATAATCTTTGCCGCCGTCTTTTATATCCTGAACGGTTCCGGCTCCGAATTTTACATGTCTCACCCTGTCTCCTTCTGCATAATCAAGATTCTCCGCTTTATGAACCTTAAATTCCCGGAGATCAAACTTATGTTTCTCTTTCTTTGGAGCTCTTCCCGCTGACATAAGGCTGTTAAGTCCGCCGAAGGATCTTTCCGCACGATTTGTGCGGTACGTCTCCTGCCTCTGCTGGTGAGCCGTTTCCCGGTCAAGTTCTATATACTCTCTTGGTATCTCTTTTACAAATCGTGACGTCTTCAGGTAATTAACCTCACCGCGGATCATTCTCTGAGATGCGCATGTAAGCTCCAGATGCTTTCTGGCCCGGGTTATCCCCACATAGCAAAGTCTTCTTTCCTCCTCAAGTTCCTCATTGTCATCTATGCTCATGAAACTCGGGAAAGTACCATCCTCCATTCCGGTCAGATAGACATTTTCGAATTCCAGCCCCTTTGCGCTGTGGAGCGTCATCAGAAGCACCTGTTCCGCGTTATTATCCACGTTATCTATATCCGCCACCAGAGATATCTGCTGAAGAAATTCTGAAAGAGAAGGGTCCTCAGACGTTTCATTATATATCGTCGCTTTGGATATCAGCTCATCTATATTTTCTATACGGGCTCTGGATTCCGGCGTGTCCTCTTCCTCCAGTTCTTTCACGTAATCTGTACTCTTAATGATCATATCCAGCAGCATAGAAACCGGTACGCTTTCCGACAGATCCCTCAGGTTTTCGATCAGTCTGGTAAAACTCTGGATCTTTGTTTTCGCCCTGGACATACCCGAAATATTGTCAATATCCAGAAGCGCATCATAAAAGCTCATTCCGTTTCGCGCAGCATACTCACTTACTTTGTTTACAGTGGTAATACCGATCCCTCTTTTCGGCACATTTATAATGCGCATTGTCGCCAGATCATCCAGTCCGTTGCAGATAGTTTTCATGTAAGCCAGCATATCCTTGATCTCTCGTCTGGAATAGAAATTAATTCCGCCTACGATCTTATACGGAATATTACCGGCTACAAATCTTTCCTCAAAAAGACGCGACTGGGCGTTCGTCCTGTAAAGTACGGCAAAATCATTGCATCTGCATCCTTCTTCCCGTATTTTTCTTCCTATATCATCTGCCACATACTCAGCCTCTTCATATCCGTTGGCAAACTGATGAAATGAAACCTTATCTCCGTCTCCCTGATCTGACCACAGGCTCTTGTCCTTTCTTCCTGCGTTATTGTGGATCACGGCGTTTGCCGCATTCAGGATGTTCTGGGTGGAACGATAGTTCTGTTCCAGCTTTACCACTTTTGTATTCTTAAAAACAAATTCAAATTCAAGGATGTTTCTGATATTCGCGCCCCGAAATTTGTATATAGACTGATCATCATCCCCCACGACACAGATGTTCTTATATTTATCAGAAAGAAGTTTTATAAATGCGAACTGCACCGTATTTGTATCCTGATACTCATCCACCATAATATAGCGGAAACGTTCCTGATAATAATCCAGAACTTCCGGATCCTGTTCGAAAAGTTCCACCGTTTTCAGAAGAAGATCGTCGAAATCCAGCGCATTATTGTTTTTCTGGATTTCCTGATACATATAATAAGCACGTGCAATATTTTTTTCTTCCCATCCTGATGCTGAACGTTCATATTCGTCAGGACTGATCATGTCATTTTTCAGCTGTGATATTCTGGAGAGAATGCGCCTTTCCTTGTAGACCTTAGGGTTGAGTTCCAGCTTCCGTATGACTTCTTTCATCACTTGCCTGCTGTCATCCGTATCATAGATCGTAAAATTTGTATCATATCCTATCCGGTCGATATATCTTCTGAGAATGCGTGCGCAGCTGGAATGAAACGTACTCACCCAGATCCTGTCCGCTCCGGAACCAATCATTTTATCCACACGTTCCCTCATCTCACCGGCAGCTTTGTTTGTAAAGGTGATAGCCATGATATTCCAGGGATTTACGTTCAGGTCATTGATCAGATGCGCGATCCTGTATGTGAGAACCCGTGTTTTTCCGGAACCGGCACCTGCCAGTATCAGGAGCGGTCCTTCTGTATGTTCCACCGCTTGAGCCTGCGGACCATTGAGTTCTTCCAGATAATTCATCCAAACACCTCCACGATAAAAATTATCTCTCGTTAAAATGTTATGCCCGTAAATGTTATAACGCTTCCCCAGAATATGCCGCTGGCAAAAAGTACTGCAGCGGCGATGATATTCTCTTTCATATTTCGGTTCGTGCGGAACAGGACCAGCAGACCGACTCCCGCGCTGACCATAAGACCTGCCATCATCTGTCCGGAGCCCAGTATACCGTTAATATAAAACTCGGTGATCATGACAGAAGCAGCGCAGTTAGGGATCAGCCCGATCAGCGCTGCCAGAACGATCCCGATTATTGTCTGATCCTCAAGGAAAGCCGATACATTCTGTTCACCCACGCCTTCCACAAGCAGGCCTATGATGAGACTGAGAACAAAAATAAAGAACGTAATATGAAGCGTATGCTTGAGAGCCGGCATAAAAATACCTCCGCCCTCTTCTTCATCACATCCGCAATGCTCTCTCTCACACAGATCGTGTATATGTTTTTTGTTTCCGGTGGAGATCCTGACAATGTGTGTAATAAGATCTACTGCAAATCCGGTGATAACAGCCAATATCATTTTTACTGCCATAATGTGGATTATCCTCTCCACCCCTGCCGCCTCGGATATGAGAATTGGCAGCATCTCGTCAGACGTGGAAAGAAATACGGCTGTCATCGTTCCAAGTGTGATCACTCCACCTGAATAGAAGCTGGCCGCGGCCGCGGAAAAACCGCACTGGGGAATAATACCTATCAGACCACCCAGAAGAGGTCCGTATTTGCCTGCGGCACTAAGGAAATTCTGACTATGATCCTCCGTCTTGGACTCCAGATACTCCATGATCAGATATGTAACGAACAGGAACGGAATAATTTTCAGTGTGTCGATCACTGAGTCAATCAATACATCCAGGAACATTTTTCTTTAACCTCTGTTTTATTGTCCTGCAAGGACAATCTCCAAATACGTAAACAATGCTTCAGAACTGTATTTATACAATTCCGAAGCATTGGTTTTTTCATGAAACTATATGATGTTATAACACAGACGGCCGAAAAAAACAAGTTCTGATTCTCCGCCCGTTAAGCCCGGCGATCATTTATCAGTGATCATTGAATGCCATTCCTGAAGAGATCTTACCTGTCCTTCCTTATGTGTCTGGACATAATGGATTCCCTCAGCTGTGGCCTTTGCGGCAGCCATTGTAGTCATATAAGGAACCTTTGCCTTAATGCAGCTCTTTCTTACATAGCTGTCGCTGTGTTTATCTTCTTTTCCGATAGGAGTATTGATAACAGCCTGTACCTCTCCGTTCAGGATAAGATCCTGAATATTAGGACGTCCTTCATATCCTTTCTTTACATGTTCTGCAGGAATACCGGCTTCCCTGATCATCTCGCAGGTCTTTCCGGTCGCATATATCTTAAATCCGTCCCTGTCAAACATCTGCGCAAGCTCTACAACTTCCGGCTTATCACTGTTATTTACTGAGATCAGGACCGCTCCTTCAACAGGAAGCCTGGACTGGGTTCCTTCTTCTGCTTTATAGAACGCTTCGCCTTCAGATTCAGCCAGACCAAGGACTTCGCCCGTAGACCTCATTTCCGGTCCGAGAACAGGGTCCACTTCCTGGAACATATTGAACGGGAACACAGCCTCTTTTACTCCGTAATATGGAATGTTCTGTGTCTTCAGTTCCGGCACCGGTGATTTCCTGCCTGTCAGCTCTGATGTCAGGATATCTGTGGCAAGCGGCACCATGCGGATATTACATACTTTGGATACCAGCGGTACGGTACGGGATGCCCTTGGGTTGGCCTCAAGAACGTATACCTTATCATTTTCGATAGCATACTGCATATTCATCAGACCGACTACATGCATCTCCTCCGCA
>OCVV012852983.1_pt1 | contig 51378 bp, 37 predicted proteins | sample 1539721 | NCBI WGS metagenome assembly OCVV01 (sample SAMN02144230, study PRJEB22623) | gut metagenome | biome: sheep rumen | host: Ovis aries | place: New Zealand
AAGCAAATCTGTTGTCCCCGGTCAGTACTGTCATTAACTGAAGTACTTCACGAACATGCTTCATTTCTTCATGTGAGCCTGTATAAGTCCTTGTCCTCTGCTTCTGTACAAAGTAATCTGCCACATACCTGAAATCACTGTGAAAACCTTCCAGCTGTTCGTCAGTCAAATACGCAATCTCGTACAGATTGATCGCATAATCATTCACCAGCCCCTTAAACTCCGGTTTAAGCGTATCACCAAGTGCCTCATGCAGTGTACGTGCCTTATCCCAGTGTTTCTCATAACCGAAATATAGCACAAGGGTTATTACAGGGCATCGCTCTACTATTTTTCTGCGAATTCCTTTCTCGTCAGTTTCATACCTAATCTGGTCACGGTATGCCAGTCCATCATATCCGATCACCCGCATTGGCATATCGTCTTCCGGCACAGTTTGATTTTCTATACCCAACAGCGCTATGCGGATATTATTTGTCCTCCAGTACTTTGACACATCACGCTCCAACTCACGGAAACCGGTGTCACCACGATAAACTCCCCTGTCCGGTGCTTGTCCAAGCTCTGTCTCGTCAACGAGTTTCTTACCACCGAAGACCAGGTTGTTTACTATGTCAGCAAAGACATCGTTACATGATATCAGTGCTTTTTCAGTTATATCTTTTTCGCCCATATAACTTTACTCCTTTCAGTTTAGCACTATTCAACGCTGTTCTCAATGTATATGTATTAGCGTATTCATCCTCTCTCCTTTCCCGATGCTATCTGGAATCTAAGAAAATTTAAGAATGGAAAGGATTACAGGAATCCAAAAAGACGTCTTCAGAAAGCCCCAAGCATCGTATATTTATCATTTTGTGGTATACGCAGCAGGCGAACACCCGTTACGGTTCTTGGCAGACTACCAATAACAATTTGTAGACTATCAGAAATAGAATTGTTTGTCAACGCATGCTTTCCATTGGATTATACAATTATGGATCTTGCCCCTTCATTTGCCTTCATTAGCCTTCAAACGACCTATACCATAAAAACAGGAAACAGGTGTTCGGGATTCATCGCAAAAAAAATCCGCCGGCCATTCAAAGTCAGCGGATATTTCATGTCTTATTTATAAAAACTTCCCACACCGTATATCCTCAATGCCCCTGATCATTTTTACGATCATATCATGGGTGGGAGTCGGAACATCATATTTAATCCCGATACGCTGTATGCAGCCGTTAAGGGTGTTTATTTCTGTCTTCTGATGTTTCTCGATATCCTGCAGGGTGGATGCGCGGTGTGCAAAAGTATCAGGCACTAGCTTGCTGTAAAAGACATCTTTATACTCCTCCGGATCTTTCCAGAATGTTTTGTAGCCGGCAGCATCCATAACTGCAAATGTTTCCGTGATCAGGCTGTTCATGATGCTGACAAGATGCTCTGATGATGCCAGCTGGCCGTAACTCATATTAAGGATTGCGCCCAGGGGATTCAATGTAGTGTTATACAGCATTTTTGCCCAAAGAGCCTGCACCAGTTCTTCAGATGTTTCAGAAGGAATACCTGAATCGCTGATAGCCCTAGCCAATGGCTCAAGTTCTTTTATGGACTCACCATGCAGGGATCCCAAAAGGATAGGTGCAGTATGAACCGTAACATTCGTGACGCCGGGTGAAGTCCTCTCAAAACCTGTTATGACTCTGGCATTAAATATCTGAGATGCCGGATAATACTTTAGATAGGGTTCATCGTTTCCCCACCCATTCTGAAAGATTATGATCCTCCCTGTCTGCCCCACGATACTGCCATGTTTTGCCAGTTCCTCCGCCACTGTTTCGTTTGCCATGGTTTTCACTGCAACAACAATATAATCAAAGCCTGATCCTATACTGTCATAGTTTTCGTACACCTTTATCTGCTCCGGTGATATCACGATATCTCCAAATATCCCGGTTCTTTTAAGGCCGTGTTCCCTGATATATGTAGCTGTAGTCCTCCTTGCCAAAACAGCCGTTTCCATTCCGCTGTCAGCCGCTGCGATCGCAACAGCACACCCTACAGCTCCCGTACCGATGATCAAAGTCTTCATATTTAACCTCTCCCTTAACAAACTACCGCTCATTTCCGTATGCTTCACCCGGCAAATACCTGAATCCAATGTTTATAAACCTGCCTATAACACACATCTGAAAACCTTGACGGATCCCGTTCAAGCACTTTTTAAACAATCCTCAGCTCATCCGGTTCCACGTGGCATTGCAGAAATAATATCTCGACACCCGCTTCTTCCGCTTCCCTGAGTGCAGCGCCAAACTCTGCATGGGTGTCTAACCTGCATACGATCACGACTCATTTCTCTATCTTCATGTTTCTATCTTCAAGCTTCTTTCTTCAGTCTTCTTCCGTACCAAGTCCGTTCATTAACATTTCATTATATGCACAGTTTGCTTCCTCGCAGGCTTTCTTCTCCCGCCAGGTCTCTATCTCGCTGCGAATGGCCAGCATCTCATCCACCACCAGTTCCACTTTCTTTGGCCTTACGTTATCCAGATAAGCCATCATTCTATACATTGCCTTCGGACTTCCGAGGTTCCTTGCGATCTCATTTCCTAACTCCTCCGGAAATCCAAGAGCAGTCACGGACCGGATAAGTTCATCCCTGGCTGATGTCCACTCCTTCTGTGCTTCTGTCATTTTCCCTTTTCCCTGATGCATTTTTCTCTCCTTAATACACGGCTGTCCGCTAATATACAATATCCATCCACAGGATTTTCATTTAAGCAGTTCCCAGAAGCTTACTGCACTTGCAGCCGCCACATTCAGCGAATCAACACCGTTATGCATAGGGATCATGACACGATAGTCACAGGCATATATGGTTTCTTCCGGAAGACCTGCCCCTTCATTACCAAGGACTACGGCAAGCTTTTCATTTGTCCGTATTTCCTCATTATCTATACCGACGGAATCTTCGGTCAAGGCCATTGCAACCGTTGCAAAGCCCAATGACTTAAGTTTTCGGATCAGAACTGTTCCTTCGGATTCAGACTTTGTCGCCTTGGTCCAGGGAATCTGGAACACAGTTCCCATGCTGACTCTCGAAGCCCTCCTGGAAAGCGGATCCACTGACGAGTAGTTTAAAAGTACTCCCTCCATTCCCAGAGCCGCAGCAGACCTGATTATTGCACCGGCATTCGTAGGATTCACCACATCATCAAGAACAACTATCCGCTTTTTGCCCTGACAGAATTCATCCACCGAAAGGACAGATTTGCGTCTCAGTGTCATCCACAGTCCACGGACCAGTGTATATCCTGTAAGTCTGGTTACCAGCTCAGTATCTGCTGTATAGACCGGAATATTTTCCGCTTTCTCAGTCCCCCACTTCTTCTCCATCATATCAAAAACAGGACCGGCCTCTGATTCGATCCTGCTTTTTTCTACCAGCACCGACAGAGGCTCATATCCGGCCTCCAGAGCCCGCAGGATCACATTGCAGCTTTCTGCAAGAAATATCCCTGTATCCGGTTCATAATACCTGAACAGCTGTGACTCCGAAAGCCTTTCGAACACATCCAGCTCCGGTGCATTTATATCATTTATCTCAATAAAATTCACTTTACAATAGGATGTTTCAGTTGACAATGGCACCCTCCTGCCATAATCAGCCTGAGGATGCCACTTGTAAATTACTTCATTACAGTTTATGGATATCACTTAAAGCAGATCAGTGCATATCCTTCACGATAGGATCGAGCTGGGAAACAAGATTATCGATATTTTCAAACACACCGCTCTTGGTAGTTCCCAGCGAATTTACTTTTTCAAGCTGGACCATCAGGCGGTTGCAGTCATTATTGATATCATCGAATTTATTCTCAATGACACCGATCTGCTCGGAAGCCTCATCAGTAGCAACACGTATGCTTTCCTGTACTTCATCGGATTTACCGGTACTTGTTATGATATTCTCGAAAGTGACATAGGCTTCATCCACGGTGGCAATGCTGCTGTCAAGATTATCAAGCGACACCTGGATACTCCTGGACATTTTCTCACTCTCGACATCAACCGTAGCTATAGACTTATTTACCTGTTCGATAAGTACCTTGATCTCATCCGCAAGTTTTCTGACTTCTTCCGCCACCACCGCAAATCCACGTCCGGCCTCTCCTGCTCTCGCCGCTTCAATGGAAGCATTCAGTGCCAGCAGATTAGTCTGGGAAGCGATGCCCACGATATCCTGCATATAACCGGATATTTCATCAACAGATCCCTTAAAGCCCTCAAAGCTGGTCTCCATTTCCTCAAAGCTCTGCTTTACTTCATTTGAATTCTGCTTCATCTGCTCAAGTTTATTCTGTGCAGCCCTGACACTGTCAGTGATTTCTTCCTTAACATCTTCAAGACGCCTGGTCGTATCGTTAACATTTGAAAATACGGCACTGAAATCATTGATCTCATTCTTAAGTTCCTGATTATATGTCAGTATGACTTCGAAGGTATCCGACATCTTTTTGAGTTCTGTAAGCGATTCTACCTCATTATTTACCAGTTCCTTCCTGCAGTATGTAATAGATTCAGAAATATATGCGATGGCATTCTTATCATTCTCGATATCGTAACCGTCACTTACTTTTACTGCGGTCTGATTTACAGCCTTGTTTTTACTAAATAATCCCATAGTCAGCATCCTCCTATCATTCAAATACCACGCAGGTCATTGTCTGGTTCACAAACTGTCCGTTATAGTGCTCGCCATACCCGATAAGCCCGCAGGAGGTACCGAGTGATGCTATCGCGCCAAGGTAATTATTCAGTTCACCTTTGTCCTGAAGCACAAGATATCTGAATACGCAGTTAACAGAATAAACAGCCGATACGGATCTGAAATCATTTTTTATCGCATTCAGAGTATCTGCCGCCACTTCCATGGGATCACGCATTGCAAGAAGTGTCAGTATATCCGAATCATTAACCTGACGGAAGCAGGTCAATCCGTTTCCCTCTACACCCTTAATCGAAACGATGCATATGTCATCACCGATCATCTTACCAAGGGGATTTACAAAGGTCTGCTTCTCAATCGCCTTTTCTGTACAGCCCGCGATCTCCATGTATACCTGCTTTGCAGGCCGTCCGTTAAGTTCTCCTACGTAGTATCTGCTCTTGTCAGTCTTTGACGCAAGGAGTGATATATCGCTTGCAGGCTTGTAGATATTTTCCTTATAAGCCTTAACCTTGCCGTTATTATTCTTTATAAGAGCATATGCCATACCATCCTCATATATCCGGCCGTTGGCAGCGACTTTACCTGCATCTCCGGTTGCTCCCATGAGCTGCAGATTATATTTTTTCAAAAGAAGATTCAATGTATTCATTACACCGGCATCATTACCTGAACAAAAATCGATCAGCGCCGTATCATTCCTGCCAGGATTAACTTTCTTAAGATCCCCCTGCAGTCTGGATATAAACTTAGCCGGCTTCTTGGACACATTCTCCAGAACACCCGCGGCACATGTCACTCCGTCTGTAAAAGCAGTTATTGATACCCCTTTTTCCAGGACATTCTTGTTGTACCCCATCGCAATACATCCGATACTTGGGATTCCCGGGAAAAGACTCTCGAGCTCTGCAACACAGCTCTCAAAGTAATCTGCAGTAGCTGTCATGATGATAAGCTTCGGACTGCTTAACCCGCTTACAGCATCCCTGACCCGTCCTGATGAACCTGTTCCGTAAAATACCTTCATACTCTTTTTCCTTTCTTTGTTGTTGCCCCCGTCAATGCTGCCATAATTACTTTAATATTTTACCATTTTTCGGCTACTGTATTCAATCAGAATATCAGCTTCAAATACTCCTAAAATGGCTCCATAAACAGAAAGCCGGTGCTTACAGCCCGAAAAACGCATCCAGACCATCGATTATCCCTGCGGCATTTAATCTGAGCCGGCTTTCACTGTGGTCGCTGGCCTTATCCCCAAGCTCAAGGTCTATACTGGGTATGCTGGAATAAGATGTCTGCGTCAGATCTATAGCCATGCTTCCCCCTGAGAATATCTTTACCCCCTGTCCTTTAAGGCCGGTTATGATGCTGTCTCCCAGAGCATGGCTTTTCTGCCATGTGCTTGCCACCGGCTCCATAGCACGGTAGCTTGCCACATCAGGAACAGAGCAGTAGAACGCCCCCTTATCGGACTCTGAGCTGTCCCAGTGGATTGCAATATGGCAGTCCGCATATTCATTTGCCAGTACCGTCCTTGCCACATTGTCCAGCTGCACATCATCGGTCTCCCTTATCATTAGTACACTGTAACCGGCATCCAGAAGCACTTCCTTTAGTATAAGCGCCTGCGCCAGGGTTACACTGCTCTCAGACTTTCCGTCTCCGAAGGTCATACCTGAAGAAACTGCAACTGCTTTAGTGGCACCTGTCCCCGTGGTACCTCCTGTCACTTTGGGCGATCCGTCCGGATGGCACTGAGTCTTTACGCTCTGCCCTCCCTTGGTGCCATGCCCTGCATTTACGCATACCACATATTTTCCTCTGACAGGATCGGGATTCTTATATAGTGTCGCCGTCCCTGAGTGTATAGCTGAAAAAGATGCGTAGGTCATACTGTCAGTAAGGGACACAGAAGATACAGCAATGTCACCTGTCACATATGCTTCGCTCTCACCGGAATCAGCCTCAGCAGCTGATTCCGATACAGTTCCTGCATCATCCTCTCCGTCTTCCGAAACAGTTTCTTCAGGTGCATTTCCTTCTGAACCGTCAGATGAATTTCCGTCAGTTTCTTCCGTTGTTTTGCTTTCATCTTCCTGCTGTGCATCATCATGCTGTATCTGCACGATATTCTCTTTCCTTCCGGTCCCCCCCTCATTCGGATTGAGTATAAGAGTCACCTCACGAAGAGGTTCCTCCGCAGCCTCATTTTCAACGCCTGCATCATTCTTAGTACAGGAACAAAGCAGACAGGCTGCTAATGCAGATGAAATGATCGTTCTAAGCACTTTCTTCATATAAACCACATCCTGTTAATTCATATTTCTTCTATTCACACCGGCCCCCCGGCCAGCCTCTTTTCGTCTGATACAGTAATGATAAACACATTGCATAGTAAAAGCAATTACCTAATACAAAAACCGGGACCGTATTTCAGTCCCGGTTTTCCATTTTCAAATATTGTTTATGCGATCAGCCTGTCTTCAAGCCTTGCCTGCTGCCTCAAATGCCTCGCAGAGCTCTTTAGCCTTTGCGATGATAGCATCTGAACCGGGCTTAAGAAGCTTTCTGGGATCATATCCCTTACCCTCAAGATCCTTACCATCCTCGATGTACTTACGAGTAGCTGCTGCGAATACGAGCTGAAGCTCAGTATTGATATTGATCTTGGATACGCCAAGACCTACAGCCTTCTTGGTCTGCTCGAAAGGAATACCGGAACCACCGTGAAGAACCATGGGCTTTCCACCGATAGCAGCCTTGATCTCAGCAAGACGGTCAAAGTTAAGTCCTGCCCAGTCTGCGGGATACTTGCCGTGGATGTTACCGATACCTGCTGCCAGGAAATCTACACCGAGATCAGCAATAAGTTTGCACTCTGCAGGATCAGCAAGCTCACCTGCGGAAGCAACACCGTCTTCTACACCGCCGATGCCGCCAACTTCACACTCCACTGAAACACCCTTGCTGTGTGCAAGTGCGATGATCTCCTTGGACTTCTCGATGTTCTCCTCGATACCGAAATGTGAACCGTCGAACATTACTGAAGAATAACCAACTTCGATGCACTTCTTAGCGCCTTCGAATGTACCATGGTCAAGGTGAAGAGCAACGGGAACAGTGATACCCATAGAATCGATAAGGTCGTTAACCATATCTACAACCAGCTTGTAGCCGCCCATGTACTTTGCAGCACCTTCTGAAGTCTGGATCATAACGGGTGTCTTTGTCTCCTCAACAGCCGTGAGGATGCACTTTGTCCACTCAAGGTTGTTTGTGTTGAAAGCCGGTATAGCATAGTGACCTTCAAGCGCTTTGTTGACCATCTCTGTAGCTGAAACGATTGCCATAAAAATATCCTCCTATTTGATAAATTGTATTAAATAACACATAAATTTTATATTCTTTCAGTATAAAAATCAAGGTGACGTAATGCTTTATTTTACGCACATCCGCAGGCGGTTTACATATTAAACTTATGCAAACCGGTCTATTCCAACTCAATTATCACCACTTCCGGCTGATTGAAATACCTGGGAAGCGGCGTGCTCTCCCTGCCCAGCCCCCTGCTTACTTCCATAAGACTCCCGTTAGGTAATCCATAAAGTCCGTTCACATATTCTGCCATCAGCCCCTGGTCCGGTGCAAAAAGGCCCTTATCTACAAATGGGATAAAGAGCTGTCCCGCATGGGCATGTCCTGCCATTATCAGGTCAAAATCATACTTTTCATATGTATCCACCCGCTCCGGTCTGTGGGTAAGCAGCACCCTGATGTGTGAATCATCGGTCTGTGCATATGCCCTATCCAGCTGCTCTTTCCACTGCTTATCCGTCATGTCAGTGGGATCGTCCACTCCGCATATATCTATCAGGCAGCCGTTTATCTCCACCGTCTCGCAGTTTCCCTCCAGGACATGCACTCCTATCCCTTTAAGGTATGCCTTCATTTCATCCTGCCTGCGGCTCCAGAATTCATGGTTTCCCGTCACATAGTAGCAGGGATATTTTGACACAAGATATTCTGCAGTGATCTTTGCATTTCCTTCATCCAGCACATCATCAAAAAAATCCCCGCCAAGCATGACGATGTCCGGAGATTCCTTATCGATCCTGTTCAAAAGCCATTTCTGGTCTTTGCCGTAATAACAGGAATGCAGATCGGTGATAAGTGCAAAACGCACGCTTCCACCGTCAACCTTCTCATGATCGACTATAAGCCGCTCCGTCACAGGAATCCATGTAGATAAAGAAAAAAGAATGAACAGTATCAGCACTGATATTTTGGCGATAAGGACATTTTTTTTATTGTTATGCTTTTTCTTTTCCACATCCATATAACTAGCCTACTCACTGTATCTGACCATGCAAAGTCTCTTCTGCATGCACTCCACTTCTATGGACACAGCCTTAGTCTCCACTTCACCATCGGTATGAACATACAGATTTTCGCCGCTCCAGATGGTAAGCCTGCTGCCCTTTCCGAAATAAACGCCCTCCACATCCTTATGTGTTCCCTTATACATCTTCGGAAGAGCCATCGCCACCTCGCGCCTGGTCAGCCTGTTTGTATAGACATAATCAAATACACCGTCATCACAGGCTGCGTCAGGTGCAAACATAAGCCCGCCGCCCTGGTATTTATGATTCATCACCGCCACCAGCATGCTCTTTGACATGCGCTTCTTTTCACCGGTATCTTCATTTTCGATAGTGATATCGGTAACAGGTGACAGCGCCAGCTGTTTCATGCATATGGCAGGGTAACTGAGCGCACCCGCATCAAATTTATTGAGAGCCTTCTTCGCCCTTGAATGCATGGCCTCCGCACATACGGAAGCATCAAGCCCCATTCCGCAGCTTACCGCAAAGTATCTGCTCTTTCCGTTTTGCTTTTCATCTTCTGCCTCAAGATATGTAAGTTTCCCCAGATCATAATAAGCACATCGGCCTTCCTCTTTTTTCAGAGACCGCATTATGCCCCTGAATATCTCCACAGGCTTCTTCGGATACTGAAGTCCCCTTGCCAGGTCATTGGATGAACCTACGGGAATATATGCAAACTGCACTCTCTTAAAAGGATCGTCCTCCGGGTGGCTGTTCTCATACATAAGCATCCCCTGCAGTGCTGTATTGAAAGTCCCGTCACCGCCAAGCACAAAAACAGTCAGATGTCCTTTATCCTTTTCCAGAAGCTTCCTCACTATCAGATCGGCGCCCCTGTCTCTTGCAGTAAGATACCCTCTGAAAGGCTCTTCTATCTTTCTGACATCCTCTATCAGATTGTGCCTTTCGATCTGGCCTTTCCCGATTCCCGATGCCGGATTCATCACAAAATAAAGCATGATCAACTTACCTCAAAAACTTTCTCTGCATACCGCACAGATCCCATTGCGTCCTTCGAGTAGTGGTCTGCGCCTATCATATCCGCATACTCCTGAGTCATAACAGCTCCTCCCACCATGACGAGAGTATCGCTCTTTTTTTCCTGCAGCTGCTTTATGGTCTCCTCCATTGAAGGAACCGTAGTAGTCATGAGTGCACTTAAGCCTACCAGTTTTATATCTTCCGCAACAGCGGTTTCAACTATCAGTTCGGGAGGCACATCCTTACCGAGATCCAGCACCTCATAGCCGTAGTTTTCAAGCAGCACCTTAACGATATTCTTTCCTATATCGTGTATATCCCCCTTTACAGTAGCCAGAATGATACGTCCCTTTATCTGGCCTTCATCACCGCTTTTTTTAAGTGTCCCTCTTATGACCGCAAATGCAGCTGATGCGGATTCTGCACTCATAAGGAGCTGTGGCAGGAACATGGTCTTTTTTTCGAAGCCCCGGCCCACGATATCAAGAGCCGGTATCAGGGCACCGTCAATTATTTCAAGGGAATCCATTCCCTCATTTAAAAGTTCCTCCGTAAGAGCCCCCGCCCTGTCTTTCATTCCTTTTACAATGCAGTCCACAAGCGGAAGTTTCCGTTCATCCTCTATGCTTTCATAGAGGCTGCTTTTTTTTACCTGGGCTTTTTTTCCCCCTGAAACAGCACCTCCGCCTGCGGCGAGTTTCGCGGCTTTCTCATCTTCAGCCGCCTTATACTCCTCCGCGAAGCCTATGAAAGACATGCAGTTTTCATCCTGCATATTTAAAGCGCAGAACGCATAATAAGCCTTCATCATCTCCGTTGATGCAGGATTCATTATCGCTGCCGACAGGCCGTTATTCATGGCCTGTGTAAAAAATATCGAATTGACTATTTCCCTGCAGGGAAGCCCGAAGGATATATTAGATACTCCAAGGGATGTGAGTCCCCCAAGCTCATCGTGAATCCTCTTTAAGGCCTCAAGGGTAACAAGCGCTGAATCCGGCTCTGCACTTATGCTCATGGCAAGAGGATCGATTATTATGTTCTTTTTCCTTATGCCGTACTCAGCTGCCTTTGCATATATCTTCTTGGCAATCTCCAGTCTGCCTTCCGCAGTCTTTGGAATACCTTCCTCATCAATGGTAAGAGCCACCACCAGGCCGCCGTATTTTGCAGCCAGTGGAAATACCTGCTCCATCACTTCTTCCTTGCCGTTCACGGAATTGATCATCGGCTTGCCGTTGTAAAGCCTAAGTGCTTTTTCCATAGCGACAGGATCTGTGGTATCTATCTGAAGTGGCAGATCGGTGATCGCCTGAAGCGCAGACACAACCTCGCACATCATTGCCACTTCATCTATTTCCGGAAGTCCGACATTCACATCAAGCACATCTGCGTGATTGTCCTGCTCATCCATTCCCACCTGCAGTATATGGTCTATGTCATGCTCTCTGAGAGCCTGCTTGAATCTCTTTTTGCCTGTGGGATTGATACGCTCTCCTATGAGTACAGGCTTGCCGCCAAAGCGTACCGACCTTGTATATGATGTAATAAAAGTATCATTTTTTTCAGTAAGCGGAACGGGAGTCATTTCTTTAACCGCATTTATCATTGCCGCTATATGATCCGGCGTGGTTCCGCAGCATCCGCCGAGAACCCTTGCCCCCTTTGACGCGATCTTTACCATCGATCCTGCAAAATCCTCCGGAGTCACATCAAAGACTGTCCTGCCGTTTTCTGTTCTGGGAAGACCGGCATTTGGATTAACCGCCACCGGCACTGACGCATACTTAACCAGCTCATCGACGATCTCCATCATCTGATCCGGGCCAAGTGAACAGTTCACGCCTATACAGTCCACTCCAAGGCCTTCTGCCACTGCCACTACCGTACACGGATCCGCACCGGTAAGCAGTTTGTGTGACTCATCGTACGCAGTCGTAAGCACTACGGGAAGTCCGCTTTCCTTCGCCGCAAGGACTGCTGCCTTTGCTTCATAAATATCCGTCATAGTCTCCACAAGGATCAGGTCCACCCCGGCCTTAATACCTGCGTCCACCGTAGCCTTGAATATCTCATATGCTCTTTCAAATTCCATATCTCCCAGAGGTTTTAACAGATGTCCCAGGGGGCCGATATCAAGAGCAACATAATGATCCTTCCCAACTGCAGGATCTTTCTCAGTTTTTTCTATAGCATTCCGGGCATGATTGACAGCCGATGCAATTATCACATCGAGAGGCATTTTCGGATCATCCGCCGGGAATTTCAGGATATTTCCGCCAAAGGTATTGGTCTTGAGGATATTTGCACCGGCCTTAATATAATCACTGTGCATCTTCTCAATGACATCGCCGTGGGTAATATTCCATGTCTCCGGAAGCTCACCGGGCTTAAGCCCCGCCGCCTGAAGTATGGTGCCGCACCCGCCTTCAAAGTAGGTGAAGCCCTCCCGTATTTTTTTCATTACCATTACGGATTTTATATTATTTTTTTCGTCAGTAGTCATCTGTCGTGTCCGTTTTCCTCATATTTCGCAGGCAGTCATCTGTCGTATCCGTATCTCTCTGTTTTTGCCGTGCTTCACCCGTATCCGTTTTTCCCCGGTCTGTCGCTTATGCCTATAACTGCCGTAACCGATTTTTCCGGAGCCATTATCATGGTATCCATAAGGGTAATTCCTGCATGCTTTGCCGGATTTAAAACTGAAAAGATCCCCCGCTGGTTTGCCAGTTCGAAATCACCGTAGCCCGGGCTGAATCTTGCCCTTAAGTACTTTGATTCTTCCGTCACTTTTTGTTCGAGCATTTCATTAACGGAATCACATACGGTCTCTACAGCAGCTGCTCCCACAGCCTGCATCACCGCTGTCTCGGACATTGACAGAAACCTGGCTCGCTGCAGCATCCGGTCAAACACCGCCCCTATGGTCGCCGCAAAGATAAAAACTTCATCACAGCCTGATAAGTGCTTTGACAAAACCTTACTCTTTGTCTCCCCATAGGGAAAAGTCAGCACGCATTTTTCTTCATCATTGTCTATCCTATATCTGGCATAGCATGCTTTCGGTGCCATGATCTTTTTTACTTCGGCTATCTTTCTTTCAATAAGCTTTAAATCCTCGCCTTCAGCGGGATTTCCGCCATACCCCAGATACCGGGTCACCTCCTGTACTTTGATCTCAAGCTCATCCACTGCAGGTATGTAAATCAGTACCGGATGCTCCATTATCTCCCCTTATCCGCACATGACGGAATGATGTCGGAAAGATTTGCCATTATCTTTTCTGCCACATCAGCTTTATTCATAGTATAAATATGTATATGCTCTATTCCATTCGCAAGAAGATCGATTATCTGGTCTGTGGCATAGGCGATTGCAGCCTGCTTAAGCGCCTCCGGTTTGTCACCGTAGCGGTCAAGTATAGCAACATATCTCCTGGGGACAAAAGCCTGCGAAAGCTTTATGATCCTTGCCATCTGGTTCGCCCTTGTAACAGGCATTATACCCGCAGTCACGGGAACGCTCACCCCGGACTCCCTGAGTTTGTACATATAGTTATAGAAGAGATCATTATCGAAAAACATCTGGGTGGTAAGAAACTCACAGCCCGCATCCACCTTCATCTTTATGCCTTCTATGTCGGCTTTCATATCAGCAGACTCCGGATGCTTTTCCGGATAGCATGCACATCCGATACAGAAATCACCGTACTTTTTGATCACGGGGATAAGCTCACTGGCATGCTTGTATATCCACTCATCAGTGCTCTCCACACCTTCCGGCAGATCTCCCCTGAGGGCAAGGATATTTTCCACGCCTGCAGCTTTAAGTGAATCCAGCTGGTCCTTTATCCTTTCCTCGGAAGCATTTACACATGTAAGATGCGCAAGTGCCGTCACGCCTTTTTTCTCTATATCAGAAGCAATAGCCGTTGTATACTTTCTGGTGCTGCCTGCCGCGCCATAGGTAACGCTCATAAAATCAGGCTTTAAGTCTGCGACTTCATCTACAGCCCGGCTTACCTTATCAAAAACTTCACTTGTCTTAGGAGGAAAAACCTCCAGCGACAGTGTAGGCTTATCTTCTTTATATATTTCAGATATCTTCATATTTCCCCTTTTCTCCGCATTCTGTGCGGTCCCGTGTGATTACGCTAATAACTCTCCGATGCCCCAAAGCTTTTGAATCACCTCCGGAACACCATACAATTTTATCTCCTTAATTCCTGCCTTTATTTCAGCCTTTATCTGAGCCTTCTCTTTTCATACTGATCCCTGACGGTAAGCGTCTCCTTTATGAGCCGAACCCTCTTTTCAACAGTATCATCTATAGGCTCCATTCCTAACGACAGTTCCATAGGTGTGAGTATTTCAGGTGTGATCTCATCCCTTATCTCATAAAGAACTGCCAGCTTTTCCTCTACAGTTCCCGCATCCAGAAACTTAAGCAGGGCAGGATTTATCTGTCCTTCCGATCTTTTGTCAGCCACAGGCTGTGACGGTGTTGCCGGTTCAACCGAATGCATTTTTTCAGGATTTCTGTCACCTGCGGTACCGGAAGATGCATTTATATTGACAACAGGCTGTATCGGTGCTGATACCTGTACCGGTCCCTGCATCGGTGCAAACCTTTCTTTCTGTGCTGCATCAGGATATTTATCTCTGTCCACATCACTTAAGAATTCTTCCAGATTTCTGGTATAGATTTTGTATGGAGGGTAAAGCGCCTGATATACCACCACATTTTCCCCCGTACCTGCATCTTCCGCTATCATAAGGACCTGATATTCACCGCCCTTGAAATGCTTAAACCTCTCAAAAGGTGCCGGTATGTTCCTATCACTCATCTCATCCCTCCCGACAGGATAAGACCCTGTCATACTTTCAGCCTGCTACCAGTCAAACACTTCTTCACCTGTCATCTGTGCCTCAGCCTCAGCTTTTGCTTTTTCTGACGCCTTTTCCTCTATCCCTTTTATTCCGGACAGGGCATCAAAGGCTCCAAACTGCGCAGCTCTGGATTCCATGCTCATCTGCGGATGTCTTTCCGAAACATGATGCGGCATGCCGATTATTCTGCTGTAATCACCGTCCCGCGACGGAGTTGACATTTTTCCGTTCATATTTCAGCCCCACTTTGACATACCTATTCATTATACAACATAAAATAAATATAAAGAACTAAAACTTCCCACACCGTGTAGCCTTGTCTGACGGTGTTTAAGGTGAGCAGTGCGAACGGCACTGCCGTCAGGCAAGCTACCTGTGTGGGGAAGTTAGTGGTATACAACAAGTGTAAGCCAGACATTAATACAGAGGGAGCTTTGTCAAAAAAACAGATGAAAAGCCGTCAAAAAGTAATATAATATAGCATTATGAAAGAAAAAACGTCACACAGAATAATAACGGCAGTATTGATATCACTAATGGTACTTGTATTATGCGCCTGCGGAGAGACCACCTGCGATTTCTGCGGACAGCAGAAAGTCTGCAAGGAATTCGATATCATGGGCACCACCAGGCATATATGTAATGACTGCCTGAATAATACCGCTTCCGCTGTTTCCGGGAATGTAGCAAGACAGTACGCGGAGCTCTTCGAAAACGGCACCCTTGAATATCCTGCCGATTCACCGCTTGCTGACCACTCGGAAGATGAGACGGCAGAAAGCGGGGAAAGCCCCGAGACTCCGACGCCTGTAGAAGTATACACTCCGGCCGATGATACCTCCGATAATAACGAACAGAATACTGAACCGGAAGATGCCGCACAGCCGGACGACAATGCCGAGCCAACAGAAGATACTCCGGCCGACACCTCCGGTCTGTCAAACGAAGCACTTATATCCGACTTGAACCGCAAGCTCCAGGCTGACTCAATGATACTGTATGCGGATGCAAATGATGTGAATATTTACCACCTCTATGAAAACGGTGGCGACACCGGCATAGTCTTTACGGTATCTCCCGGCACATCCGGAGATAAGATCTCCATCTGCCAGTACTCCCCTGACTCATCGCAGTCCTATGTCAAAGCAGTTATCCGCTCGATCCTTACCTATGTAGACAGTAACGACTACGATGGTCTTGGGCATGACATATACAACGGTGCGATCCAGAACGGAAGCTACTCACAGAGCGGCGTAAATTTCTATTCTTCCATAGGCACTGCGGACGAGATCGAAAAAGGACTGCCTTCAAGCACCTTTGAGATAGTTCCGTAGATTTTTGTATACAAAAACCCGATTTACGACAAATTCGTTTTGTATATATTTTCTCTATCCGGCATTATTGCATTGTCAATTTTCACAATTTCCCACTCGATAATTCACTTTGCTATGGTAATTTTTTCAACTTGTTGCTATAATGCCATGTGGGGGTTTGGTCAAACTCCCTGTTAAGCGCTTACACCAGCAGGCAGTTTCTGCCACTGAATGTAAGACTCTAAGTAAGATTATAAAATTCAGAAAGGCGGAAAACTTAAATGGCAGAAAACCGGTACTACAATGAAATCATGGGCCTCAGCGGCATGGATGATTTCAAAGATGTTGTGGAACAGTGGCACACTCTCAGTGAAAACATCCGTAAATACAATGTAAAGAGACCTCCTGTTCTTCCCAGTCTTTTATGGGCATCAGACAGCGGAATGGACCTTGCAAGACTCATGAACATGCTCACAGGATTTGTTTATGAGGAGAAGAATCTCATTGATTTTTATGGTTCGGTTCAGACACTTGATTACTATATGGAATATCCTTCTGAGTCATCTCAGTTCCATGAGCTGGAAAAGATAATGGAAAAGATCCGCAGCGCTGCCGGATTCCGTTCTGAATATCACGGCCTTATGTCTATCGATGTAAGTGAATGGATAGGTCACTTCAATGAAGAGAATTTCATCGATGTACTCAAGTACCTCCAGAGTATAAATTCTGACATACTCTATGTATTCCAGGTACCCAATTACAATCCTCAGGCTATAGAACAGCTTACCCAGATACTGGCACTGTTCTTCCATATACAGCCTATCACCTTAAAGCTTCCGGACGCAGATGCCCTTGGCTTCTACACAAAGAACGAGCTTCTTAAATATGGTCTCGCTCTTGATCCAGAAGCTGAGCAGCTCATATACGCATCTGTTGCAAGACTTAAAGAAGACCAGTATTTTGCAGGATACACTCTACTTGACAGAATGGCATCAGATATCGCATATTCGCTCTACAGCACCACTCCGCCCAGTAACGGAATAGTGACAAGGAGCATGATAAGTTCTTTCGGACCGGAGGGTATGTATGTCACCGAGATGATACAGAACAATGCACGCGTATTCACATCCCAGTTCAGTTACTAAAAGATAAGGAGGCCGGTTAAAAAATGGCAAGTAATCAGATAAAAAACACAAGATATAAAGCAAACAACGGTCAGACCAGATGGGCAACCATTGAAGAAATGCAGCGTTCCGCTACAAGAGTGGATCTTCATGCACCTTCTTACCCCACTGCCGGTATCCCCGTAATGTCAGACGGAAATACCGCTTACCTTGACGGTACCGATACCCATACTCTTATATTCGGTGCTACAGGTTCCAAAAAGACCCGTATCTTCTGTATGCCTACCATCAATATGATGATACGTGCAGGCGAGTCTTTCATCGTAACCGACCCCAAGGCCGAGCTTTATGTCCGCACCGGTGGATTTGCAAAAGAGCGCGGCTACAAGCTGGTGGTTCTTAATTTCCGTGATATCGGTTACGGAGACATGTGGGATCCCCTGGCACTTCCTTTTGAGTACTACACCACAGGCCGTAAGGATGAAGCTAATAACCTCATAAACGACCTTGCTGCTACTCTTTCAGCAAGACAGAAAGAAAACTCAACCGATCTGCTCTACCCTCTCATGGCTGAGACACTGCTTACTGCTAATATGTACCTTCTTTTCGAAGCAGCTGCTGCCGAAGGTGCAGTTAATATGCGAAGCCTCACAGCCCTCTGCTCACAGTCCTCGCTTGAGTCACTGAGAACACTGGCAGGTAAGATGAGCTCACAGAACACCATCGGTATGCTTTTCAAAGGTACGCTGCTTGGTGAGAATGAAAAGACCATATCTTCCATAATGTCAGTGCTTTACGGAATGGTTTCCATCTTCAACCTGAACAAGAGACTTACCGATATGCTCTGCCACAACACTTTCGATATGAGAATGTTCGGACATGAAAAGACTGCGGTTTACATCATCGTACCTGATGAAAAGACCACATGTCACTTCCTTGTAACCATGTTCATCAAGCAGGTATATGAGATCCTGATCGGTGAGGCACAGAGACAGCCTACACTTTCACTTCCTGTCCGAGTCAACTTCGTACTGGACGAGTTCTGTAATATCCCGAAGATACCGGATATGCCTTCCATGATATCCGCAGGACGAAGCCGTAATATGAGATTCTACCTGATCGTACAGTCCATACACCAGCTGAAGGGACGTTACGGAGAAGATGCCGATACCATTAAGGGTAACTGTGATAACTGGATATTCCTCACCTCCCGTGAACGCGATCTCTTAAACGAGATGAGTTTCCTCTGCGGCGAGATCGATGCCTGGGGGCCGGGCGGTGCCGAAAAGAGACGGCTGATCTCCATTTCCGAATTGCAGCGTTTCAATAAACAGAAGGGTGAGGTTCTCATACTCCACGGACGTGAATATCCTTTCATCACTTACATGGCAGATATTGACCAGTATCCTGATTTTGCAAACTGGAGGGTTGTTCCCATAGCGCCGATCGAGATACCTCATGTACCTACCTTCGACGTTATCAAGTTCACAACCAAGAATGCGTTCCTGCCGGACGGTGTTCCTTTCAACGAGCCCGACTAAAAAGGATACAAAAGATAATAAAGCAAACAAAAACTGCGCATCACCGGATGTGCAGTTTTCTATTAAATCATGTTTTAATCCCAATACGACATTTTCCCCGTCATTTGGCCGTGCCGCATTCATTTTACGTTTTATTATGAATGTGGCACGCTCATTTTTTCAATTTCGGCAGCCTGCCTGGGCTTTTATTGATTTGTAATTAAACTTTGGCCCTAGAACATTCGTTATATTTTGTCTTAACCTTCTCCAGTCTTCTTTATGCTGCCTTCATCTTGAGGAAGATCTTGTTTATCGTAGCAGCATCCGTCTTACCTATACTGCCCTTCAATCCTAATACGAGCAATACAGTCGCTGCCATTACCCTCGTTTCCTTTACCGGATTATACTTACTTGCACAGTAGGCGATGGAGTTGGCCATCCTCATTCCGGTATCGGCTACCAGCTCATCAATATTCTCATAACCTTTGCCGGCACATACGAACTCAAGGACTGACAGACCATTCAGCTCGCCATCCATAACTTCCTCAGAACCAACCATTGATATATAGCTGTCCTTTATATTACGTACTGTCCTCTGTCCCTTCTCTGTATCCGTGTAATAGGTTGCGAGCATTTTCCGATCCTGCATGCACCTGATACAGTATGATGCAAATTCTATTCCGGCATTTATCGCTGAATTAATCACTCCGGTCATAATGCCTGCATCAATCTTTCCGAAGATTTCCTCAGCAACCGCCATTCCCATCTTAGTTACATCATTCACGATAGCCATATTCTGGATCGTATTGGCGGTTTCAGCCGAAAGATTCTGAAGATTTCTGTGCTCCTCCACGGTATTCTTATTTAGCTGCTTTTGTCTCTCATCCTGAACTTTCTCCGCCTTACTGAGTGTCTCCTCATCCTTCATCAGCGTAGACATGTCGTTTGCCCGGTCCTTTGCGTCACTCAGAAGCTTTTTATTCTTAATGCTGACTGCGATATCCCTGAATCCGTCAATGAATACCTTGTACTTATTTATCTTTCCGACAACAAACGATACTTTGCTGATAAAGCTGTCACCAAAATCCTTTATTACATTATATTTGTCCTGAAGCATATTTACGGTTTTCTCACCCAGAGCACCATTAACGATCTCCTTTGTGGAGCTTTTTATTTTCTCCTGAACCTTATTCAGTATCTCCTGGGGCTTTTCAAGAAGAGCTTCGATCTCCTTATCAGGATTGTCAAGCGCACTTATAGTACCCTCCACTATTTCCTTGACCTTAGTCACAAAAGGCGAATGCTCTTCACCATCAGAAAGCTTGCCGGTCTTACGGTCAATATTTGAAAGAACATAAGCCGCAGCCTCTGCATACTTATTCTCCACAGTTTCTTTTATCTCACCGATGATTTTTACATGCAGCATATTTCCGATATTTACAGCAGTATTTGATTTGATCTTTACGGTATCGATTGCTCCGTCAGCTTTTTTCTTTTGTTTCGAGTACTTATCAAAAAGCTCGTCGATATCATCACGTATATCACCATACTCGTACTTCATCTCATACGAACCGATTATCTCATCAATCCTGGATGCACTGCCCGGTGTCGGCTTTTCCATGATCTTACCCTTTACCAGCTTTCCGATATCCGACAGTTTTACACCGGATGTCATGGAACTAATGACCAGATCATTTATATCGTTGGTAAGTGATGCCGTACTTGTATAGAAAGTACCTGTAAGCTGATTCTTAACTATTCCCTTGATATCGTATTTTGAAAGATCCGTAGTGAGGAAAGAGGGCAGCTCACTTATGTGGCTTTCCTTTTTCTCCTCATCACTGGCAAGCATTTCATCCAGCTTATCTAATTTATCATTGAGACTCGGCAGTACTATCGTCGCCAGACTCTTCACCTCTGATTTGATTTCCTTTACCGACATACGGATACCGGGAATACTTGTACTGTTAAGGGTTTCATCCGTAAGCATCTTCTTGCCATGCTGTACTCCAAACCTCATAAAGCCATTTCCTGTATTATGCAGGTTACGTCTGAGTATACTGTAATCCATGGAAATCTTGCCATAGGTTGAAATCTTACCCGCAGAACGGTACAGCTCGTCATTACCTTCGCGCATCTCCAGCTCATAATCAGCTCTCTGAACAAACTGCAGCGCCCTTAAGAACAGCTTCCAGTCAACAGCAGTATCTCTCTTAAAAATGTAGCATTTTTCATTGCTGAGGATATCACCTATATTCTTTTTCGCAGTAAAATCAACCGAATCATCCACCTGGGTAGACAGCAGCGACTTGAAAGCTTCCGTATAAGCATTCTCTCCCAGGCTCACACCTTCATTTCCACGCATGGACTTATCAATATACTCGTCAATAAGCCTGAACCTTCCTGTCTCATTTGCAAAAGATCTCTCCTTTGAAGCCCGGAATACATTCATATAGAAATTCTTTTTTGAAACGTCCAGGAAATCCCTGCGCCCCAGCACCTTAATGAAAAGCTTTTTCTGCTTTTCGTTAAGGCTGCTGTACCCTGCAAGAGCGATCTTCGCTTCCCTATTCTTACCACTTGCACGATCTTTTTCAGACTCCTTCTTAAGGAATTCCTCAAGCTGATCCCTGGCAATTTCTTTTCCGTCAGCCTTTTCAAACTCCTTTTCATAAGCAGCTATAGCCTTCTTATTGCCGCTGGCAAGGACATAGTTGGAAGCATTTCGCATAGCAAATCTCGCTCTGTTGTCCTTTTCCATCTCATTCATAAAATCAACTGCCTTTGCAAGAAGAATCCAGTCAATTTTTCCGTATCGGTTAAATGACTGCGCATCAAAATCAGCTTTTGACAGTACCCTGCCCTGCAAAGTCTTTTTATCATCCATCTTAAAGCTGAAAGCAGTAACCAGCGCCTGCATGCATGCACCATTATTCACGAAATTACTGAAAGACTTCTTGTGGTTATCCTCGGAAAACAGAAGCTTAAGTTCTTCCCTCTTTTCCTCATCAATATGCTTAGTTTTGTCTGCACTGCTGGTATCCAGAGCAGCACGGTTCTGAAGAATGGCGATAAATCTGTGCATATCGATTTCATCCATATTCGCCAGTTTCTCTACAACCTTTTTCCTTGCCTTTAATTCTTTCCGCAGATTAGAACCCTTTACAACCGATACATCAGCCACATTCAGATCATGATCTTCCCTGGCAAGCTCAATAAGCTTATCCTTAACAGAATCCGGCGTAAATTCCATCTTTCTCAATTCGTAGACATCGTTTATCTGCTTCTTGCCAAGAAATGCAGCTTCATAAATTGATGATATGCCGTCACCCATGCGCTTCTTATCTGCTTCGGTGACCTTATCCCTGTTCTTCTTTACCTTATCTGTTACAGCTTTGGTAAACTGCAGGGCTTTCTCAAAAGCAGACTTGCTTAAAGCAGTGCGCTCTCCGAAGATACCTTCTCCGTGATTAAGCAGCTTATACCCGCATACACTGTAATCTATGTGGAAATCATAATCCTTTCCCGCCATATAATTCGTAAGTTCCTTAAGCCGGTCTGCAACGTCCTTGTCTCTGAGATTCTTTTCAGCCAGTACCGAAGCAGAACCTGCATCAAAACCGATTGCTCCTTTTTCAAGAAGCATAAGTCCAAGCGCAAAGAGTTCCTTTTCTCCGGCGCTCAGCTTGTTATATTTTTTATTACAGCTGCGTGATCCGTACCTCTTAAGAATATCCTGGAAAGAATCCTTACCCGTGCCTCTCAGGAAATTCCATTTTTTCTTTCCGTAATCTTTCGAAGATGCGACCTCATATTCTTTCTCATTAAGTGCGATATACTTGAGATTAGTTTTATCAGATGCAAATGACTTTAATTCGTTACTCCACTTTGTCTCATCAAAAACAACATCTTTACCGCTTTCAAGCTCTTTAAAAATACTTTCATGATAGTACTGTCTTAATAAATTCAGATATCTGTCCCGGCCCCAGCGATCTGTCTTGCGGTAGTAGTCATCTGTTTCCAATACCTTATCCGCACATGTCATAAAGGAATCCATGTACTTAAAATAGCTTACTGCCTTTTCAACTTTTTCCTCAAATGACACTTTTGCCTTATCATCCTGCTCCTTAATGTTGATTCCGGTAGCCAGAAGCGCTCTTAAATCTCTGGATATATCCATGCGTTCCTGCACAAGGGAACCATTTGTGATCTCAAGACTTTCCAGTTGTTTTAACAGTTTGTAGTTCTTTCTGAAAGTTGTATACCACTCAGTCTTTATGAAACGGCGTTCGGAAAGGAACTTCCCCTTTCTGTCAGGATCAGCGAACTTTTCCATATGCCTGTATGCATTCACTACAAGAAGCTTATGCTCATCTTCTGAAATCTTCTCCTCTTTTTCCTCAGCAGAGGAAAGAATGTCCGAAACATCCGCCAGCCACTTCGCATGCTCATTTATTGTCTTATCAAATCGCGCATTAACATTTCTCTCCACAAGAAGATCGATAAGAAACTTATCAAGTTTATAGTATTTTGCCAGTGAGGAATTCACCCTGTCCCTTGCCCGCTTCCAGTCATCGGAACTCAGTGAATTCAGCTTGGGAGTTCTGACATTCACTAACGCCTTGCTTGTAAATATTTCATCCAGGACTTTCCGGTCGTCGTATATTCCCAAAAAGACATCCCTGCGGTTTCTTATCGTACTCTCGGATTTCTTCGCAGCAATAAGCTTTTTAGCCTTGTCCTTTTCTTCCGACTTAGCTTTGTGGCTCTCTGCATACTTTACATCCTTTTTGTATATCTTTTCATAATCCTCAGCCATTTCAGCCAGCTTTGCTTTAAAATCAGCCTCACTAAGATTGACCATCAGCACTTTATTCGAGCTGATAAAGCGTGCAATGTTCCTGTTCCCTTCCTCCTGTCCGGCAAAAACGCTGTTCGTATCACTATCAGCAAGTTTCTTTAAGTACAGTCCGGCCTGAAAACTGTTATTTTCATACCTTCTGCATGCTTTGACGATTTCTTCCTTAAGTGACTCCTGGGACAGCAGCTTCTTAAACCTGTTCTTATCACCATACATTTCGGTAATCACTGCCTGTGCACAGAAGTATACTGACGCAGTCTTTCCTGCATTCTTCTTATCCTTTCCCACTATCGTCTTAAGTGCAGCCCCGGTTGCAGTCTGGATATTCTTTTCAATACTCTTACCATCGGCATTCACCTCTTTTAAGATAGTTCTCTGTTCCCTTTCAAGCTCATTCTTAAAAAATACAGCATCTCCTGTGAGCTTACCGTTATAGATAAGGTCGTACCGCTTTTCAATATAGAGCTGCTTGATAGCTTCAGGCACATTTGCAGAATTAATTGCATCTATCGCCTTTCCTATCTTTATCTCAACTGTAGTATCCAGATATTTTGCTACATATGATTCATTAAAAGTCATCATTGTGGTATATAAGCTCTTATCCTGACAAAGTTTTTCAGCATAATTCTTATATCTTCCATTCTTATACTGACAAATGAATTTAAACTGCTTTGTAAAACGCTCAAACCTCTGCTTATCAAGCGTTCCGTCAGGCTTTGCCTCAGGCTTGAGTGCAGCAAGCATCTTTTCCCTTTCCTGTTCAATATTTCTGGAGGATTCCAGACTCTCCTTTGTGCTTGAGACCAGATCATTTAAGTCAGCTAAGCTGACCGTTCCGCTTAATGCAGTAATTTCCAGCACAACTTTATTGATAAGCTCCTGGTCATCTTTATGTGCATCCTTCATACCTTTTATAAATTCTTCATTATTTACTATATTGCGTTTCAGCAGCCCCGCTATCAGCTTAATGTCTGATGTGGGAAGATATTCCATCTTTGAGAGTTCTGTGTCCGAACCGGTTATTCTTTTTATGAGATTATCCTTTAAGAATTTCCTGTCCGTCTCGTCAAGAATCCTGCAGACATCCCGGTCCTCAAGGAATAGATCGCCGAGTATCCGGTTAGAAAAACCTATACGCCTTTCAGGCTTCACTTCTGTCCAGTGGGCAATGAAGTCTGCATACTTTATGTTCGGCTTTGTAAGGTCTACTTTTTCATCATTCTTCCTTATTAGCTCATCAAACTTTGCCTTAAATTCCTCCTTGGTATATGCACCCATTTCAAATTTAAGTTTTTCGATTGCTTCCCATGTCTCTGCTTTCAGCATTCGATGTTTAAAGCCGTATTTCTTATTGACCTTAGACTGACCGCTAAGGTTGACAAGAAACTGCTCAGCCTTTTTCCTAAGGGCATAGCTGCTCTGCTTGTTTATTTCAGTAATTTCCTCACCTCCGGCAAGGTATCTTGCAAATACGGTCTTGTCCACAGACGGGATCTGACAGACTTTCATAAGATGATCCAAGGTTTTCTCAGCCTTTATCTCACCCGGAGCGAGAAATGTGACATAGGACATGGATGACTTAACAGCATCAGCGATAGCCATCTCTCCGCCGTAAACGTACATAGCTCCAAGGTCAGCCTTTATCCTGTCTTTTATCCGCTTAGCGGACAGTCCCGAATATTCCTTCTCATCCACGATCTGATCAATGATCTCGTAATTGGACTCTGTCTGCTCCTTGAGAATATCAAGCCGGATTCGGAAAAAACTGTCATCTGAATTAAGGATAAGATCGTTTACCTCACTCCTTTCCCAGAAACGTTCATCATTTCTATCGATTCCCAGAGCTTCGATATATTTATCCTTCTTTATTTTGGTTGACTCAAGAAGCCTGCTGTTTTCCTTTTCAAAAGTCTTAAGGAGAGCGCCTATATGTTTTCTAAACTCGTTTACCTCATCAAACATGTGCATGCGGAAATTCTGGTCATCACTGATCTTATCATTCAGATATTTGCCAAGCTTATCCTTCAGCTCCGAAAGCCCCAGTGTAAGCTGCGGATTTTCATCGCAGATCATGCTCAGTGTCATTTTGTTTGCAATAAGCCTGTTATTTTTATCCGCAAGTATTCTTTCAAGTGTTTCCTTATCCTTATTATCAAACTCCTTACCGCTTACAAGTTTCTTAAGTACATCCTTATATTCCGTACTGTTACCATACCACTTGTTTATAAGATTTCCCTTTACAGTATCGGAAATAGATTCATTGGACAGGATTTCCCTTACCTGCATATCCTTGACCTTATCATTGATCTTTTTCCTTGTTTCAGCAGAAGCCTTCATCAGCTGGTCATTCAGCCCCGAAACGACATCAACTATACGGCAGCTTATACGATATCTGGAGCTGCCGCTGCCCGTAAGATGCATCCACTTCTTATGGGTAAGCTGATAGTATTTTGCCGTTGATTCCGCAAGCCTGACGGCATCACGGTAATCAACCTGCATAAAGCCCTTCTGTCTGGCATTTTCATTGTACTCGCTTAAGTTAACAAGCATTTTAAAAGCATCCTCCATCTCGCGGAATGCCTTATGCTTTTTTTCATTATCATGCTCCATATGATCAAGGAGCTGCTTCATAGTATAATTGTCTATACTGCGCTTGAGCCCGGATTCTGCCTGATCTTCCTCCAGCTTCGACTCATATTTCTCTATGGTATCGCATGCGATGTCATTAAGAGTCTTCTCCTCGTCAAATGCAAAAAGAGGAATCTTTTTCTTCTTTTTCTCAGTAGCGGCAGAATCCTCACCGTTCAGCTTTACCTCATATCTTTTATATGACTGCTGCCGTTTCTCCTTACCTGCTCCCTTGATTTCCTTTTTTTTGCTTTCCTTAAATAAAGAATCCATTGACCAGTCCTCCGCTACTCTGTTTTATATAACTAAAACTTCCCACATATAGTCTGTGGAAAGTTTTAGTTATATAAAAAATACCTTCACCATCTTATAACATATTATAAAGTTATATGCGTACCGAACGCGTACCCGAAATAGAGACCTGTTCTATGCCGGCTGAAGCAGAGACAGTAACCGTGAAAATACCTGTTCGTTTCCTTTCACCACCAATGCAATCTTTTCTTTTGCCCTGCTCAACCCCCTGAAAAGATTCCTCACCGCCTGCGTTTCATCATTATTATCCCCATGGCGCAGGCAGGCTCTTTCATCATAATAAAATGACTTGTCTATTAGCATCACTACCTTGGGATATTCCCGGCCTTCCGCCTCGGCTATGCTTACCTGCCTGCCGGCATACCCCGTTTCCCCAAGTGACGCATCACAAATGAATTCATATCCCTCTTTGGTAAAAATCCCAAGCAGTGAATCCGCTTCCGAGTCATTGGACGCATATACAAGCGAAACCGACGGATACGCCCTTCTCCGCTCCCCGTAGCCGTAATGCATTACAGCCCTGATAAAGCCGGAAAGCTCCGTATTGAGCCTTATCCTGTTGGTCAGGCGATACCCCTTAAATCCCTCCAGAGCCTCTATCAGCGAGCTTCCGCATTCCCCCTGCTCCTCAACTGCCACTGCATCTTCCCTGTCATATGATATCACTATGGGTGCATTCCAATTATCAGAAAGCTCCATAAGCTTTTTTAACATCCTGCCATCCATATTATGCCCTTCATCGACAAGTATTGTGCGATAGCCTGCAGTTATCTCATTTTCAAAAGCTTCTCTGCCATAGTAAAAATCTATACGCTTAAGCCGCCTGTCCAGATGCGCCAGTTCCTGCATATAGGAGCCTAAATGGAAAATACACACCGGATCTTTTCTGGAAAGTTCCATTGCTATATCGTAGAGAAGTATGGTCTTGCCCGTCCCGGGAAAGCCCGTAAACCCCTGCGGCGCTGCAACAACGCCCTCAGCAGATGCCTGTCTTAAACGCCGTAATATCTGTTTCTTTATATCCCTCTGCTGTGATGTAAGGAAATATTCTTTCCTGAGGAACTTCTCCGGATCCGTAAGAGGTGAGATCAGGTAGCGCTCCTCTTTAAAAAGCTCCTCTATTCTGCCATTGTAACAATCCCTGCCTTTTTCAAGTACTGCCCGCATTTCCTCCCAGGAAGCCTCCACCAGTCTGTCACTGTGGGTAAGCCGCACCAGCCTGTCGCTTCCGCTTACATATGTAAAGAAATACATATCAAGCCCCAGCATAGCAAGGTATGCCTTATTTTGCACAAGCTGCCTTCGGATAACTTCATCAGTAACATTCCCGCTCTTTAATTCTATATTTATGACACAGTCGGAATATATCCGTAAGAGATCGAATTCCTTGCCAAGTTTTGGCAGGACAAAAGAATAAAAGAAATCATATTCAACGGCATCCGCCATGAAACCGCACAGCTTTCCGCAGAAAGCCTTAAGGCCCTCCAGTTCCCATTGCCTGATTTTTAGACAACCTGACCTGCCCGACATCTGGCGTTCAAGCTTCGATACGCATACCGGGTCGGAAACCCTGGTGAGTGCATATATATTTACCGGATACAATAGATTCCCCCAATCAGCAATTACGCTTTGCCTTGTAAAACATACCCAGCTATAATGTATTAACTGTCACATCAGCAAGTTGAATATTTGTCAACCCAAACGCATATATAGTTAATTTTCAGTATTAGAACAAAACTAAAACCTCCTGTTTCGGATATAGCAGGCTTTAGTAAAAAATTAAATCAAAAATATCCAGTAGCTTTTAATAACAATGGCACAATGATAATAATTGCCACTATTATTCCTACGCACAAAAGATTTACAATTACTCTTGGTATCATTTTCTTATAATAAAAATTTTTGCTTTTTTCAAACTCCTGCATAGCAGCAGCTTTTTCTGTATCAAACATCAGTTTAAATGTTCTCTTTATACCCATCAAATCGTTATCTTTAGTAACGACTGTTGCAACAGTATCTAGGAATATTGATATAAGCGCAGGTGGAACAATATAAGCTACCAAAATCCATACAATTATCAACAACGTTGCAAATATCCATTCACCGGCATTTTCTAAATTCATACCATAAAAATATTCATTTACAAATTCTATCCATTTAGGCTTTGAAAAAACTCTGAAAATATCATAAACATGCCACGGCATAAACCAGTTTTCCAATATGAACAATATAATAAATATCGGAATAGGAAGCTTAGTACATAAACTAAATATCAATCGGATTACTTCAAATATTAGGTATGCAAAAAATACCGGCCAATAAACCATAAAATATACCAGCCTTGCACCGAGAGTAAAGCTGCCCTTTTTGTTAGCTAATCCGATTTTCTCAGCTGCGGATCTTACAACCTTATTAGAAAGCGTACTCTTTTTCGCTTTCTTTATCGCTTTACTCAGTGCACCGTCATTGCTGATACCGAAATTATCATAGATCGGCTCATAATAATTAATCAAAAAATCCGTACGATCCAAAAAACCATAATCATTCTTTGCCACTTTCACAAAATCATCCATAGTGCTATTCTTCATTTTTACAAAGGAATACATATATGAAGACAACCCCGGATACTTTAAAAGCAGCGTAAACTCCTTATAGTTATCGATCACATCTTTTTGGGCAACTAACTGATCAATCGTATTAATCAGATCCACTAACGATTTATAATCATTGCCATGTTCCTGCCTTACAGAAAAAAATTCAGCTCTCTTCTCCTTTATCATTTGAGAAAACTCAGTTATATCGGCATATTTATTAGTCTCAAAAAAATCATATAGTGAATCAGACACTTTGGGATATCTGCCTTTCACAGCACTACTCTCTGCAGCTTGCTCCTTAAATCTAAGACACTTTCCTATATTTAAAACTGTTTCTTTTTTAAACTTGTTTACAACAAAAGGGCCATCGTTTTCTTTCTTTTTTCCTGACTCTTCCGTTTCTTCAGCGTCTGTAGAATCTTCTGTCTCCTCCGAATTATCCACCTTGTTAATGCCTATAATCTTAAATTCAGACTTAAGCATATCTAATATTGCTTTTTTATTCTTTCTTTCTGCCTGATAAAATTCAAAGAAAAAATCAACATCATCATTTTTGAGAGTAGTAGTTTTGCCAACCAGCTTAAAATATTCTCTAGCAAATTCCACACCACGCAGGCTTGTTCCAGTAGAATTACCTGTTTTCTTTCCTGCTGCTTTCCCTGAAGAACCACCATTAGTGTGAAAATCATAAAGTTTTTTACGCAACTTGTCATTCTTTATTATCTGCTCATATTTATCAGCCTTATCTAAACGTGCCTGATCCCTTTTTGCATTCTTCTCGTTTGCACCATTTATACTTTTTTGCCAACGTTCACGTGTATTTTTAATACAAGCATTAAGTTCATCTGCAGTAATATCTGGCTTCTCAATCTTATATAACTTTAAAATATTTTCTTCATTTATATCAATATCATATTTTATAAGTATTTCATCGCGTACGTCCGCCATTATACTATCTCCTATTATTATGCCTTCTTCTGGTGTTGTTCAATAATCTTAGTCATTATCTTTTTGTAAGCACCTATATAGGCCCTGTCAGAATACTCCGCTATTGTCTCTAATATAGCACAGATAAATTCAATTATTGCTACTACCACGTCTACTATTACTGAGCCAAACGCATCGCAAAACCACACTGCCAAACCAATCAATATGCAACACAATACGATAACAACAATCCAAGTAAAAATTGCAACCCACCCATGTTCCTTAATAGAAACTGCAAGACTATATAATGCATACAATACAGCTTCAACTATGCCTGCTAAAATTCCGATCCAAAACAAAGATTTACCCACTTCCATAATTCCCTGTAATACACCATTCAGCACCCTTAACAGCGAGCTTAGGCAAAAGAAGCATATAAAAATAATTGACATCCAGAAAATCGCAAACGTTGCCATAAGATTTTCCCCCGTTAATCAATATTTGCGGACGCCATCCTTGATAAAGCACTCTGAAGTTCCTTATCAGACATCTGATTAGACAGTTGGAACGTAGTGTCTAGCCTTGAATGATACAACGACTCTTCAGCAACAATATGAAGCAATCCCGAATTATCAAGCGAAAAGGTAAACTCAATAGGTGTCCCCTTCGGAACCGGCTTTTTCAGTTCCATATTTATTGTTGTTAATGCCTTCCTATCCTCTAATGGAATGCTCTCATCCGTAGAGCGGCTTTCATATAAATCTGTAGTAAGTCCCTGCTGATTATCACAGGATGTTACAAATTTATCAGTCTTAGTCGCCGGAAGCTTATCATTTATCATCAACATATTATAAATCCTTAAATCTCCATTCTCATCTCTGGCAGTCATACCATATGTTCTTGATAAAACATTTGTGATATTTAACCTAGCCACTGTACTAGTTGCCCCAGTTGCCGCCTGAAACTTTTTTTCCAGATCAAGGGTACCTATATTATTTTCCTGTAATTCTTCCACAGAAACACCGGCCTTATCTGCTTCGCTTTTAACGAAATCATTGTAAGCCTTCTCATTACTTGCATATATAGCAGCACCCTTAGCAACAGCCTCATCTGGATCTGATAAAACAGGAGTTACATGATAGTCCCTTTCAATCATTGCTGAAACCTGTGGCATTCTTGATGAACCACCTACAAGAAGAACCTTATCTATCTTAGATATGGGATACCCTTGCTTTTCCGCTACTCCCAGCACATCATCCAAAAGGTTTTTAGTCCTATTGAGCAAATCCGCTGTTATCTGCTCATATTTTTCTCGAGTAAGTTCTTCACGAAATCTTCCTGCTGGTCCATTAACGGAAATATTAACTTTTTCTCTGGATGTCAGTGATTTCTTCCATTGCTCTACATCACCATAAAGTGCCGCAACAAAATCCGGATCTTCTGTAAGATCTTCTCCATTTTCTTCCTCATAACGAGTTGTTACATAATCCATAAGTGCTTCATCCCAGTCTTTGCCTCCAAGCTCGTCATCACCTCCGGTACATACCACGGTGATTTCACCACCATCGATATTCATAACCGTAATATCAAATGTTCCACCACCCAAATCGTACACAAGTACCGTTTCCTTCTTTTCACTACCAGAAACGCCATAACTTATTGCCGCTGCCGTTGGTTCATTTATTATATTAAGCACATTAAGTCCAGCTAATTCACCTGCTGTCTTTGTAGCCTGACGTTCATTCATTCCGAAATATGCAGGACAGGTAATGACTACATCCTTTACCACCTCTCCATCTTTAAGAACACCTGTCTGCCTTAATTCTTCATTAGCATCATTGACAATCTTTTTCAAAATCATAGAAGAGACTTCAGGTGCGTGATATTCTATACCATTTAAAGTCACGGTATCCTTTTCTTTTCCCATTTTACGTTTAATAAACTGAACGGTTTTATCAGGTTCAATTTCAATTGAACGTTTTGCCTCATTTCCCACTATAATATTGTCTGCCGATTCAACCATAACAACAGAAGGTGTCGTATGGTCTCCGTCACTATTTTTTAACACCACCGGTTTGCCATACTCATCAATATACGATACACATGAATAAGTTGTTCCCAAATCAATTCCAAATACATAGCTCATTTTATTTTTCTCCTTTTTTAGTTTTTATTATACTGATATACGACTACTTTCTCAGGCTGGAGGATTTTATCACCTTTCCGATACCCTTCCTCCAAACTTTCCTTGATTTTTTTGTCAAGTGAAGGATCCTCCGTTTTTTCTATCTTTGCTTGATGAATAGATGCTGAGAATGCTTCACCTGGTTCGGTCTGATAAGGATCTATCCCCTGACGTTCCAGTAAATCCGTCAAATCCTCATATATGTATTCGTATTCTCGCTGTATATCCTCAAATGTCATATCTTCCCATTTTTCCGAAAGAATAATCCGCGCCATATCCTTTCGTATTTTTATCATTTCCTTCATAAGCTGGTCCGCAAAGCGATCAGCCTCTCCCTGCTTATAAAATTCCAATTCTTTGTGAAGCTTATCAATCATCCCATCTTTCTTCTCAATTTGGTTCCTAATCATTTGCTCCACAAGTTGATCATGTGCCTGAATCTCATCAAGTATAACGAATAATTCGTCATCTTCAGGATTACATTCACCATCATAATTTTCTGACGGATCATAATTTATTTCTTCAAAATCCTCCTGTTGCACATCTTTCTCCTTGTCTTTTGAAAAAATGTTTCCCATTCCTGCCATTTGCAACCACCCCTTTTCTATATTAAATCAATGTACTTTCCACAATCACACTATTTACTAAATAAAAAAACTGCATTTCTCATATCAAAATGCAGTTTTTATTTACAAAAACATCACTTCTCAGATTATGAGAAAACTCAAAACCTGCAGTTAAATCCTGTCCGTCTATCAAAGTATCCACAAGCACCACCAGATAGTTACCCCCATCATTATAAAACACCGTATCACACCATCAACCCCTATTGATTCTATCAAATTTTGCACTGATATACAATAAGATTGTGTTCTTAACATGTAGCAAATAAAACAAAAAAGTAAATTCCACATTATGAGAATTTACTTTTTTACACGTGAAATATAATCTTGCATTCAATCGTGGCTATAAATATTTTATTTCTTATCGCCGTCCTCAGGATTGTTTTCGCCCCAGATCTTTCTGTTGAGCTCAGCATCCTTTGCGCCGATCATGTCAAGGACTTCCTTGGCTCTCTTCTGCTCCTCGATAGCACGGGACTCATCCTTTAAGAGAAGTTCCAAGGAACCGGAAATGGTATCGATGTTGTTCTTGAATTCCTCAACCATTTCAGCGGTACGCTGTCTTGCCACACGGATGACCTCATCCTTGTATGCTACGAACTGCTCCACGGTCTGCGCATTGAAAGCCCTCTCAAGGTCACGCTTGTATGCCTTCTTATCCATGGTATTGAAGATAAGGATAGCCTTCTGCTCGTTGATGTAATCATTCATCTTAAGTGCGGTAAGCTCTGAAGGCGGGATCTCAGTATCGGAGATATTTGCAATTCTCCTGATAAGGCCTTCGTCTATCCCTTTGTATTCCTTTATCCTCTTTATGATAATGTTCTTAAGTTCCTGCACCTGAGCCGCAAGTATGTGTCCCCTTATACGCTTATATACATCATCTATTTCCTGCAGATAACGGTTCAGCTCACTGATTATGATCTCGTTCTTCTTTTCGAAGATTTCAGGCTTAAGAGCGATCCACTGCATCTTGTCTGCCTGGCGGCTTGCTGCTTCCTGACGCTTCTCTATCTCGTGTACCAGGCTCTTTATCTCAGCCACCTGTGTCTCCAGGGAATCATCAGTGATGCGGGCCACGAATTCCTCATGGGCAGTCTCGATGTCCTGAACCATGCTGGTCTTCATGATCTCGATATTCTTCTCTATATGCTCCTTGGAAAGTCTTGCCTGGTTCTCAATAGCCTCATAGTCCACACGGACGAAATTGATGAGATTCTCTATGCTGTCATAAAGTCCCTTTGCCTTAACAGCCAGCGCATATTTCTGAGCGTACTTGATGATTTCCTGCTCGATGGCATACATACCGGAATTGACATATATCCTGCGCACAACACCATCCAGGGCATTGCCGCATTCCTTTGCAGCCTTCTCGGAATCAGCTATGAGCTGCTTTGTCTCAAACTCCGCATTAGCCAATTTGTCATAGCGGTAGAATATTCCGCTGTCAGCCTGTATATTGGAGGGATCCTCAGTGAAAGGATCGACAGTAGGCTCATTGTTTATCTCATTCTTATGGTTTGCAAGCCATGTACGCTCGTCATCAAGATCTATGCCATCCTGTATAGCCTTGCTTATGTATGCAGCCTTGGATGAAACGAAGAACAGCCTTGCCTCCGAAAGATCGATCTCTACTTCTTCTTCATCACAGATCTTGTCTTCTTCCTTAAGGGATACAACAACCTTCTTATTACGGAGAAGCTTCAGATCCTTGCTGGTCTTGGTATCGGCCTGATTAATGACATGGAATGACCTGTCAAGATCAATGGACACGCCCTGGTCGCCTGCGGAGCCGTCACGGAACCCATTGATAAGCTTGTAGAGCACGGAATTACCCGTACCCTCCATCTTGGTAGGCTCATACATTACGATAAGTATGGAATTAGTCTGCTGCTGAAGAGCCTCTTTAAGTATAAGCAGATGCTCCGAGGAATTGGAATCCGTACCCGGAGTATCAAAGAACGTGAAGTTGATATCACGGCAGAGCGGAATAGGATAACCTACCTCTATAACACCGTTGATATATCCTGAACCGTCCTGCTGCTCATGATTCGGTACATCATTAAGCTTCTTAAGGATACGGCAGAGCTGCTCATGACGCTTAAGTCCAAGCTCAGCCACCACAGATGTCTCCATCTCCAGTGCCTTTCTGAGACCCTCCTGTGATGCTGACTGTGACTTAACAAGCTCAAACTGACCAATGGCATCATTCCAAACGATCTGGATATTATCCGGTCTGTCCTCTTTCGTAGTATTCACGGTAAATCCGACACGAGGATTGACCTCGTTATGGATCTTGAACATCTTGGCAGTCTCGGAATTGATACTCTCCGGAAGTATGCGTCTTCCAATGATCGCATTTATAAAAGTTGACTTTCCGGCAGAATATGTACCTACCAGACAGAGATTGACTTCATCCTGATCAAGAACAGCCTTCCTCTCATCAAAGAGTTTCTTACGCAGACGGAACATCTGCTTTGTTTCCTGATTCTGAAGCTGTTCATCAAATGAAACAAGAGCCTCATCACAGAACTTACTTATGGCTTCATATATCTCCGACACATTGGGGAGCTCCACATAATCGGCTATCTTGAATATCTCTTTTCCCTTTTCATCGTTGTAATCAGCAACCTTTTTACGGAAATCCTCATAATCGATCTTCGTGCCTTTGAATGTCAGATTGACATTATCCCTGGCAAACTGCTCCCATATATCATCAAAAAAGCTTATACCCTGATTCTGAAGAAGAAACTCACCTGATCCCGGGCTGTATTTCTCAAGATGCGGACATTCCTCATACGGAATCTCCACAAAATCGCCCTTAAATCTCGTAAAAAATCTGATCTCCTTTTTTACGGGATGATACATTATCATAAGTTCTTTCATCTGCTGCAGCCTCCCAATTCCCTCTGTCCGATCAACCGTCTAAACAACGAACAAATATGTATTTTATGTGGCAAAAAAAGACATCTTCGCTACACCACACCACGTTTAAGTATAGCGAAAATGTCCGAAAAAAACAAGCGAATAACTACTATAATCTGTAATATTTAACGAGATTTAATCTATATGGACCTATTTATCCATCTTTACAGCCGTTTCCAGAGCTATCTTCATCATCTGGTCAAATGTAGTCTGACGGTCCATGGCGTTCAATGCTTCCCCTGTAAGGATATGGTCAGATATCGTAAACATTCCCAGGGCCTTTTTGCCTGCCTTTGCAGCGTTAAGATAAAGTGCCGCAGTTTCCATCTCTATGCACAGTATCCCCATCTTTATCCACCTGTCATTGGCGTCCCCCTGTGCATCATAGAAAGTATCCGATGAGAGCACATTTCCCACCATGTACCTTGCACCTGCTGTATCTGCCTCAGCAACCGCAGTCTTAAGCAGTTCATAGTCTGCAATGGGAGCCATTACCCCGGGAAGTTCAAACTGCCTTGCATAATTTGAATTGGTCGATGCACCCATGGCAAATACGATGTCCCTGACCTTAAGTTCATTGCTTATGGCACCTGCGGAACCGATACGGATTATATTTTCCACTCCAAAAAAATTATACAGCTCATAACTGTAAATCCCTATGGACGGCATCCCCATGCCACTGGCCATAACACTTACCCTATGGCCCTTATATGTTCCGGTATAGCCCTGCACGCCGCGCACATTGTTTACGAGCTTCGCATCCTCAATGTATGTCTCTGCTATATACTTTGACCTGAGGGGATCACCCGGCATCAGTACAGTCTTTGCAAAATCTTCCGGTGACGCATCAATATGCGGTGTAGGATACGGCTTATCTGACATAATGGTCCTCCTTTTGTAATTTACCTGCCTTACGGCTGCCTCTTACTTGCTCTTTCTTGAATAGTATATCACTTTCCCGTCCAGGTCGATGATACTACTGTAAGTATAACCGTTTGAGGTAAATTCTACAAACCATACTTTTTTATCCATATCTCCCATGCCGGAAAGAATAGGGCTTACATATGTCTTTTTAGATGATGAAGAACTGCTTTCTTTCTTTTCAGCCGAATTCTCTGAAGCGCTGTCCTTAGCATCCTCGGTTAAGGCATCAGCAGCATTTTCGCTGTCCTTCTTGTCAGCGTCTTCATCTGCTGTATCTTCAGTATCAGCCGTCTTATCGTCATGCTTTCCGTCGGATGCCTCATCTGTCTTAGCTGCTTCGTCTGCCTTTTTGTCTTCAGTTTTCTTATCTTCAGCCTTCTTGTCATCCCCGTCATTTTTCTGTTCCGAGGTTTCAGTATCCTCAGGCTTGTCTGAGGATGAAGTCTCCGCATTCAGCTCCGTTCCGAAGATAAGGTCTCCGAGAGTATAAAATCCGGCCCTGGTCATCGTCGCATTTTCAGTCTTTATCCCCGCATCTGCCAGGGCAATGGTCACGGCCGCCTTCTTTCCCTCCTCGGTATTGTCCGCAAGCGCCGCCACTGCTGCACTGTCCACAGAAACGCTTGTATCCTCAGGCTTTTCAGCAAGCTCATCCGACGCACTCTCCACAGTCTCAGGCGTTACTGCACTGTTTTCTGACGATGCGCTGCTCTGTTCGGCCTCATCCGCGGATACGCCTGCCGGTTCACTGTTTTCCGGCTCTGCTGCCGCAGGGTCCGTCTCAGTTACGACTATGTCCGTCACCTCTCCTCCAAGGCAGCCCTTTTGATACATAGCGCCCACAATGGCATTTACTGCCACATCAGAAGGCGTGCCCGTAAGGTCAAGTCCGTTTATGATCTCGGCAGTGTCCTTATCCAGGGTCTTTACGGTTACTACCTGTCCAACTGCATTTACATCCAGGGCCACGCTGTTTTCCAGGTCCAGGGTAAGGGTTCTTGCGACAGTCATTTCCTCTTTCTTGGTCCTGTTGCCCTGCTCGATGATCATTATGCCGTTTACTATGAGCAGCACCGCTGCCACTGCCGCCAGCACGCCGGTATAAATTATGCTGCGGTCCCTATGCTTCTTTTTCTTTCCCATATGCATAGGCACGACGCCGTCCGCATCCGTGGCCTTGTTCAGCCTTTTCTTGATCTCATCCAGCCTGTCAGGAGCCGCATTCTCAAAAGATCTCTTTATTTTTCTTTCCGTTTCTTTTCTATTCATGGGTCTTTCCCCTCCGGTCCTGCTTTGCCTGAACTGAATCCTCTTCTATGATCTTTGCAAGTTTCTTTATCGCCCTGTTGTACTTCGAAAGCACCGTTGCTAAAGGCATGTCCATCATCTCCGCTATCTCCCTGTGCTTAAGCCCTGCCACCGCATGCAGCACGACTATCTGGGATTCTTCCTTGCTGACCTTGTCCAGCGCCGCCTTTAATACCATCCTGTCCTCGCTGCGGAACTCGGAATTTTCATCCGCTATGGCATCCCATTCGTAGTCCGGAATGTCCGCTATCCTTTTCTGCGACCTGATCCGCATCAGCGAAAGGTTCCTTGCTATTGTCAGTATCCACGCCATGGGCTTTCCCTGGGCCTGGTACTGGGATGCGTTCAGGCACACCTTCACATATGTATCCTGCATCACATCCTCCGCATCCTCGGGGTTCTTCAGTATCGAAAGTATGAAACCGTAAACGCTGCCCTTGGTCAGCTCGTATATATCGTCCAGCGACTGGCTCTTTCCCTTTGCAAGGCGCTTAAGCGCCCTTTCCAGCCGCTTGTCCCTTTCTTTTACATCCTCCGACGCGGTTATGCTCCCCACATCGGCCGTCATAAAAAACATGTCTTTTAAAATCTCCTTCCAGTCTAGTTATGTAATGCCGCAGGTATTGGTTTTATTTCAAAAAAAAAATAAATTCTATAACCTTAAACCGACATGGCGCTGTTGAAAGCATTTATTGCGAATACCACAAGCACGCCTATGGTCACAAGCGAGAATACGAACTCCGCTATCCCATAAATAAGCCAGCCGTATGCCTTCTTTTTGTAGGTCTGCACTGCTCCTATCACTATCAGCACCCAGCCTGCAAGTCCGTCAAGCACTACCACCGTTAAGGGCAGTATGACAAAAGCAACCACAAGCATCAGTACAGACGACACCATATATATTGCGCTGCTCCGTTTCGGTTCGATAAGCTCTGTCTTGTCGGCTATAAACAATAGTATGCCTGAAAGTACCAGCTCGGCAAAAGTGATGGCCCTTATTATTATCAGCGCCACAAGCGGCTTATTTATATTTGATTTATTATTCTCCATTTCCTCACCTTTCCTGTTTTGAAAACTCATTCTAAGCTTGCTTTGATCAGCTCCACGGACCTGTCGATGCCAAGCTTTCCTGTATTTATGCTCAGGTCATAGAAACGGCCGTCGCCCCACTCGTGGTTTGAGTAGTAGTTGTAATAGGCAGCCCTGTCCTTGTCGCTCCTAAGGCACATTCCCTCGGCCTCCTTTTCGGAAATGCCGTGCTTTGCCGCCGTGCGCGCCACCCTGGTTTTCAGGTCTGCGTGGACGAACACATTCAGAAGGTCCGGCATCTCGGAAAGGACATAGTCCGCGCAGCGCCCTATGAATATCCCCGGCCCCTCTGCCGCGAAACGCCTCATGGCATCAAACTGCGCCAGGTACAGCTCCAGTGTCAGGGGCTTCTGGAAACCGCCTCCGTAATAGTTCATCCCCATTGCTACCGCAAATAAAAGAGAGTTCGTGGGCTTCTCATCATTTTTTTCAAATAACTCTCTGGTAAAGCCGCTGTTCTTCGCAGCTTCCTCCAGTATCTCCCTGTCATAAAAAGGAATGCCCAGCTCCTCTGAAAGCCTGATGCCTATCTCCCTGCCGCCGCTGCCAAGCTCCCTTCCTATGGTGATTATCTGATGCTCCTTCATAATGATGCCCCCTTTCCGTATCCTGAGTATATGCCATATCCGGCCTGGCCGGATTTCCCATAATCCATACCCTGTGACAGTTTTACTGTTATTTATATTATACAACATTTACATTCCTACAAGGAACAATATCAGCGCACAGTCATGGCCGCTTATACGAAAAAAACTGCCACATCATGTTGTGATATGGCAGTCTTCTCTATTGCTTATGCTTATACGTTAATTTGGCTATGCGGATATCTTATTTCTTTACTATCGTCACACCATCGATATCCTTGATGCACATGAAACCTGCCCAGCCCTCCGCATTTAATGAAGGCACTATTGCAACTCCGGCAGGTATGGTGATCTCGTAAGTGTCGCCCCTATATATGAAAGTGAATATTGTCGTTACATCAGGTCTTGCATCATGTGCCGCCGCAACCACGGAATTCAGTGAAACATAGTATCCGCAGTCCATCTTTACGGTACCGTTCGCAGGTGCTGCTTCTATTGCAGCTTTCATTGCGTTCATAAGAGCAGCGGTATAGTCAGTAGTTTCGGTTTCAATAACATTTCCGCATATCTTACACCTGTATACATACTCACCATTCGTGTAGGCTGTAGCCTCCAAAGCAGTCTCCCATACATACTCATGGACATGATGTTTATCTTTCTTGTCAGAGTCTTTGTTCTTAGAATTATCTGAAGGTACAACCGGCTCAACCGGATCCTCCCCTGGCGCAGTCACCTCAGTAGGCAGACTTGCATAATCGGACGCATAGCCGGTTCCTGTTTTTTCTGCGATGAGATAAATATAGTAACCTGTTCCCCAATCATCAAGGTCAAGTTCTGCCGGAATTGAAAAAGTCTTATCTTCGCCCAGCTTTCCGTAGTAAATTATGGATGCACCGTTTGCGTTGTTTGCAGCATAAACCCTGTCAGTTATCATCACAGATATCCTGTTGCTGTCTCCGGTTGATGTACAATTGGAAAGCAGTATCTTGTGATCGTTATCTTCAAAACCTGATGAAACACCAGGGGTTACTGTCATGCTGTCATCCAAAAGAGTCAGAGTCCAGGGATTGCCCTGGGTACCGATATTATCTATATATTCTACTGATTCAGGAGTAGACGATGTAGATTTTGTTGCCTCGCCAGCCATTGAGAAAAGCACTCTGCTGGTGTCGACATTAAAAGCGGGCCGTGCGGTAGCGACGTCATCCACATCGTCGTGGTTCACAACGCCCAAGATGTTGACAAGCGCCGCATAGTAATCACTGTTAGCATACGGCGAGCGCAGCCACCAGCGGCTGGGGTCTTCTCCATATTTTGCCTTCAGTGCGTCACCTGCAGTAGCACTGATGTAAGTGCTCACTTCCTTTGCAGAAAGGAAGAACACATTTTCTCCGTTTAAGCTGCTTGTTGCCCACGAAATGCCAAATACTTCTTCGGCAGCATCACCTTTCGTAACGGCTTTAACAGCTGTCTTCTCTACAGTCCCGAAATTAGCTGTATAGAAATCACCGCACCAGCCCTTCGCGCCGCTGTCCTGCCATACATTGGAACGCGGGGCAGTATTGTCAAAGTAAACATTTCCGGAATTCCCGCCGGTACCCCAGAGACCTTCCGACATAACGAACATGGCGCCTGTATCGCCTGCATTGTCCGTGTCAGCATCTAACACGCGGTAGATCGTCGTGCCCTGCGCATAGACCTCCGCTTTCTTACCGTAGGAAATCCACTCATCGTCATCAATTCCGGCTGTCCCAAACTGCATAACCGGCTCATTTGCCGCCTGTGCCGACATAGGCTTTGCTCCGAATGCAATGCCTGAAACACCCGCGATCTCTGCCGTCAGCAGCACTGCGCTAATTACTGCGCCGAACAGCCTTCCTCTTTTTTTCCTCATCACTTTCCTCCTCTTTTTCCATGCCATGACCTGCAGTCTTAAAAAAGCCTGCAAGCCCCGTATTTTCACATACCTTTTTAGTTTATCACCCCCCATTTTTGTCAAGGCAGGATTTAATATTTCGGTATGTTTTCTGACTCTCACAACCTATTTTTTGCCCTTTTCCAACCATGCTTTTTCCGGCTTTCGTTTTCTGTTTTTCGTTTTTTCCTTTTATTCCCTGTTATCCCACACCGTGTAGTCTCACATCTCAGCAGTAGCCTGCATTTGTTTCTGAACGATTAACGGTGCGTATTTAGCGGCTGGGGAAATCCTGCGCTTACAGACCGTTGCAGTTCGGTGCAAGGCTGTTACGGACTGTTAGCGATTAGTTTCCCAGCGCGTTGCACCGGTTCAGAAACAAAGCAGGTACTGCTGAGTTTCAAAAGTGGCATGCAGGAAGTAAGCCAACAATAAAACCGCACTAAAAAACTCCCTTACGCAAAGCACCCCAGCCCTGCGAAGAGAGTCTTTCCTTTTTTATCTGTTATTTATCTGTTGTCTGCAGCTCCCGCTTACATTTTAACATTCACGCCAGAACCCCTGCCCCAACGGCTGCAATAACTTTTTCCTCATCATAATCCGGGGCATACGCTTGTGCAGCATCACATATTACTTTTATGCGAATTTCATCTTCTTCCAGCTCATCCGCAATCTGCTGCAGCTGTTTTCCTTTACGAAGCTTCCGGCAGACCTGGCTGATCAAAAGCTCTTCCTTGCCTTCATCTTTCGCATCCTGTATGACAACCCATTCTTTCATATACTGTGTCCTCCATATCGCATTCTTTCTGCCTTTATTTACTGCATTTTCAATCTTTTGTGTCAGCTTACTTTCGGCTCTGCCTCCCTCAACATAATCGTACAGCTTTCTCAAATCTTCCGAAAGATCCTCTCCATTGTAGCTGCAGTTATAGAATATTTTCCTTGTTCCGTCCCCCAGCCTGAGTGCCTGATCTTCTTCACAGCTTTCCCGAAATGTATATCTGCTGAGTCCTTTCCCAAACGGATCAAATGTACAGATAAACATCACACTGCTGTCCGGAAGGCTCTTATATGAATTGCCTTTATCCATGTAGTCGATATCTATCGCCCCCTGATAATAACGGCTTCTTTTTGGCAGCTGATGTGAATCGACCGACTTATGATTTAAATTTTCCATTTCGGCATCATATACCGCTCCGCCACTGTCTTCATTATACACATCCAGACGTATCGGCTTGCCGTCTGCAGTATAGCGGATTTCCCGCTGTGTCTGCAGCTTCTTAAGTACACCCACTGGTTCCTGCAAAAGGCACTCCAGCACCTCTCTGCACAGTTCCGGATCCTCCATGACTTTACCGAACATAAAGTCATCCCTAAAACACAGTTCCTCGTAGTTCTTCATTACTCTCTTTTCGCTCATACTTTCTCCTTCCTTTTGGGCACCGGCAGAAGCTGAGCGATATAAAGAGCCTCTATCCTTCTCATTCCTGCCTACAAATTAGTGTGATCATAAGCAAGAATTTTCGAACGGATTAAGATCTGATCATAGAATGCTATAATAAATGCTTGATATACGAAAAGTTGCTTATGGAAATATTATAGCGGACGCTAAAACAAATGTAAACCCGGAAGCTCAGGTATCTTAGCTTGATTTCATATTTGAGACAAGGGAAAAGATGATAAAGCGCGCCGCCAGGCGCACATTCAAAAAGCCTCCCGTGCATTCGCACAGGAGGCTCATTTCTACGTTATTGAGCTTTACCGCTTAGCCTACGACCTTCTTAACGGCCTCGATAACACGGTCAGCCTGGAAAGGCTTAACTATGAAATCCCTCGCGCCGGACTGGATAGCCTCGATAACCATCGCCTGCTGTCCCATTGCGGAACACATGATAACCTTCGCATTTCCGTCACCGGCTTTGATCTCCTTAAGAGCCTGTATGCCATCCTTCTCAGGCATCGTAATATCCATAAGCACAAGATCGGGCTTAAGCTCGGAATACTTGCTCACTGCAACGCTTCCATTCTCTGCCTCTCCTGCAACTTCATAACCATTCTTTGTAAGTATATCCTTGATCATCATCCGCATGAATGCGGCATCATCAACTACAAGTATCTTTGCCATTTACTGTACTCCTCACAAAAATTATTGCCTGCTGCCTTTCGACAACAATTAAATGATACACTAAACAACTTCTTTTGTCTATCTGATTTTTTCTTATGCTATCCGATAGATATATTACCACACTTATCACAAAGTGTCAAAATCAATATTTGATACGGAACAATCCTCGTGAACCAAAAATGATATAGTGCTATAATAGTCCTGCGTTCATACATATTTCAGAAAAAACAGGAGGATCATGCATTGAACATAAAGATTGATAAGATACTCGCAGCTCTTACCGATGATAACGGCATCACATTAAAGCCTGATACAGATGTGTATATCTGTGGCGACAGTATTGCTGCCATCGATGAAGTGCCTGAAGGATTTGTCCCTGACAAAACCATTGACGGCACCGACAGGCTGCTCATTCCCGGACTCATAAATGCCCATACCCATTCCTATATGGCTTTCATGAGAAATGTGGCAGATGACCTTTCCTTCGAGGACTGGCTCTTCGGCCGGGTGAGCAAAATAGAAGACAGGATGACTGATGAGGAAGCCTACTGGGGTGCCTGCCTTGCAATCATTGAAATGATGAAGTCCGGCACTACCTGCTTTAATGACATGCAGATGAACATTATGCAGACCACAAGAGCGGTAAAGGAATCCGGCATGCGCGCCGTGATCTGCAGAGGACTTGTGGGAAGCGGCAATGACGAAGCGGGGCGCTCAAGACTAGACCAGACATATCGAGAGCGGGACGCTTTTAAGGACTGCGACAGGCTCACTTTCCGTCTTGGTCCCCATGCACCCTATACCTGCGATGAAGAATTCCTAAAGATCATTGCAAAAGAGGCCGGCGAACAGAATATGGGAATACATATGCACCTGTCAGAAAGCGTCAATGAGGTGGAAAACTGCAGAAAGACCTACGGCTGCAGCCCTATTGAGCTTGCAGAGCGCACAGGGCTTTTCGATCATCCCTTTATCGCCGCACACTGCGTGCAGGTTGATGAAAAAGATATGAATATTATGGCAAAGCATAATGTAAGCGTTGTTACCAATCCTGCCAGCAATATGAAACTTGGCAATGGCTTTGCCCCCGTTCCGGAAATGATGGAAAAAGGAATAAACATTTGCATCGGTACTGACGGTGCTGCAAGCAACAACTCTCTGAACCTGATCCATGAAATGAGCCTGGTTACCCTTATCCACAAAGGAACTCACCGCTCTCCGCTTTCCGTAAGCGCTGCTGATGCGTTTAAATTTGCAACAATAAATGGTGCAAAGGGACTCGGACTTGAAAAAGAGATCGGTTCAATCGAGACCGGAAAAAAAGCCGATCTTGCAATTCTTAATATGAAGACCCCCTCCATGTGGCCGGCTAACAACGCCCTTGCCACCCTTTCCTACTCCGCCAACGGCTCAGAAGTGGAAACCGTGATAATAAACGGCGAGGTAACCATGGAAGACAAAAAGATACTCACCATGGACGAAGAAAAGATTTTTGCCGAAAATGAAAAGACAATGAAGCGTATCTGCGGTTAAACAGTGACGACTGCATTCTCTCAAGTCCAAAACATAAAAGGCTGTCCCTGCATCGGGACAGCCTTTATTTTACTTATCTACCGTCAGTTACGTAACTCACAATTGTAACAGCCTTTGGAAAATAAGGAACTTGCAGATTACCTTACTCATTTTATACTGAAGATGAATTCAGGTATTTTTCCTGCTCCGGTGTAAGCACATCAATCTCCTTGCCAAGGAAGGCCAGTTTCTTGACAGCCACTTCCCTGTCCACCTCTTCCGGAACATCTATAAGCTTTTCCTTAAGCTCAGTGCCATGCTCAACAAGATACTTTGCTGACAGAGCCTGTATTGCAAAGCTCATATCCATGATTTCTGCAGGATGTCCGTCTCCGCAGGCAAGATTTACCAGCCTGCCCTCTCCCAATACCGCAAGGGTATTACCGTTCGACAGCTTATATCCGATTATATTATTCCTGAGCTCATGTGACTCAACAGCCATCTTGCGCAGTCCTGCCATATCTATTTCACAGTCAAAATGTCCTGCATTGCAAAGGATAGCGCCATCCTTCATCTCCATGAAATCCTCAGCATCAATGACTTTGTCACAGCCTGTCACGGTTACAAAGAAATCACCGCGAGCCGCAGCCTGCTTCATGGGCATTACCTCGAATCCGTCCATGACAGCTTCGATAGCTTTTACAGGATCTATCTCGGTAACGATAACCTTCGCCCCGAGCCCTTTTGCCCTCATGGCAACGCCCTTGCCACACCATCCATATCCGGCCACAACAACAATCTTGCCGGCAACTATGAGATTCGTTGTGCGGTTTATGCCATCCCATACAGACTGGCCCGTACCGTACCTGTTATCAAAAAAATGCTTGCACTGTGCATTATTAACCTTGACCATAGGGAACTGAAGCTTGCCCTCACGGTTCATGGCTTCCAGCCTTATAATACCTGTCGTTGTCTCCTCGCATCCACCGATCACACCGGGTATCAGATCCTTAAACTCGGTATGCATCATGTTCACCAGGTCGCCGCCGTCATCGATTATTATGTTAGGGCCTATCTCAAGTACCGCCCTTATGTGAGCATTATATTCTTCCTCTGTGCTGCCATGCCATGCATGAACCTCCAGGCCGTCTGCCACAAGTGCGGCAGCAACATCATCCTGTGTTGAAAGTGGATTGGAGCCCGTTACATACATGTCCGCCCCGCCTGCCTTGAGCACCTTACAGAGATACGCGGTCTTTGCCTCCAGATGAACTGAAAGAGCCACCTTTTTTCCCTCAAAAGGTTTTGTCTTTGAGAAATCCTCCTCAAGTGTCCTGAGCAGGTCACAGTGGTTTTTTACCCACTCTATCTTCATAGCGCCTGACGGTGCCAGATTAATGTCTCTGATCTCGCTTGCCATATCTTCCTCCTTCCGGTGAACCTTTATAAACTATGATTGATAACAAATGCAATCAAAGTTAGTATAATCTATCCGACATTTTTTATCAAGGTATGCTATCCATCGGTATCAGACTGCTGCTCTTTTCACGGTAATGTTCTTCCTGTCAAACAGGCCTTCATCGAAAAACCACGGCATGATACCGTGGTCCTACATTTTTTTCATGTATTATCATGAATAATCTGCATAAACAAACTGCTTACATGATTCAAATTAAATTATTTGCACAAATTACCTGCTGATACAGAAACCTTTCAAAGCCAGAGTACAATCCGTTTACTGCTTATGAAACAGATATCGTCTCTACCTTGAATGCATCACTGCTCTTTACAGTCTGCTTGTCTATCTTAGCCCGGGCATCTGCTTCAGACTTGGCCTGGATAGCCTGTGAGATATCTGATGTAAGATAAAAACCTCTTAAAAACTTCTCTGCAAGATATTCGCCTGAAACCATATCAACGATAATAAACTTTTCCTTCATAACCGCGACCTCGTACTATACTCCCTCTCCCCATGCCACAGTAAGAAACGCTAATCTCTAAATTTCGTGAATATTATACCACTGAAAAACGAATTTTGCAACAAATGTAATAAAGTTCTGTAAACCACACGCCTATGCACTTGCTTGCTACCAGACAACGCTTTATGATAATATTAGTTTGTTGGGGGAATTTCCCTTTCCCCAAATCTTAATTACCTGAGCGGAGGGGCACATGGTAAAAAAACTTGCTAATATTTTATTTCGTTCTAACCTCGGAATCCATCAGAGACTGCTTAACCTGATCCTAAGTGCAGCGCTTGTGGGCGGCTTCATTTCAATGATAAGTACCCTGTTCATCGGCGGATATATGAGCGCCCTTATTGTATTCCTTATTCTTATAGTAGTCTTTATTTCCCTTGTATTATCGGTAAAATATAATAAGACCAACCTTGCCGGTGCGCTGGTGACCGGAGTTTCCAATATAATCATTTTTCCCTGTATGTATTTCACATCCGGCGGTTCATACAGCGGTATGCCACTATGGTTCGTACTCGGACTTATTTTTACATGGCTTACTCTCAAGGGGGCCCTCTGCTACATAATGTACGGCATAAATCTTATTGCCCTGTTAGGTACGATAATTGTCGGCGAGCTTCACCCGGAATGGTTTACCAAGATGCCGGCCAACTATATGCAAAACGACATAATGCAGTCCATTGTTATCGTTTCCTGCATAATAGGCATCATCTTCAAGTACCAGACCTATCTTTACGAAAAACAGCAGACCAAGATCCTTGAAACAGACAGACTGCTGCAGGTCGCAAATGATGCAAAGAGCCAGTTTCTTGCAAACATGTCACATGAGATCCGTACTCCCATTAATGGCATAATAGGCATGAACACAATGCTGCTTAAAGAGCTTGATAAAGGAAACACCGAAGATGTCATGGAATATGCCAAGAACATCCAGAGTGCCTCCCAGACACTGCTCTCCCTTATCAATGATATTCTTGATATATCCAAGATTGAATCCGGAAAGATGGAAATCGTCCCCGTGGAATATGACCTCTTCTCAATACTTAATGACTGCTATAATATGAATTTCATAAGGGCACTGGAAAAAAATCTGACACTGGAGCTTGAAATCGAGGAATCTCTTCCTGCCATACTCTATGGCGATGAAGTACATGTCCGTCAGATTATCAACAACATTCTTTCCAATGCTGTAAAATATACTGAAAAAGGCAGCGTTCTCCTGCGAATGAGTGCTATGGAGCAGGACGATAAGGATGTCACCCTTAGGATCGAGGTCAAGGATACCGGTATAGGTATCAAAGAAGAAAACCTTGAAAAGCTCTTCCAGAATTTTACACGTATTGATGTAGAAAAAAATCGCAATATTGAAGGAACCGGCCTGGGACTCAGCCTCACTAAAAAGCTGATAGATCTTATGGGCGGTGAAATCCAGGTACAGAGTGAATACGGCGTAGGCTCCATATTTACGGTTATACTCAAGCAGGGCGTGGCAAGCACACATAAGATGGGCTCCTTTGATGAAAAATATCGTGCATACATCCAGCAGGAAGAAAAAACCAACGAAAACCGTATTGCACCTTCTGCCAGGGTACTTTTAGTAGATGATGTGCGCATGAACTTGCGAGTTGCCCAGGGACTGCTAAGCTCCACCCTCGCTACTATAGATATTGCCGGCGGTGGTGAAGAATGCCTGCAAATGATGCATGAGAAAAAATACGATATCGTATTTCTTGATCATATGATGCCCGGTTTGGACGGCATGGCAACTCTGAAAACCCTCAAGGCAGATAACACACATCCCAATCAGAATACACCTGTCATTGCACTCACTGCTAATGCAATAGTCGGTGCCAAGGAAATGTATATGAATGCCGGTTTTTCAGATTACATCACAAAGCCTATTCAGGAAAAAGAAATACTTGATGTATTCTTTGACTATGTTCCCTGTGAAAATGGAACTGATATGATTAATGTATCTAAACAGAATGAGAAAAAATTATCAGAAAGCAAAGCCGGTGAAAACATGAATACTACAACAAATTATAACAGCAATAACCGCAATACTGATACTTCCCGTGAAGATTACAGCATAAACACAACAGAGATACCGGTTGTGGATAGTGCAGACAGCGATGCTGATATTCCTTCCGAACATATTAAAAATGATAACAGTGAAAGACCACTTGAGGAGCGCTTCCCCACTCTCGACATAGAGCTTGCTTTCACATACTGTATGGAAGATGAAGAACTGTTTCTGGAAATGATAGATGAATATCTTATATGGGAGACTCCCAACGAGCTTGATGGGTATTTTGAGGCAAAAAACTGGAAAAACTACGAGATTGCAGTACACGCACTAAAGAGCACATCACTTAACATAGGTGCTAAGGAGCTTTCCGAACATGCTAAAGCTCTGGAATTTGCCGCTAAGGACTCCGATATCGAATATATTAAAGAACACCATAGTGAGGTCATGGATGAGTACCACAAGCTTATAGAGGATCTGAAACGAGGCATATAAGATATCTTAATCCTGCATGTTTTAATACATCAACCAGCCAGGCAGCATTACACTACACAGGAAACTCACAGTATCAGTTCCATCCCTATTTTCTGTGGAATAAGTCCCATAGACTCATAAAATTTAACAGCATCCGGATTACAGCTCCAAACATTAAGGGTTATATTATAAAAACCTTCCTTTTTAGCATATTCAGAAACAGACTCAAATAATAGACTTCCTACATGTTTTCCCCTCGCAGCTTCATCTACACAGATATCGTCTATGTAAAGCGTCTTTATGTCTGTAAGCACATTGTTGTTTAATTCCTGTTTATGAATACAAAATGCGTGGCCCAGTATAGCCCCATTTTCATCCTCACATACAAATACAGGTGTATGCGTATCCCCAATTATATTTCTTAATTCATCTTCATTATATTTCGTTGCCGGTCCTTTAAAGATGTCCGGTCTTCCTTTGTGGTGAACCATGTCAACTTGTACAAGGAGTTTAAGTATAGCTGGGATATCTTTGTTCTGTGCAAACCTTACTTTATTCATATATTACCTTCCATTCATACTAAATTTTAAAGATACAACACACTTATATACTCATATCAATATTCTACAGAAAATAAAAAATAAAAATGCTGCAGCCCCCAGAAAACTGAAAACCACAGCACCCATTAACTGCCGGCGACCGGAATCGAACCGGTACGATATTGCTATCACGGGATTTTAAGTCCCGCGCGTCTGCCTGTTCCGCCACGCCGGCTGGTAAACATACTGTTTACTCTAAATATAAGGAGTTGTCCAATATACTGAACAACTCCCAGTGGAAGTTACAGGGCTCGAACCTGTGACCCTCTGCTTGTAAGGCAGATGCTCTCCCAGCTGAGCTAAACTTCCATAAACGACCCAGATCGGACTCGAACCGACGACCTCCGCCGTGACAGGGCGGCGCTCTAACCAACTGAGCCACTAGGCCAATATATCTTATAAAATAATAGCATTCCTAAATAAGTATTTCAACCTATCAGGGACACTACCTAGTGGATCTTCGGGGACTCGAACCCAGGACCGACCGGTTATGAGCCGGTTGCTCTAACCAACTGAGCTAAAGATCCATTCTTCCTCTTTTTCCAGGAAAGCCGATGATCGGACTCGAACCGATAACCTGCTGATTACAAATCAGCTGCTCTGCCAATTGAGCCACATCGGCGTATCATAAACTACTTTAAATTACCAATTAAGTTTTTTTATGAGCTCTGCTTATTTTACCAACTTCTTTGTAGCTCAAAATAAGCTGTGCTCATTTTTAAGGAGCCTTAAAGAATCTTCGAAGAAGATTCTTTGTAGCTGAAAATGAGCTCTGCTCATTTTCAGCCTCGTGACTCCGACGGGAATCGAACCCGTGTTACCGCCGTGAAAGGGCGATGTCTTAACCGCTTGACCACGGAGC
>OCVV011360576.1_pt1 | contig 51355 bp, 34 predicted proteins | sample 1539721 | NCBI WGS metagenome assembly OCVV01 (sample SAMN02144230, study PRJEB22623) | gut metagenome | biome: sheep rumen | host: Ovis aries | place: New Zealand
TAATGAGTGTCACTTCGTGACAGAAATCTCACAAATCTTTTCAAATCTTTCAAAATATATTTGTTTGATTTGTTTAGATTTGAAAGATTTGGCTACGCCGAGCTGAAGGTTCTCGCCGCAGGCGACTAAATACCAAAGATTTCGCATCTTGCAAAACTATAAAATTAATTATGGAGTACATAAAACTATATAATGGTGTTCAGATGCCGACCTTGGGCTACGGTGTGTTTATGGTAAGCCCTGACGAGTGAAAAGTGAATCAGGGATTTAAAGGATTTAAATGGAACAACGGAAAAAACGGAAAAGAACGGAAAAACAGAAAAGAATGATTCTTTTCATCCGATAATTCTTAAAAATTTGGTTACTTTGAGCTAAAATTTCCGATTTTTCGAAATTTTTCCGATATTTCCGTTGTTAAGAGTGAAAAGTGAAAAATTTGCTACTACATTTGTTTAAAGTATTGCTTGCAACGATGATTGCAACTACAACTATGGCTCAGGAGGTGATGGATGTGCACAGCCACATCATCACTTCTGAGTTTGTGTCTGCCTTGGAGAACGAGGGACGACTGATGGACGAGGGATTCCCCCTGCCAAAGTACGACGTGGAGAGTCAGCTCAAGTGGATGGACGAAGCTGGTGTGCAGACATCGGTGCTGACATTGGCGGCACCACAGCCGACATCACCCAAAGTAGTGAGACAGACTAACGAGTCCGCTGCACGTATCAAGCGCGAACATCCAGGGCGATTCCTGTTCTGTGCAACCCTTCCTCTGCCTGATGTCGGCAAAGCTATCGAAGAGGCTAAGTATGCGCTCGACGTGCTGAAGGCTGATGGCATCAAATTGGCAACCAATGTGCAGGGACAGTATCTTGGTGCTCCAGAACTCGACACACTGTTTGCATTCCTGAACGAGCGCAAGGCGGTGGTGATTCTGCATCCCCATCGCCCTGAACCGGTGAACAAGCAGGTGATGGTGCAAACACCGCTCGCCATGCAGGAATATCTTTCAGAAACCACGCGTGCCGTGACGAACATGATCAGTCGCAACGTACTGGCTCGATATAATGAAATAAAGGTGATAGTGCCTCATTGCGGTGCTTACCTGCCGCTTGCCATCCCTCGTATGAAGTCACTGACACCTGTGATGCAGGCGAACAAAATGGTGGGCGAGATTGACTACGATGCCAACCTCCGTGCATTGTATTACGACCTTGCCGGCGCACATAGCCCCGAGACTATTCGCATGCTACTCACCATCACCACACCCGACCACCTACTCTACGGTTCCGATTATCCCTACGTTGCCCCACAGGTACTCACTCAGAGCCTCGCCCGCATGAAGCAATATCTCTCCACAGAACCCGACCTTGCACCATTCCGCAAAATGATTCTCTACAAGAATGCGCAGTGGCTTTTGGGGCAGGCTGTTGAAAAGCCGTCTGCTGTCAGTCGCTCAACCGACGGCATGCTGTTCCGCTTGGCAGAAATTGAGGTTCATCCCCAATATCTGAAAGAATACCTTGCTGCAGCTGCCGAGATACAAAAAGCGAGCCTCGCCGAGGAGCCTGGCGTTGTCTGCCTGTTCCCTACGCAGACCAAGGAGGACAGTTGTCAAATCCGCATTCTCGAAATCTATGCCTCTCAACAAGCCTACCAGCACCACATCCAGACGGCACACTTCCAGAAATACAAGCAGGGCACACTCCACATGGTGAAGCATCTGAAGTTGCAAGACCTCCAGCCGCTAACACCAGAGACCATGAACAAGATTTTCAAACGATAAGCAACGACTAAAAATAAGACAAACAGACTATGAAAAAGATTCTAACGATAATCTGTGGCATGCTCCTCACAGTCATGAGCAGCATGAATGCCAAGACGCTCGTGGTGTATTACAGTTATACGAATAACTGCCACGATATTGTGCAGACGCTGTCGTCGCAGATTGATACAGACGTGATGCGCATTGAGCCTGCCGACAAAACGCAGAAGTACGAGGCAAACGGTTATGCCATCGGCACGAAGTTGCTGAATGCCATCAAGGCTGCGCCCAACGATGCTGCAAGTTATCCTGCCATTGATCCTGGGAGCATCACCGACCTCACCCCCTATCAAACCATCATCATCGTCACTCCCCTGTGGTGGAGCCAGATGGCAGCCATCATGCAGACCTACCTCTTTCATCATGGTGCAGAGATGGCTGGCAAGAACATCGGACTGATTGTATCGAGTGCCAGCAGCAGTATCAGTGGAGTAGTCAGCGACTGCAAGCGCTTGGTACCCAACGGCAAATATTTCAGTGAGAACCTGTGGATCAACAACTCCAACCGCTCCAACCGCAGCACACTGATTAAGAATTGGCTCACATCTGTCAACTACAATTCCTTAACTGCCATCAAGACTCCGACCACAAAGAGTACTACTACTAACAACTACTACTCACTCTCTGGCCAGCGTCTTTCGCAGGCTCCGAAACGCAGGGTATTCATCGCAAATGGCAAGAAAGTGATCAGGTAAATTCCAAAAGTGCTTGCAATAAAAGCCTGTAATGAACGAGGAACCTGTATGGGTTGCTGCAAAAAGAAACAAATAAGGTAAGTTCTAAAAGCAGAATCTTTAGAACTTACCTAAATTCAACATATTAGAGAACCTAACTAAACACGGTATTACCCTTTTATAAGTCCCTTCTCCTTCAGGACGGGAAGGATATTCGAGGCTGACTGACGAGCATTCTTTTTCTCAATCGCATTGTATCGTTTCAACAATGCTTGGTCATTGGCAAGCACCTTCTCCACGAACTCGTCGTTGATTCTAACTACATCCGTTTTTCCTTTTTCATTCGCATCTTTATCAAGGTAATAGCATCGATAGCTATTAAACTTGTCCATATTGAACCAAATAACATCTGCAGCAACCCCTGCTGGCACAGCCACTGGCAATGGAGAAGCGATGAAAACCACATCACCTGCAACACTTGCCAATAAAGCTCCACCATTGATCCAATGTGCCACCACACACAGTTTGTTGCCTTCGTAACGATAAGCCTGTGCATAGTTCGTTACATCGAGAACAATGTCATTACAGCGCAGGTTTCGACAGTTGACATAGAGATGACCCATATATTCCACAACCAGCACTTCTTTCTTAAGAATCTCGTCAGCCTCCTTGTCACCAGTTTTGAACTTAAACTGGTCATCTTCAAACTTAATCTGGCACATTTGATCGGTTTTTCCTTCAGTCAATGACTCGACTGGAGTCCAACGATTGGCTACAAAGTCGGAGTAGCTCTTGCAAAACTTAGCATTTTGTGCGTGAAGCATCATGGGCAAACAACCCAATAAAATAATAACTAGCTTTTTCATATTCAATTTCTTTTTTTTAATTTGTTTTTAATGTTTTTATTATCTCTCTTTCCTGTCTAAGGAATGTCTTTTGTTCCTTTCGACGCTGCAAAGTTATGGCGGTTTTCTGGCGTGTCATCATTTTATTTCGTTTTTCTTCTCTTTTCGTTGCGGCAACCACCTGTATTTGCGACAAACAGGGGAAAGCCCTTTGATATTTGTCGCAAAGAACAAAGACAAGTACAAAGAACAAAGGACAAAGAACAAAGACAAGTACAAAGGACAAAGAACAAAGGACGAGGGGACGAAAGGAGTTGTTTTTGCGTAAAAACGGGATTTCTGCGCAAGTAGTTTGCTGACGAGCAGGCAAAAAAGTAGCATTTTTTAGAATGATTGTTTATCTTTGCAATAAAAATTAATATTATGATAACCATGAAACAGAAACACTTTATCCAAGTATGGATGCTTGTCGTCTTGCTATTCCCTCAAATGGCGGAGGCGGCTTCGTACATGAAAAATGCAGCCAGTTATAAGGCAATGCTATCTGGCAAGAACACTATCGATTTGTCACTACCTACGTTCGACTACTACAGGATAGGAGCGAATGTCTATCAGTCGGAGCGTAGCCGAATAAAAGCCGTCCTCAACAAAGACACGGTGGAAATCTTTGCCTGGAAGAGTTTAGGTAACAACTGGAACAACAAGTCGGCTGCCATGTGCTGGAAAGGCGAGAACTTCACTATTCTCTGCGAGCAGTATGGCATAGGCTACAGCAACCAGGTGGTGCTGCCCTCGCAGAACAACTGGCTGGAGTTCATGCTTGGACCCGACATTGACGACAGCTATCACAAGACGATGAAAGTGCGCTGGAAGGTGCCATACGAATGGCAGGGCAAGACAATAGAGCTGCTGGCACATGTGGTGTGGCGAGAAGGTGATACAAAAGACGAGGGATACGGAAAACCCATGGACTTCTCGCTCGGCAAGTTCTCCATTGCCGATCCGCCACCTGTCAGTGTCATGCTGATGACGCCAATGTTGGCTTTCGACAAGGAGCATATCGGCAAGACCATGATTCCCTATGCCATTCAGGCAAGCAAGGTGAACAGCATGAAGGTGACCTACACCAACCGCGTCACGAACCGTAAGGAGGAAATGGTGGTGGATAAGCCTTCGACGTCGGGCTATATCTATCTGCCTGCCGACCTGCCCATGAGCAACGTGAAGGCAGTGTGCAACGTGACAGACCAAGAAGGAAACAAGGTGGACGTCACCAGCGACGTGGTGGAAGTGGCACTGTTGCACCAGCCCAAGAACTTCAAGGCGCAACTGACAGACAATGCCCAAGTGCATCTGAGTTGGACGATAGACTACCCCCTCTACAGCGACATCATAGACAATGACTTCTGGGAGATACAGCGTAACCTCAACGGCAGCACCAACGACGAAGACAGCCAGTGGATGACCATCGGGCAGGTGGCTTTCGAACAGGACACTCTCTTTACCTACACCGACGAGGACTTCCTCAACAACTACCGTGGCACGGCCGCATCCTACCGCGTCCGACGTATGGGAACTACCGTCTGGGGATGGGGAGAGAACACAGGGCGACAGCTGTTAGTGATGAGCGAACAGCCCTACCTGCGAGAAATAAACGATGTCAGCGTGCAGAAGGCTTCCGACTGGGATGTGGACGGACAGCACTCTGTAGAACTGCAATGGGAATGGAAAAAAGGGTTGCTAAAGGCCAAGATTGGCGATGCCCTCGCCATGAACGGCGAAGTTTATCAGACAATTGCTGAAGCTGATCAGAAAGGAGGCGGCGTCTGGGGCGTGCTGGTGACCGATGATAACGACAAAGTCCTGGCTTGGAATAAAGAATGGATAAGCAATTTGGATACGTACCGTTTTTCACTGAAGACCATCTTCTCCAACGACCCTGTGCCTCCTGGTTTCAAACGAGTGTTGCCAACCTTCGACAATTGGAACAGAATCATCAAAGCCAACAAATGTTCTGGCTTATTAGAAATCCCAACAGGAAGAGAAATCAACCTCACGAATCTATGGGACATGTTAGAGAGGCCGAGGGCAGACAACAATTGGTTTATGGGGCAGGTTGTGTGGCAAAAACTTTATGCCTTATCGTCTGCAGAAGGCGGCGGTGAATATCTCCTCGAAAGTTCCAATAGCAATGATTTGTATTTTCTTCATGAAATGTGGCCTAACGCATCAGATATCGCAACTCGTGACTTGTTAGAAAGCTCCAAATACCTTTTATATTGGGATCCGCGTGCAAAATTTCTGCTCTATATCGACATGAAGAACGAGGCTGGACAAGTAGTGGCCACAGAGTGCCGCGACATCTCAGCCGATACGGCTCTCGTCAATAAAGGCAAATATACACTGGAGCTAACGCGCAAGTGTGTGGATTATGATTTCCGCCTGGTCATGAAGCGTGGCTCTTCACCCCTTCGCTTCCGGATGAACGATGCCGACAGCATAGTTTATGTGGTAAAGAAACTGGAAAAGGGCGATGCAGCCATCTATAAGTTCATGAACACGGACAGCATCACGAACCTTGCTGCCAAGCAGCAGCAGAGCACCGTGGAGCTGACATGGCAGAACACGGGTGGCGACAGCGACTTCTACCGTGTGCTACGCCGTGAACATGGCAGTGGCGACAGCGAGCCGTGGGACACGCTTGCCACAAACCTCACGCAATTCTACTACATCGATAAGAAACCTCGTCCGCAGCATGTCTATGACTACCGTGTGGAGAGTGTCTATCAGTGCGAAGGCATCAAGGTGAACGGACAAACGGTCACCGGGCAATGCGCACCAACAGGCATGGTGCGTGGCTACGTGCGTCTGGCAGATGGCACGGGATTGGGAGGTCTTAGCGTGACAGCCGAACCTATGGGTAACATCACGGGAGCAGAAGTGAAGACTGCCGTCACGGATTCCACAGGCTATTTCGAGATTGGAGGACTCGTCTATCAGCTTTCAGGCAGCTACCGCATCAGTGTTGCCTCGATGGGCGATGCGGGCAGTTTCGAGCCACAAACAGTCAGCTTCGACGATGACGTGAACCTGAGGAGCAATTTCATCTTCACCATCAACACCTATTATATATATAGTGGCAATGTCTATTACGAAGGTTCCAGCATCCCTGTACCAGGCGTACAGTTCCAACGCGACGGAGTGCTAATGGTAGATGGCAACCAGCGTCCCATCACCACCGACAACAATGGAGCCTTTTCTCTCAGCATACCGAAAGGCACCCACCGCGTGCAGGCAGTGAAGGACGGTCATGTGATGAAAAACGATGGCTATCTGCTGAACCCCGACTCGCAGACAGGCGACCAGCGCGACTGTAACTGGACGGCAGATGTCAGCACGGTGCGCTTGTGGGACCAGACAAAGGTGGTTCTGCATGGGCGTGTCGTCGGTGGCAACAACCAAGGACAACTGCCGCTGGGACAGTCGCTGTCGCGCAACAACCTCGGCGACAGCATCAAGATTGTGATGCAGCTGGAAGGTGACAACAGTTCGTGGATTGTCCGCGACCAGCACGACGAGACCATCAAGGAGCGCGATGCTACATTCCTGCACGGGCGTCAGGATACAACACTCATGCACAGCACCCGTCGTTCCATCACCATCCGTCCCGACAACAAGACAGGCGAGTACGAGGCATTGGTCTATCCCGTCAAGTACAAGGTTATAGAGATTTCAGCTACAGGCTATAGCACCCTCTTCCAGCAGGGAGAAGTGGCTCAGACGCTCGACCTCACGTCCGTTGCTCATGAAGATACAGCTACCTTCAACCGTGTTTACCATGCCGTACCATCGCTCGACATCAGGCAGTTCAACCCCGACCAACTGAGCTACTTCGGCATACGACGCTACACAGCCCAAGACAACATAGGCAACAAGGCAACCGTTGAGCTATGGAATGAGCAGAAAGGCTATGCGCTCGGTCACCCCGTGTTCATGGCAGGCTCACCCTACGGTTTCATGCTGACCGCTTGTGAACGCTATTACTACAACAACGACCAAAGCCGAAGTGCAGATATCGTCAACCTGAAAGGTGGCGAGGTAACATTCAACAATGGACTTGTCAGCACATCCAAAGTTGACAAGGTGACGCTCGACGAAGAGGGAGGAGGCAGTTATATCTTCACGCCAGAGAATCTCACTCTGTTGCTCACCGATGAGGATGCACTTCGCAGCATGAGTGTGACGCTATTTTATGATGGTACCTATTACGACGTCGCCACCCTGAAGGCGTATGTCATGGCAGCCACCGCCAAGAGCGAAGGGCGACGCATCGTGGCAGCAGGACGTCCACACCTGCTGGACATTCTGCGTGACCCGCCAGGCGCAGAGAGCCATTCCTATCTGGAGGCAGGCGCAGAGATGAGCTATTCCTATACCGCCAACGTGGATTGTGAGGTGGGATCCAATATCAACCTGCAAACAGCTACCGGGGCGGACTTCTATAAGGGTGCGGTGTTCATTCCCGCTGCGGGCGGAGCTGGCACAGAGATCGGTAGCATCAACTCGGTGGAGAAGGCAGACTTTCTCAATATCTCTCTTGTGTGTAGCTTTGGCTGGGGTTGGACCTTCAACTATAAGATCAGCACCTCAGAGATGATAGAGACATCGTCCGATCCGAAGTGGGTGGGTCCGAAAGCGGACGTCTTTATTGGCATGACAGACAACCTGATACTGCAGGATGCTGTTGCCGTGCGAGTTGTACCATCTGCGATGTACCAGCGGCTCACACCTCGACAGGCAGGCACCAGCGGCAACATCGACGTGCAGACAGGCACCATGAAAGTGCTGGCACGCGGAGTAGATGCTGTAGGCGACTCCATCTATCTTATCCGCGACGAAGTGCTGGGCGTCTCCACAAAGGTACGGTCCTCCTTTGCCTACACACAGCATCACATAGAGAATGAGCTACTGCCCAACCTGATCCGTGTGCGTAATTCCCTGATGCTGCCCAAGGGAACCGATCCTGCCTATGCAAAGTCGCTGGCAAACAAGCAGGGGTTCCCTGCCTATATCAGTCTGGTGGATGATGATGACGACAACTTCTGTCTCACCGACGGCAAAGGCAAAAAGACCTACACACAGTATGACCCCGCAGGCAACGATGTCGTACAGCGCGACAGCATTGCAGCGCTTAACAGCGAGGCTTTACATTGGCTTGGCTTCCTCTCTATGAACGAGGAGGAGAAAGTGAAAGCCAGCAAGCTGGCAAAGAACTATGCCTTCGACGGCTCGTCAACCGTTGACTACAGCGAAGAGTTCTCAGCGGACTTCGGTAAGACATGCTATCTGCACTACCCCCTCTTCGGTTCAGATATAGGCGGTTTTAGGGACTGGATAGCCCATAGCCTGTGGAATCTGTTAAAGAAATCCTCTGCCGGCAGCAACAATCAGGACCAAGATGTCAAAAACCCCGCCCTTATCGAAGATGTAAAGGTAGAATTTGACGCGGAAGGTTCTAAGTTTGCGGTAGAATACACACCTGTCACAACCTTTAACATCGCTGACGAGAACGGCAAGGGCGAGTCCTGGAGCAAGAAAATAGGTTTCACTCTTGATGCTGCTGAAAATACGTACCTCAATGTCGATGTGCTGAAGACAACCAGCAGCTACCTGAATCTCGACACGACACAGACGGTGTTCAACCGCATAACAGTGGACGTGCTTAATGAAATCAGAAAAGGCATATTTAAATACAATCCGATGACGTATGTCGAGATGTTTTCCACCCCTATCTACTCAGGCTTAGTGTTCCGCACACGCGGCGGTGCCACCCACAAGCCTTACGAGGACGAGCGCGTCACGAAATACTACAACCCGGGAACTGTGCTGGACGCAAAGACAATGGAAATCGACAAGCTCCGCATCTGGGCCGACCAAGCGTCGGTCAGCAATGTTCCTTTCGACCAGCCTGCACGCTTCACGATTCACATGAGCAACGACACCGACCTGCCTGCTTTGGCGGGTAAATACTTCTCGCTCTGCCTGAGCGACCCCGACAATGCAAAGGGAGCCAAGGTGATGGTCGATGGCGTAGGACTCACAGGAACCGGCAACACCATCTATCTGCCACCTGGCGAGGTGATCACAAAGGTCATTGAGATCTATCCAGCAGCCGAATTCGACTACGAGGACATCATCATCAGCCTTTATGATGAGGAAGACATCGAACGCGACACGCCGCTTTCTCTCTCCGCCCACTTCGTACCTTCGGCTGGAACAGTAAAAGTGACCACTCCTGGCGACAAATGGGTGGTGAACACCGAGAGTCCATACGATTACAAGCAGCAAAAATACTACCTTCCTGTACGTATCGAAGGCTTCGACGTGAACTACCGAGGCTTCGACCATATCGAGTTGCAGTACAAGCTCTCCACACAAGGCGACAAGGACTGGGTGAACGTGTGCTCGTTCTTCAACGACAAAAATCTGATGGAACAGGCATCTGGTGTGGTGGACAGCATACCTGCCGACGGAACTATTCAAACGCGCTTCTTCGGCGAGACCGACCCTATCGAGCAGAACTATGACCTTCGTGCCGTGGTGTATTGCCGCCATGCAGGTGGCTACCTCACAGCATCCTCTCCTGTCCTCACGGGTGTGAAAGACACGCGGCGTCCTGTGCCTTTCGGTACACCAACTCCAGTCAATGGCATACTGGGCATCGGCGACGACATCTGCATCCGCTTCAGCGAGGACATCGCTGGCAACTATCTCAGCAAGATTAACAACTTCGAAGTCTTGGGCACTCCGCGTAGCGGCGACATCAGCACCAGCACCTGCCTCTCTTTCGATGGTACCAGTGCAGCCCTGTCCGCAGCCACACTGAACCTCACGGGCAAGAGCTTCACGGTCGATGTGATGCTGAACCCAGCCCATGACCAGCAGGCAATGACCGTATTCTCGCATGGCGGCGACGAGCAGGGTCTGAAACTGGGCATCACCGCCGACCGCCACATGATTGCTGTGGTGGGCGGTAAGCAGGTAAGTTCCACCAAGTCCATATCCTTCAATGGTCTCCGTCAGATAGCCTACACCTTGGAACAAGGCAGCGATTCCATGACCATACGCTTCTACGATGGCAACAGCCTCATTGGTGTGCAGAAGGTGGATGGCGTTTATCGTGGCAACAGCGAACTGCGTCTGGGCTTCGACTACGATGCAACGGAAAACAAACAGCCTGGCGAACTCAACTGGTACAAAGGTGACATGCTGGAGTTCCGCTTCTGGAACCGCGCACTTTCTTCGGCAGAGCTGGCGGAATATGGTCAGAAGACCCTCACCGGCTATGAGCATGGTCTGCTCTGCTATTACGCTATGAATGAGGGTGAGGGAATGTACAGCTACGACCACGCTGGCAGCGGCATCGACCTGGCTCTCATCAGCACAAACTGGAAGCGTCCTCAAGGCATATCCATGCGACTCGATGGCACGAACGGCATCCGTCTGCAACCCGACCGCTTTGTTCGCACCGATGCTCAGGACTACACGCTGATGTTCTGGTTCAACACCTCCGACCAAGAGGCTACCCTCTTTGCCAATGGAGAGGCACAGACAGAAGCCGATGCCCGCAACCACATCAATGTGGGTATCAAGGGCGGACGCCTCTTCGTACGCTCTGGAGGTCGTGAGTTCCCAACCGACGCCTTCTGTAGCGACGGCAACTGGCACCATTTCTCCATGACCGTCTCTCGTACGCGCAATGTGGGTAATATCTATATGGACAAAAAACTCATCGAGAGTTTCAGTGTGGACAGCCTGGGCGGCATCATGGGCAATAACCTCGCCTTGGGAGCCACCTACACCGATGCCTCTAGCTGCACTCGCATGATGAAGGGGCATATCGACGAGGTAGCCATGTTCAGCAGTGTGCTGCCAGTGAATATGCTCCAGAACTATGTCAACAAGGCACCTGCAGGAACAGAGACAGCACTGCTGGCTTATCTGGACTTTGGACGTAGCGAACTGCAGGACGACAACACGCAGCGTCTCATGCCTACTGGCATCAGCCTCAAGCGTTATAAGGATGCACGAGGAAATGTGGTTGCACGGCGTGACACGCTTGTCGCCCAAAGCGTCATCGAAGCCCATGCAGCCCGCGATGCGTATGCACCAATGACCAGCACCAGCAAACTGGACAACGTGAACTTCAGCTATGTGGCAAACGGCAACCAGCTATTGGTGAACCTCGATGTACCGAACTTCCAGATAGAGAAGAGCAATGTCTATGTCACCGTCAAGGAAGTGCCCGACCTCAATGGCAACTACATGGCGAGTCCACTGACTATGGACTTCTATGTCTATCGCAACCCGCTCCGCTGGAATCTCAAGCACATGGACCTGCAAACAGCTTATGGAGATGGCTATTCCTTCGAAGCCACTATCCGCAACCTGAGCGGACAGGCACAGAACTTCCAATTGCACGAACTGCCTTACTGGCTTAGCGCCTCACAGACACAAGGCCGCATCGAAGCGTTGGACGAACAGACCATCACCTTCAGCATCTCGCCTTACACCAACATCGGCACATACAACGAACTTATCTCCATGTTGGGAGACGACGATATGACCGAACCGCTATATCTCAATGTGAAGGTATCAGGAGAGCAGCCAGCATGGGCAGTGAGCGAAAACCTGAAGGCAGGAAACCAGATGATGCACATCGTGGCACGAGCATATATTGACGGTGTGGTGGCAGATGATGTCAACGACATCTTGGCAGTGTTCGGTCCGAATCAGGAAGTAATGGGAGTGGCACACATCGATGCCGACCAGACAGCCAACGCCAACGAAGTGCTGACCTTCCTCACCATCTATGCAAAACCAAACACAACCCCAGAGTTGGAGTTCCGTCTCTACGATGCATCCTCAGGGCAGATTTACAAACTGCAACCGCGCGATGGACAGCCAATCAGCTTCATGCCAAATGCCTTCGTGGGCAGCAGCACAGCACCTCTACAGTTAGAGAACAACGACAGCGACGTAGAGACGCTGCAACTGCGCAAGGGTTGGAATTGGGTATCGCTCAATGTGTTGCCAGAAGGCACCATCACCCTTGGCGACCTGCTCTACGGAGCATCCAACTGGGAACCAGGCGATGCCATCGAATTCGTCACCGACAAGTTCGCCGCCTCCTTCTTCTGTCGCCAAACGAAAGCCACAGAACGAGGCTACAAGTGGGATGGTGAGCGCAAAGTCGTGAATATCGACCCAACACGTATGTTCCGCATCTATGCAAACAGCAAGAAAGTGGCATACATCGGAGGTCGTACCGTCGATAAGGAAATCCTCGTCCATCATGGCTGGAACCGCATCGCCTACCTCGCCCAGCTGAACCTCCCTATCGCACAGGCGATGTCCGTCTATAATGCCGAAGCAAGTGAGGGCGATGTGCTGAAGTCGCAGGATGATTTTGCCATCCTCAGTCGCGATGCATCCGGAAACCTCGTGTGGAAGGGAACACTACGCTATCTCGAAGCAGGCAAAGGCTATATGCTCAAGCGAACAGCCGAAACCGATGCCACCTTCTTCTACCCTTGCTACTACACCGAGTCCCGTTACTCAGGTGCCAAGACAGCACCGCGTCGCACAACACTCCTTGAAAACAATAGTGCCACATCGATGAACATCGTCGCGAGTGTCAGTGGTGTGGAGATACAGGACAACGACCAGTTGGTAGTCTTCAATGGTGCCAATCACATAGCAGTGGCAGAGGCAGACGAGGATGGCTTGTTCTACCTCAACGTATCACAACCCGACGACCAGTCCCATCGTCTGACCTTCTGTCTGGAACGTGACGGACAAGTGGTAAGCATCACCGGCAGTGACTATCGCTACACCGCAGATGCCGTGTTAGGAAATCCACAACTGCCAACCGACATCAGTTTCGCACCAGTCACCTACGACTACACCGACGGTTACTGGTACACGCTCGATGGTTTACGCCTGTCTCGCAAGCCACAGCGTCCAGGTCTTTATATACACAACGGAAAGGCAAGATATTACAGGTAATTTTTAGAACACACCATAACCAAAAAGAAGAGATATGAAACAAATCATCAAGATAGGACAGTGGCTCTGCCTCCTCCTTCCCCTCGTCATGCTGTCCTGCTCGGACTCAGACGACAAAGATTCCCCCTCGCCCTCACAGCAGACGATAGCATCCGGCAACGATGCACGTCCCGACTGGCAGGCTCCGCAATACACCTTCGAGCAGACCATGAGTGTATCGTTACTCATGCAGCGTGAGCTGGAGCCATACGTCACATCGCAAGACCTCCTCTGCGCCACCATCGGCGACGAGGTGCGTGGCCTCACGTCACCCACCGTAGAGGGAGACCTCATCTTCTTCCCTCTCACCGTGGCAGCCAACGGCAAAGGTGAAAGCATCAAGCTCTCATATTATTGTGATCAGCTCCATCGCATCTTCACCATCCCGTGGACGACCTTCGACGCCTCTTTGGATCCTATGGGAGAAGGAGACATCTACCGGCCACAATTCGTGACCATCAACTAAGACATGCCGATTGTCGCTGTTGCAATGCGGCAAAGGCATGAAAAGCGGGTAACGCAGATAGTGAATTACCACAAGTTCTGCGTTACCCGCTATTATCATTTTCTGATTCACCTCATTTCCGAATCACCCTTACTGCTTATCCAATAGTTCTTTTGCCTCTCTTATTTTGAATAGGGGGATTTAACTAAAAAAATCATAAAATGCATGTCCGTTTTCAAACGTGTGGATGGTAGTACCCCCAGACGCTTGTATATTTCATAAAATCGTCTTACCTTTGCGCCCACGTTGATGACGAGGATGAAGAAAAGCCTCACCCCCGACCCCAGGACTCCTAAGCCCCACCCAACCTCCCCGAGGGGAGGAGAAAAAAGCCTCACCCCCGACCCCAGGACTCCTAAGCCCCCACCCAACCTCCCCGAGGGGAGGAGAAGGTTGAAACTTGAAACGGTGCTTGCGCCTTGAAAAGAGTAACATTCAAAGTGAAAATAAAAATGAAACGAGAAAGTATTAAGACATGGTTGCTGATAGCCGTCCTGACCATTTGCGGAACGGTCAGTTTTGCCTCATGCTCTTCAAACGATGACAATCCGGCGAAGCAAACTCAAATAACGACGATTGCTGATAAGGTGTGGGCTTTCAGTCTGACCCATCCAGAGGGATTCACGCTTGACATCCGTACCATGACGGAGCCGACGGAAGGAATTGCCGTCAGTTATGCTGCCACCCAGAACAGCCACAGTCGTGACCAACTCGACAAAGTGGTGAGCCATGCTTTGCAGCACGAGGGATACGTGGGCGGATGGTATAACAGCGAGAATGAACTTTACTATTTCGACAGTACAAAGCTCTTCCCTGAGAACAATCTGAAAGGTGCCCTCCGTTTCGGAAAGGAGAACAACCAGCATACTGTCTTCATCCTGTCAACCAGTACGGATGTCCCTTTAGATGGCAAGATAGCAGAGATTGCTGAACGTGGGACGATTATCTTTGGCACGACGGGCGATTATCGACCTCTTTCTTTCCGAGAGGAAGATGGTACTTATTGGGGCTTCGGCATCGAAGTAGCCAAAGAGATTGCAAGCAGACTGGGGGTGGAAATCTCATTCGCACCTACTTCATGGCCAAGCTTGACAAGCGACGTATTGGCAAAACCTCAGTTGTTCGACCTCGCTATTGGCGGCATCACCATCACGGATGCTCGACGCGAGACGATGCTGATGAGCGACGGTTATTTGGCAAATGGCAAGACCATCCTCTGCCGTGCTTCGGAGGCTGACCGCTATCAATCATTAGCTGACATCGACCAGCCTGAAGTCCGTGTGATGGTCAACCCTGGTGGACTGAACGAGAAGTTTGCCAACGAGAACCTGACTCAAGCCATCATCAAAGTTCACCCGAAGAACGAGGAAATACCAACGCTCATAGCTGAGGGAGAAGCAGACGTGATGATAACGGAAATCACTGAGGCTCCTTATTATGTGAAGACAGACTCCCGACTGGCTGCCCCACTATTGAACAAACCATTTACTCATGGTGAGATTGGTGTCCTCATGCAGAAGGGACAGGAGGATTTGTTGCAGTATGTGAACGGTGTCATCCGAAAGATGAAGTCCGACGGCTCCCTCCGCCGACTGCATGAGAAGTACGGATTGATGTATGGCTACTAAGAAAAAGCCTCACCCCCAACCCCTCTCCGAAGGGCGAGGGGAGTAGAATGAAGAATGAAAGCCCATGTTATTTTTATCATTACTCAAGTTTCGCAAGTGATTATTTTAACCACAGATGTATCAGATGAACACTGATTCATAAAAAAAAACAATGATTAATCTGATTAATCTGATTAAAAATAAATCAGAAAAATCATTTAATCAAGCACGACAGTGCGATGTTTCATTAAAATAATCTGTAAAATCTGAGTAATCTGTGGTGAAAGAAAAAACTTGCAAAAGTTGAATTTTTTAGTGTAAAATAGACTATTTCAAAAAAAAGTCGTATTTTTGCACTCAGCTAAGAATCAACACATTTTAATCATGTAACTTTTATAAACTACATCGATATGTATATCAAAAGACTTACCCTTTGCCTTTTCGCAGCTTTCTCGTTGCAAATGAATGCTCAGTACCTGGAGCACATGTATGATTATTTGGAGAACACCTCCGTTTTTGAAGAGAATCAAGAGGAGGGACACGCCTATTATCTGGCGAGTCAGCATCTTTCCCTCAATGGGAATTGGCGCTTTTTCTTTGCCAATACTCCAGAAGAGGTGCCGAAGAACTTCTTTGCGACAAACTTCAAGGATGGCAAGTGGTCCACTATTCATGTGCCAAGTAACTGGGAGATGGAGGGTTACGGCGACCCACTCTTCCGCAATGTGGCTGCTCCTTTCAAGGCGAATCCTCCCTTTGTGCCGAGAGAATACAACCCAACGGGTGCCTATCGAAAAACCTTCACTTTGCCATCTGCTTGGAAGGGACAACAGGTTTTCCTGCGCATGGAGAAAACCCAAAGTGCATCCTTCGTCTGGCTCAACGGGCAGCAGGTGGGCTACAACGAGGGTGGACAGGAACCTGCGGAATATGATGTGACTCCTTATCTGCATCCAGGCAAAAACACGATCGCCGTGTGCGTGATGAAGTATAGCGATGGCTACTACCTGGAGGGACAGGACTACTGGCGACTGGCGGGCATTTTTGATGATGTGACACTCTATGCCACACCGAAAACCCGACTGTTCGACTGGTTCGTGACCACCGACCTCGACGACCAATACCGCGATGCCACCCTGAGGTTGAAAGTCGATGTGAAAAAATATGAGAACACGCGTGCTGCATACGCCGTCCGTGCCACTCTCTCCGACTCCAAAGGCAACAAGGTGAAGGAGATGCTTTCCGACCGCTTCACGATGGACGGAAAGGGGAAGAAGTCGATTGATTTCTCGTCGCTCATCTCCAACCCCGACAAGTGGACCGCTGAAACTCCTGTGCTCTATCAACTGAAACTCGAACTGCTCAACGAGGCGGGCACTGTCATGCAGCAAATCACCAGCAAGATGGGATTCAAGGAAACGGAAATTCGCCATCAGGTGTTCTACCTCAACGGACAACCCATCAAGGTGAATGCCACCAACACTCACATGCAGCACCCTGAGTTGGGACATGTGATGAACGTAGCCACCATCCGCAAGGACATGGAGATACTGAAACAGCACAACTTCAATGCGGTTCGCACTTCCCACTATCCTCCTGTCAACAAGTATTTGGAGCTTGCCGATGAATATGGTCTCTACATCATCGATGAGACGGGCGACGAGGCGCATGCCACGGAATACATCTCCAACGACAATAAGTTCCTCGCCATGTATCAGGAGCGTGTCCGCCAGATGGTGCTGCGCGACCGCAACCACCCTTGTGTCCTCTTCTGGAGTGCAGGCAACGAGAGTGGCGAAGGACCGCTCATCACGGAAGTAGTCAAGGAAGGAAAGAAGTACGACCCAACCCGCTATTTCATGTATGGCGGCAATGCCTACGCCCATCCAGGTGAGGATATTATCGGACCACGCTACCCTACTCCATACGAGCTGGAGATGAACACGGCGATGGTGCCCGAGTCAGAAGACCCTCGTCCGTCGTTCATGGACGAATACCTCTCCGTGGCAGGCAATGCCGGAGGCGGATTGGATGAATACTGGGATGTCATTCGCCGTCATCCACGTGTGATGGGCGGTGCCATCTGGGATTTTGTCAACCCGGGACTCACAGAGCATATCCGTCCGTTGACCGACAGTTCTCCGTTCCACACGCCTGCCCACCTCATGGGCAATGCCAAAGTCGAGAAGGGTGTGCTCCACCTCAGCGGACACGACGAGTGGGTGGAAGTTTATCGGAGCAACAACGTGGAACTCTCAGGCAAGGCTCTCACCATCAGCTTCGATGTGAAGCCAGGCAAGTTGAGCGGATGGTACGAAGGTGCTCCTTATGTGACGAAGGGCAACACGCAATTCGGAGTGGTTCAGAAAGGTGCTCAACAGCTGCAGTTCTACCTCCACTCAGGCGTGAAACACACGCTCAACGTCGATTTGCCAGCCAACTGGATTGGCAACTGGCATCATGTCACTGCATCTTGGGACGGCAAGGAAATGAAACTCTATATCGACGGGCAGTTGAAAGGCACTGAAAGCACCGTCACATCCAGGGAAGCTTCCAACGGTCCTCGCCGTGGCAACGGAGGAGGAGAACGTGGCGTACTGAGCAATTTCCCTTACCCTATCAACATCGGCAGATTTGCAGGCAATCACGCCCAAGACCCTCAGACCATCTACACTGCCGATGCCGAGATGGACAACGTGGCTATCTACAACCGTTGCCTAGCCGACGGAGAAGGACGTGCCGAGGACGCAGTGCTTTACCTCCGCTTCGACAGCAATGGCGACGAAGGCACTTTCTACACCATTGGTGGCAACATGCGCACCTACGGCAGCATCTGGCCAGACCGACGTGTGCAGCCCGAAATGAAACAAATGAAATGGACCACCCAACCTGTCAGCATTCGTTTGCTGAATGCCGAGACAGGCGAGGCTGAAGTCACCAATCGCCTCTACTTTACCTCGCTATCGCAATATGCCTCCCACTGGGTGCTGACTGCCGACGGCGATGTGCTCGAAGAGGGCGACATCCAGTTCACCACCCTTCCTCAGCAGAAACAGATTGTTCGGATTCCTTACCACAAACCAACCCTTGTGGCAGGAAAAGAATATCGTGTCACCATCACTTCTACCCTGAAGAACGACGAGCTTTGGGCAAAGGCAGGACACGAAGTGGCATGGGACCAACTCGAGCTCACATCTTGGAACCTCCCAGCCAAAGTTCCACAGCTCAGTTCCTCAAATATTAACGCACAAGAGGACGAGAAGGAAATCAAGATTAGCGGCAAGGGCTTCTGCTATGTCATCAGCAAGGAAACGGGCAACCTCGAGCAGATGGAAGTCAACGGCAAGCCCGTACTCAAGTCACCGCTCACCTTCAATCTCTGGCGTGCACCTCTCGCCAACGAGTTCGACTCGTGGGATGCGTTCCGCGTCAACGGAGGCTATGCAGAAGGCTATGGCAACATGGTTTCCACCCTCTTCTATTCCAAGGGCGTGAACCAGCTACGCATCCGTCCATCGCAAGTGGAACTGACCCGCAACGAGCACGAAACCGTGGTCACCGTCCATCAACTGGTGCAAGTCGGTGCATCATCCTTCGGAGCACTCGACCTCTACATTCAGGGCGTGCAGTTGGCAGGATTCTCTATGGACTACACCTATCATTTCTACGACGACGGAACACTCCGCATCCATCACCATCTCAGTCCACAAGGCAAACTCCCCGAAATCCTTCCACGCATCGGCTTCACCACCTCTGTGTCGAACGACTTCGACCACATTACATGGTATGGCCGTGGACCTGAGGAAAACTACCCTGACCGCAAGACCGGCTATCAGGTAGGCATCTGGAACAAGACCGTTGCCGACATGTACGAGCCTTATCTGCTGCCTCAGGACCATGCCCTCCGCACCGACAACCGCTACGTACAACTCTCCGACAAGGAAGGCAACAAGGTGAAAATATCCATGAACGAGCATTTCAATTTCAATGCTTATCCGTTCACTACTGACAACCTCACCAAGAGCCAGTTCACCTATCAGTTGCAACCACAGGCCGACCGCTACACCCTCAACCTCGACTACAACACCACAGGCGTAGGTTGCACCTGCGTTTATGTGCTCGACGAATATAGGGTGAAACCAGCCGCATACGATAGAGAAATTACCATTTCATTTTAAATGAAGAATGAAGAATAAAGAATGAAGAATGTAAATTACACTATAAATGAGAGTAAAATACATTCTTCATTCTTCATTTATTTGGTCGCCTCCGGCTCGAAATTAAGTTTAAAATTGAAACATAAAATTATATTTAAAATTCTAAATGATAATTCTAAATATAATTTCAAGCGAAGCGCCCCAAATCCTTTTAAATCCTTTAAATCCTTGATTTATTTTTCATTCCTCATTTCGGCAACGCCTTCCACAGATTCGGCAGAAATCTAAAGTAGAGCAGATGGCGCCAAGTCACAAGGTCATGTGCTCCCCCACCACCCACATAATAGTCGTGCTTCACACCTAACTTCTCCAACTGCTCGTGCAGACGTTCGTGTCGCGCCATGAATCCCATTTCGTAGGTGCCACCACCGATGAAGAGGTAGTCGATGCGGTCATTCACGTCAGGCTCGTTCACTACAGGAGTTTCCGACAATTCGATAGCGGCTGAGAGAATGCCCAACGAACCGAACACATCCAAATTCCGCAAACCCACATACTGCGTCATGCGTCCACCCATCGACAGTCCGCTCAATGCCCTTGCGTGCTTGTCCTTGATGACGCTGTAATGCGACTCCACGAACGGGATGACACACTCCTTCAGTTCGCGCTCCACCAAAGGAAACGCTAGTTCTGTGTGTTGAGGATGGCTGCGTGTCACCATCTGGTCGTTAGGGAAGCACACAATCATTTCACGAGCCTTTCCTTCCGCAATCGCATTGTCGAGAATGAAATTCGCCCTTCCGTGCATCACCCATGTTTCGGTCAGGTCACCCGAACCACCCATCAGATACAGCACAGGATACTTTTTCTTTGGGTTGTAGTTGGCAGGTGTATAGACCATCATGTCGCGCAAGCCATGCGTCACCTCCGAATAATAGTAATGCGTGGTGATGCTTCCATGAGGCACGTCAGGTTTCGGGTCATACCATGCAGGCTCGTCCCCATGCACGAAGAGCATACTGAACGAAGGCATGGCAGCATGGCCTGTGAATTCATTGTTGGCATCGATGTTCTGCACCCCATCGATGATGATGTAATAAAGATAGATTTCAGGGCGCAACGGACCCAGTTCCAAGGTCCACACACCATCGTCACCCTTGCTGAAATCCACCCGTTTACGTGCTTCTTGTCCCACGAACATGGAGCCAGTAAGTTGCACGCTCTTGGCTTGTGGGGCTTTCACTCGGAACACGACCGTGTGGTCGTCACGCACCTCTGGCGAAAGTACCTGCGTGCTAAAAGGAAGGATGTTGTCAGTGTTGCGCTGTGGGTCAAACTGGATATTGACCCGAGATTGTTGCCCAAAGGCAGGCACCGCTGCCAACAGGAGCAATGCCATGAGTAAATGCTTTTTCATAAGGATAGTTTTTCAAATAATTAAGTATAGTTTACTTATGTTTTGGAGATGTTTTGCTCATTTCCGAAGGATTGTTTAGAGCATGCGGTGGCAAATTTACACAAAAAGTCTCAATTGATAAGCATGTTGAATAAAAAATGTCTTTGTATAGAAATCTGTAAAATAATTTGTCGAATTCATAATTTCTTAATACTTTTGCAACGCAAACCAATGGTGTTATCTTTCACTTCCATCGTGGATTGGATGTTGACGAGATACTGGTTGATAAACCAAATTGATTCAAATGACTGCGAAATTGCAGTAAGTAACGATTAAAAGGCTATAAATTATATTTTTGTAGTATTAACAATGAGAAACAGTAGATCCATAAAGGCAGTAATGGGATGGGCATTGGCACTCGGGTTGTGGGTACTCTTGCCCACTAATGGCAATGCCCAAAGTCTGCAAACGAACGACCATGCGTCAGGAACCTCGGGCTTAGCGCCGAAGGAAGGAACGACATGGGTGCTGTCACTGGATAGTTGCAGGGCGATGGCACTGAGAAACAACAAGCAAATGAGTGTAGCGAAGGTAAAGCAAGAGGTGAACGCCTACTTGCGGAAGTCGGCTCGCACGAACTACCTACCTAAGGTGAACGCATTGGGCGGCTACCTATTCACCAGTCGGGAAATTTCCATCCTGAACGACGACCAGAAATCGGCTCTCGGAAATCTGGGTACCAACACTTCCACCCACTTGCAGAATGCGTTGTCGCCTCTCGTGTCGCAACTGCCTGAAGCAGTGCAGATGAAGATGGCACAGGACTTGGGAAAATTTAGCGGTGCGCTCGACCATGTGGGACAGGGTCTCGTCGATGGTTTCCGTACGGACACAAGAAATATGTTCGCTGGCGGAGTGGTGGTGACGCAACCTCTGTATATGGGTGGTGCCATCATAGCTGCCAACAAGATTGCGAACATCAACGAGGAAATAGCCGCCAACTCCTTGGAGGCGAAGCAGCAGAGTGTGCTCTACAGCATCGACCATGCCTACTGGCAGGTGGTGTCGCTCCACTACAAGAAGAAGTTGGCGGAGAGCTACGTGGAACTGGTGAGGAAACTGAGGAACGACGTGCAGAAGATGATTGACAAGGGCGTTGCCACGAAGGGCGACGGACTGAGTGTCGGCGTGAGGATGAACGAGGCGGAGATTGCACTGATGGAAGTGGAGGATGGTTTGGTGCTGTCGAAGATGCTGCTCTGCCAGTTGTGCGGTCTTCCTGTGGATGCCGCCATCACGCTCACCGACGAGCTGGCAGACGAATTGTCGGGTGGCACAGGAACGACAGGATGGCAAAGTGCAAGCATCGAGACTGCCGCTGCCTATCGTCCCGAACTAAAACTGTTGCAGAACACGGTTGACCTGACGAAGCAGACGACAAACGCACTGAAGGCTGCCAACCTGCCACAAGTGATGCTGACAGGTGGTTATGCTGTGACCAACCCAAGTACGTTCAACGGTTTCGAGAAGAAATTCAGAGGCTTCTGGAACGTGGGTGTGGTGATGCGCATACCGATTTGGAACTGGGGCGACGTGAAATATAAGGTGCGTGCCTCGAAGGGTGCCACGACAATGGCTAACCTGGAACTGGCTGATGCACGTGAGATGATTGAGTTGCAGGTGAACCAAAGCAACTTCCGCGTGAACGAGGCAAACAAGAAGTTGGAGATGGCGAAAGCGAATATCGCCAACGCCGAAGAGAACTTGCGTATGGCAAACCTCGGTTTCAAGGAGGGAACGGTTTCCTTCACCACGGTGATGGAGGCACAGACCGCCTGGCAACTGGCGCAGTCGAAGAAGATTGATGCCGAAATCGGTGTCAAACTCTCGCAAGTGGAACTGCAAAAAGCACTGGGTGTGTTAAAGTAAAAAAAGTCTCACCCCAGCCCCCCGATGGGGAGAGAAAAAGCCTCACCCCCAGTCCCTCTCCAAAGGGCGAGGGGAGTAGTATCAAGGGTTTAAAGGATTAAAAGGATTCCTGATACTTGAAACGGCGCTTGCGCCTTGAAACTTAAAATTTCGTAAATCAGTAAATATTATATTATGTCAAATCAAGCAAAGGAACAGCATACCAATATTCTGCTTGCTGTGGCAGGTTTTGCAATCGTAGTAGCCATTGTGGCGCTCATCGGCTTTCTCGCCCTAGGTCGTGACCCCGAAGTGATTCAAGGAGAGATGGAAGTGGAAGAGTATCGTGTGTCGGGCAAAGTGCCTGGACGTATCTTGGAACTCCGTGTGAAGGAGGGTGACTTCGTGAGGGCTGGCGATACGCTGGCGATTATTGAGGCTCCCGAAGTTCAGGCAAAGATGTCGCAGGCGAAAAGTGCCGTGGATGCCGCATCTGCCATGGAGCAAATGGCTCGCAACGGTGCGCGCAAAGAAATGATTCAGTCGGCCGCCCAACTCTTGGAACAGGCGAAGGCGGGCTTGGAGATTGCCGAGAAGTCGTATAACCGTATGCAGCAACTGTACGACGAGGAAGTGGTGTCGGCTCAGAAGCGCGACGAGGCGGAGGCACTGTACAAGGCTGCCAAAGCTCAGATGAAAGTCGCAAGGAGCCAATATGAGATGGCAGTGAATGGCACGCGCCAAGAGGAACGCCGTGCTGCATCGGCTACCGTCGGACAGGCGAGAGGTGCCGTGCAGGAGGTGACGAGCTACATCCGTGAAACAGTGCAGACGGCTCAGATGGATGGTGAAGTGACCGACGTCTATCCAAAGATTGGCGAACTGGTGGGCACAGGCACTCCAATCATGTCGATTGCCGTGATGGACGATGCATGGGCAACGTTCAACATCCGCGAAGACCAACTGAAGAACGTGAAGGTAGGTTCAGAAATAACGGTTGAAGTGCCTGCCCTCGACAAGGAACTGAAGATGAAAGTCTATTTCATGAAGGACAAGGGTTCGTTTGCCGTATGGAAGGCTACGAAGGCAAGTGGTCAATATGACCAAAAGACTTTCGAGGTGAAGGCACGTCCAATGGAGAAACTCGTTGGCGTAAGGCCAGGCATGTCAGTCATCCTGAAATAAAAAAGCCTCACCCCCAGTCCCTCTCCAAAGGGCGAGGGGAGTAGTATCAAGGATTTAAAGGATTAAAAGGATTCCTGATACTTGAAACGGCGCCTGCGCCTTGAAATTTGAAACCCAAAAAGATATAGCATTGAAGTATATTTCTCAAATCCTCGACATCGCGCTTCGAGAACTCGACATGCTGCGCAAGAACCGTATCTACGGCTTTTGCATGTTGGTGTTCCCATTTGCGCTGGTATTGTTCTTCACGACAATGCTCGATGAAGGCGTGCCGAAGGACCTGCCGATAGGGGTGGTTGACCACGACAACAGCTCGATGTCGCGCGGACTCGTCCGCACGCTCGACGCCATGCAGAGCTCGCGAGTGGCTTACCGCTTCGCTTCGGTGACAGAGGCACGCAATGCCATGCAGGAGGGAAAGGTGTATGCCTACCTCTATATCCCCGACGGAACGGCAGCTAAACTGCTGGCTGGCAGACGACCGAAGATTTCGTACTACTACACCATGACCTGTCTGTCGGCTGGTTCGATGGCTTCGAAAGACCTGAAAACCCTAAGTACACTGGGTTCGGCGGCTGTGGGACAGGCGATGCTCAGTGCGAAGGGTGCCACGTCTCGCCAAATCAGGGCGGCGCTGCAACCCATAGCCATCGATGCGCACATGATTGCCAATCCTTATGGCAGTTACAACTATACCCTGACCACGGTGTTCGTGCCAGGCATCCTCATGCTCTTCATGGCACTGCTCTCGGCATACTCTGTGGGCATGGAACTGAAATTTGAAACGGGAAAGGATTGGCTTGCCCGTGCGGACAACAAGATCGTAGTGGCGATACTCGGCAAGTACATTGTCCATGCGATGGTGTTCGCCCTCGTGATGTTCCTCTATCAGTTTTATATTTTCTACGTACTCCACTTTCCGCATCTCGGTGGTGTATGGAGCATCGTGAGACTCACGTTTTTGCAGATTCTTGCGTCGATTGGTTTCGGTATCTTCGCCTTCGGCCTGATGCCGTCAATGCGCATGTCGATGAGTATCTCGTCGCTATGGTTTGTGCTGGGCATCTCGATGTGCGGTTCCGCCTTTCCCGTTATGGGCATGGATACGCCACTGCAAGCCATGTCGTGGCTCTTCCCGCTGCGCCACTACTGGATGATGTATCAGGTGACCGTGCTGAACGGCTTCCCTGTTATTGATGCGTGGTTCCATCACGTGGCGCTCATCGGCTTCACGTTGCTGCCTTGGTTCGTTCTCCACAAAGTTAAAAACGCAATGTTGAACTATGTCTATCTTTCTTAATAGATTACGCGATCACTTCGCCGATGTGTTCTACATCTGGTGGCAAGAAATGGTAAAAGTCGTGAAGGACGAGGGTGTGCTGATGTTCCTCGTCATTGTGCCACTGGGCTACCCACTACTCTACTCGTGGATTTATAACAACGAGGCTGTTCACGAGGTGCCTGTGGCTGTGGTCGATCAGTCGCACTCGGCTCTCTCGCGCCAGTTCATCCACGACTGCGACGCCACTGCCGACGTGGATGTGAAATACTACGCAGAGGACTTGGACGAGGCACGTTCGTTAGTGAGCCGACAGCTCTGCAAAGGCATCTACTTGATTCCGTCGGACTTCGCCACAAACATTAGTTGTGGCGAACAAGGCACCATCAGCGTCTATTGTGACATGTCGCTGATGCTTGCCTATAAGGCTGTCTATCAGACGGCTATGGTTGAAGCAGGAAGGCTTGGCGCTGGACTGAACATCAAGAAAGCTGGCAACTACACGAAGCGCGAGGATGCCATCACCGCACAACCGTTGGCAGTGGATGAAGTGACGATGTTCAACCCTTCGGGTGGCTACGGCTCTTGCGTGCTGCCCGCCGTGCTCATGCTCATCTTGCAGCAGGCACTGGCTCTCGGCATCGGTATGGCAGCAGGTACTGCTCGCGAACGAAACAAGAACGGGCAACTCATTCCCAACGATGACCCGCACTACCGTGGTGCCTATCAAATTGTTTGGGGCAAAGCGTTGTGCTATGGCATGACGGGTGCCATTGCCGCTGCCTATCTCTCGATGGCTGTACCACGTATGTTCTCCTTCCCTCAACTGGCGGACGGCAAGACGCTGTTTCTAATGCTTCTGCCCTACACCATTGCATGCATCTTCTTCGGAATGACGGTATCCTGCTTGGTGCGTTACCGTGAGAACGTGATGCTCCTGATGGTTTTCGTGTCTGTGCCCCTACTCTTCCTGACGGGTGTGTCGTGGCCACAGTCGAGCATCCCTGGCGCATGGCAGGGTGTGTCGTGGCTCTTCCCAAGCACCTTCGGCGTAAGAGCCTTCATCCGTGTCAACTCGATGGGTGCCACCATCAACCAGATACTGCCCGACATTTGCATCCTCTGGATTCAGGCAGCTGCATACCTCGGACTTGCCTGCCTTGTCTATCGACATCAATTCCGCTTGGCTAGGAAGTATGCAAGCGATTGAAGCTGAGCAATAAGTATGAGAAATTTCTATCGAAAGCTATTACTGTTGGTCACGATGCTGATGGCTGTTACGTCGGTTTCAGCACAGCATGGTGTCTCTATCGATATGGGGGAAAGCTATCTGGAGAACAACACCCACATGACTCATGAGGTTGTAGGTTTGAACAGCATGACCAACACACTGAAAGGTGAGCATGCCAATGTGTTGAAGAATGATACCACCCAGTCGCGACGCGAGCGAATGAGGTCGAGAATAGATAGTGTGCTTACCACACGATACTACAACACGCCCTACGACACAAACTACGTGGTGCGCCCCGAGGGCACATTGACACTGAAACTGAGGTGGAACCATACCGGAAACACCTTTCATGCAAAGGGTACCGTCAACGACGTCTATGCGAAAGCTAATGTGAGCACTGAACACAAAAACACGCTCTCCATAGCTGCCATCTACCGCGGAATCGGTGTTGGCATCGCTATTAATCCTGCCAAATGGAAAGGTATTTATAAGGACTACGAATTCAATCTCAACTACTACAGCAACCGCTTCAGCATCGACTTCAGCTATCAACGTTCGGAATCCCTAACTGGCGACATCCATCGCAACGATGTGTTGTCGCAACTGCAGTCGGGTGACGTGACGCTGAAGGTTACCAATGTGGCTGGATACTACACCTTCAACCACCGCTGTTTCTCTTTTCCTGCAGCCTTTACCCAAAGCTACATTCAGCGCCAATCAGCAGGTTCGTGGCTGCTGGGAGTGAGCTATCAGGGAGGAAGTATCAAGACGAACGACGAACTGAAAAAGAGGAATCCGAATGCTCCTGAAATAGGCATCAGCATTGGGCACATCGGTCTTGGTGGAGGTTACGGCTACAACTGGGTATTTGGGAAGAAATGGCTGCTTCACTTTTCTTTGCTGCCTACTGTCGTGCTCTATAATCGCAACAAACTCACCGTGAATGGCGATATCAAGAAGGCAAAGCACATGCGTTTCAACATGGTTTTCAACGAGCGCGTTGCCATTGTCCGCAATTTCTCTCCACGCTTTTTCTTCGGTGCCACATTAGTGATGAGCAACTCTATTTTTGACGACGATGTGGTGATTGTCAACCAGAACAAGTGGCGTACCCGCGTTTTCTTCGGACTACGTTTGTGATTCGTTGCCCATTCCCAAGGGGAATCATGTTGATAATCGGACTCTGCATTGGAGTGGAATTATTTTTTTGAGGGTGAAGAATAATACCTTGACAACAACACTTCCGGAGAATTCAACGATGATTGTTACATTTGCAAGGGAGAGTTCTGATATAAATGGTGATGGCTATGTGGATATTAGCGATGTTGTTCGTTTGGTGAATATTATCTGAGGACAGTAAAAAATGGATTTTTGGAAATAACGTTTGCTAATAACATATTAGGGGGGATTTCTCCCCTATTTGTTTTTGAAGAATTGTAAATGATAAAGCGATAAGATACCAAATAATAAGGCTGCGTGTATAAATAAACTTACATAGGGTTCGCTATTTTTTTCTTGCTACCCATTGTTTGTGTTTAGCAAATACAGCCACAAGTCTGCCTTTGTTATTGAAAAGTTGGACTACGAAGGGAGAGAGATACTCTTTGACATACATCTCAGTCCATCTTCTCCTTTTATCGTTCTTTTTTCGGATTCCAAACTATAAAAAGCTCCTGAATAGCAAATACCTTCAGGAGGTCTTTTTATTATGTCACATGGTTCTAATGCACTCGGCTTTTCAAAGAGAAATAATAAAATGTTTTGAAAGATAAATGATATGAAAAATACATTATGCAAGTGAAAAGTGTCAAATATATGGTCAATATGTAGTGAAAAGCAGAAAATATTTGTCAAATTCATAAATTCTTAATAATTTTGCAAGTTGAATAAATGGCATTAGCTTAAACTACAATGGTTTAAGCGAGTATGTTTTTTATTAAAACGGACAGGACACAAAAGCATTAAAACATTTACAACACTACTTGATTCTTATGCTTGGAACCATTGTAAACACTGGAGCGATATTGGTGGGGGCTACTTGTGGGTCTCTGCTCCGCAAAGGTGTTCAACAACGATATCAACATATTCTTTTCGATGCATTGGGACTGTGCTGTCTGGTGTTGGGAATGTCTGCTTCGCTACCCAATTTAGCAAAGAGCGAATATCCAGTCCTCTTCATTCTAAGTTTAGCAATCGGTGGATTGATTGGCACAAAATTGGATTTATCAGGTCGAGTGGATCGTATCTCAAAAAACAACAAAGGAGCCGTGCAAGGCTTTGTGACCGGCATCTTGCTATTTTGCATAGGAACCTTTTCAGTTGTTGGACCCTGCCTATCAGCTTTGTCGCCAAGTGGGGGATGGAATCTCAACGAAACGGCAAACACATTTCTCTATACGAATGCAACGCTCGATTTAGTGACATCTGCTGTTTTGGCTGCCTCGTATGGATGGATTATGCTGATTGCAGCGCCAGTTCTATTCTGCTGGCAAAGCATGTTCTATCTCATCGCCTATTTTGGTAGTGAAGCGATGCCTGAACCCATGCGAAATGAGTTGAGCCTTACGGGAGGGGTGCTGATACTTAGTTCTGGTTTATCCATCCTGGGCATCAAGGATTGCAAGACCATCAATCTACTTCCTTCCCTATTGGTACCAGTGATTTTTTATCTGATAAAATAAGTTCCACACCCTTATCCTCCCTCAAGGGAGAGAAAGGTTTCTATTTGATTCTAAATAAATGAATAACAACGATATAACAAGCGGAGCTACGAATCCCTTCTTTCTGAGAGAGGGGCAAGACGGTGGGGTTGCATCATTTCTCTCCCCCAACGTCATCCTCGTAGATGCTGAATATGTGGATAGCGTGGCTTTCAATCTCACTGTCAATTTCGAGCGGATGCTTGAACGACGCATACCGAAAGCGGATCTCGCTCATTGGTTGGATTGCGTGGCATTAGATGGAGGCATCGAACCAGGAAACAACGAGATACAGGTGCTTTTCCTCCATGAGAAGAAAGGTGTGCATCACAGCTTTCTTGAAAACTTTAATCCTTCCGACCTGGAAGCCGAAATCAACGGAAAAGCTTTCAAGGACACGATTGGGGAGTTCGCTATGGAGGCTTATCCTGTGACTTCCGACATGACGAACAAACGGGATTTCTTTCTCGAAACAATGCAAGTGATTCTCAATCATGAGCCTGTGGAGAACGTCATGCTACTTCCCAACATCGAAGAATATGGACACGCCGTGACATCTGAACTGAAGAAAAACAAGAAGAATGTAACGCTCTTTTCCATGTCGCCCATCATGGGCACGGGCTTCAACCAACAAATCCTTGGCTACTCCCTGATGTCTGCCATGGGAATCAGAGGAGAGGAGTTTAATAGCCAATCAGGGATTTAAAGGATTTAAAAGGATTATTGAAACCTGAAACTTGAAACTTGAAACCAGCACGAAGTGCATTGAAGAATAAAAATGAATTTAGTTGAACTTACAAACACCATCAGTGGATATGTGTGGGGATGGCCCATGATTATACTCCTTCTCGGCACACACATATTTCTAACGATTCGCTTGAAGTGTCCTCAGCGGAAGATATTTACTGCCATTCGCCTTTCCGTGAAGAAAGACAAGGATTCGGAGGGCGATGTCAGCCAATTTGCTGCACTCGCCACTTCCCTCGCTGCTACCATCGGTACGGGTAATATTATCGGTGTGGCAACAGCAGTCAGTCTGGGTGGTCCAGGGGCTGTGCTTTGGTGCTGGCTCACGGGTATCTTCGGTATTGCAACAAAATATGGCGAAGGCTTGCTCGCTATCAAATTTAGAGAGAAAACAGCGGATGGAAGGATGTTGGGTGGTCCTATGTATGCACTCGAAAAGGGATTGAAAGTCAAATGGTTAGCCATACTCTTTGCAATCTTTGCTTCAGTTGCTGCATTCGGCATAGGAAACACGGTGCAAGCCAATGCTATCAGTGAAAATGTAAGTCTGTTGCTGCACGATGTGATGTTACCCAACACAGCACGCATACTGGTTGGTGTCGTAATTGCAGCACTGGTGGCAGTTGTCATTTTGGGTGGTGTGAAGAGCATCGCTAAAATATGTTCAGCCTTGGTGCCTATCATGGCATTGTTCTATGTGGTGGGATGCATCTACATTCTTGGTGTCAACTTCAGCTACTTGGGTGAGGCACTCCGTCTCATCTGTGTAGAAGCATTCTCAGTGAGGGCAGCCGCTGGAGGAACAGCAGGAACGGTGTTAATGTTAGCAGCACGCTATGGCATTGCCCGAGGACTTTTCTCCAACGAATCGGGTATGGGTTCTGCCCCTATCGTCGCAGCCGCTGCTCAAACCCGCAACCCTGTTCGTCAGGCATTGGTGTCTTCCTCTGGAACGTTTTGGGATACGGTCGTTATCTGTGCCATCACAGGACTCGTCATCACCACCTCCATCATCGCACACCCTTCAATCGACTATCAAGACGGTGGATTGCTCACAAAGGAAGCTTTCGCCACCATCCCTTACGTGGGAACTCCGATTCTCACTTTTGGCATCCTTACCTTCTCCTTTTCCACCATCCTCGGTTGGAGCTATTATGGGGAACGCTCCATGGAATACCTTCTTGGGGAACGCTCCATCACTCCTTACCGCATTGCATGGGTGATACTCACTTTCGTGGGAAGCGTGATGGCTTTGGATTTGGTGTGGAACATTGCTGACATCATGAATGCCCTCATGGCTATTCCGAACCTCATCTCTCTCCTGCTCCTCTCGAAAGTGATTGCCAAAGACACGCAGCACTATCTGTGGGAAGGAAATCTCGATGAGGAAGATAAGGAATTATAAAGTGAAAAGTGAGAAGTGAGAAGTGAAAAGTGAAAAGCCTCACCTCCAACCCTTTTCCAGTAAACAGAAAACTGAAATAATAGAATAATGGTTCAAGATCTTTGTGTCATTATGTTGACAGCAGGCATCACAAGCCTTCTGTTCAAATTGCTGAAACAACCTGTGATTCTCGGTTATATCGTTGCAGGTATGTTAGTGGGTCCATACGTTCTCGGCGATTCTTGGGTTGACCACGAAGAGAACGTCACTATGTGGGGAGAAATTGGAGTTCTCTTCCTACTTTTTGCCATGGGACTCGAGTTTTCTTTCAAAAAACTGCTCCAAGTGGGTAGCACAGCTATCATTGCCGCAAGTACCATCGTCCTTGGCATGATGGGATTAGGATTCATCGTAGGTCGCCTCTTTGGATGGGACGAAATGAACTCCCTCTTCCTAGGCGGTATGCTCTGCATGTCGTCCACCACCATCGTCTTCAAGGCACTCGACGATATGGGACTTCGAGAGCAAAAGTTCGCAAAAATCTGCTTGGGCATCCTCGTGGTGGAAGACCTCTTCGCCGTGATTCTCATGGTGTTACTTTCCTCCATTGCCACTTCACGCAGTTTCAACGGAAGCGAACTCATTATCAAACTCTTTTATCTCGTTTCCTATCTCGTACTTTGGTTTGTGATGGGCATTGCGCTCCTCCCTACTTTTCTTCGAAAGTTTCAGAAACATCTCAACAACGAAACCCTCACCATTTTCTCCATTGGACTTTGTTTGGGCATGGTGCTCTTGGCAGAAGAGTCAGGATTCAGTAGTGCATTAGGTGCCTTCGTCATGGGGTCCATGTTGGCAGAAACCCTCGAAGCTGAGCGCATCGAGCACTTGATTGAACCAGTGAAAAACATCTTCGGTGCCATCTTCTTCGTATCAGTCGGCATGATGATTAACCCATCCCAATTGATGGAATATTGGCTCCCTATTCTTATTCTCACATGCGTTGTCATCTTAGGACAGATGATTTTTGCATCAGGAGGAACATTGCTCTCGGGACAATCCCTGCGAGTGTCCATGCAGGCAGGTTTTTCCCTCGTGCAAGTAGGAGAGTTTGCTTTCATCATTGCCCAACTCGGTGAAAGACTCGGCGTCACTCAGTCCTTCCTCTACCCTATTGTAGTGGCTGTCAGTGTCGTTACCACCTTTCTCACCCCTTACATCATGAAAACGGCGATACCATGCTATAACGTCATAGACAAGCGCATGAGCCCAGGACTGAAACTCACGCTGGAAAACTATGCCAAGAATCGAAATACCGTTTCCACGCCAAGTACTTTTGTGAAGCTCATTAAGGGAACACTGCTACATACATTTATCTTCACCGTCATCTTTGCATTCTTGTTCTTTGTATTTTTCGACTACATCGAACCTTGGCTCTACAATATCCTACCAGAATCCGTACCTGAGTGGTCAGTGAATATCATTGTCCTGTTAATTTGGTTGACGGCAGCTTCTCCTATTATCCTTCAACTTGTCAGTCCACCTAAGCTAAGAAAAGAAGAAAAGGAAATCTGGCACAACGGAAATGTTCAGAAAGCACAAGTCATTGGAATGGTGCTCTTCCGCTGGTTCGTGGCTATCATCCTTTTGAGTAGTGCAATCATATCTGTATTCTCCGTCACGTCGGGTATTATCTTTATTATTACCATCTTCATCATTATGTCAATAGTGATGTCACGTCGTGTTCGAGCCAGTTCTCGTGCCCTAACCACAACCTTCGAGGAGAACCTTTCTGCACGCGAGAAGAGAGCGGAATCCCGACGTAGTGTCAGTCGTAAATTCACCGATTCTCTCCTTAGCTACGATGTACATATCTCTGAATTCGACTTACCTACCACGTCCACTTTCTGCGGAAAAACGCTGATGCAGCTCGATATTCGCAACAAATCGGGAGTCAGCATCGTGCGTATCGTGCGTGGTGGTATCAACATTAACATTCCTGGTGGAAAAGTCACCCTCTACCCAGGCGACAAAATCATCGTAGCAGGAGATGACAAACAAATTGCCAAATTCAAGGAAATGCTCGACAACAGCATCCAGCTTGTCAATACCGATAAGCAAGAGCGCACCCACGTCACCCTTGAGCATTTCACCATCAACGAAGGCAACCACCTCGTTGGCGTCAGCATCATGAAGAGTGGTATCCGAGAGCAAGCCAAATGCATCGTCATGGGTATCGAGCGCAAGGGAGAACTCATCACAAACCCCGACCCTCAACTAACCTTCGAAGTAGGCGACGTTGTGGTAGCCGCTGGGGAAACCCTCAGTATCAAGAAGTTCGTGGAAAACAATAATTAGTGAAAAAAGCCTCACCCCCAACCCCTCTCTGAAGAGCGAGGGGAGTAGAATGAAAAGTGAAAAATGAAAAATAAGGTCTAAGGCTTACCGACCGGATGGTTTCCCTCCCCCTCGGGGGAGTTGGGGGGGCTTTCATTTTCACTTTCTTAATTCTTCATTTACAACTGCCTTCACCGCCTTCGCCATTTCATTCTCATCCTGAAAGTCTTTAGGGGAAATCATAGGCAGATACGTCACTTTGATAGGACTGCGCGAAGGCAATTTCTGATGCTTAGGCAACGCCTCGTAAGCACCTTGAATCACAGCAGGAAGAACAGGGATATTCAATGCCAAGCTGAATATCGCAAATGTAGGACGGAACTCGTTGAGTTCCCCATCGTTTGTGCGAGTTCCCTCAGGGAAAATCAAAAGACTTCTGCCATCGCGAAGCACCTCGCCCAATTTCATGATACTATCCTTCACCTTATTCATTTTCAGCACCACCACACCATGCTTCCGAGCCAAGAATTTCGTGAAGTCCGACTTCACATGCTCCTCCTTGGCGAAGAATCGCAGATTCTTAAACACTTCTTTCGATAAGCCCTGCGTCACAAACATCGCATCCAGGAACGACTGATGATTGCAAATCAGTATGAATTGACCTTGCTTTGGAATGTTTTCCAAACCCTCAAACTCCATACTGAAATACCACTTCGACAATTTCTTGCATCCATTCACCAACCACCAACTCGTTGGCGCCACTTCAGGTGTTTTCACTCTCGTCTTATCCTCGCTCAACTGACGCTTCCAATCCACATCCTCCTGACGCAAGTCCATGCGGTTCTGAGCCACATAGTCTGCCAATTTCGCAACGTTTTCGAAAGATTGGATTTCCTCCTGGTCCAACTCCACACCAAAGGTTTGGTCGATGAAAAGTTCAAATCCCACCATGTCGAGTGAGTCAAAACCTATGTCGGAAATCAAATGATAGCTTGGTCGAACTTTCACCTTCTTCTCGCGCAAAATATACTGACAGATTCGGCTGTATTCTTCCGTAGTAGGTTCGGATTCCTCACCCTTCTCCCCACTCGTCATTCCCGACTTGCACGCTGCCACGATGTCGCCCAATTTGAAACGCTGCAACTTATCGAGGCGAGTGCGAGGCAATTCTCCATCATACACAAACACGCCGTGAATCTGCTTATACGACGACACATTCTGATTGAAAACATCCACCACCTCACGCTTCAAGGCAGTTTCCAATTCCTGCACACTCTTTCCCGCAGCCCAAAGCACTTGCGGACGGATAATCGCTTTCAGCACACCTTCATCCTCCACCACTGCCACTTCCTTCACCCTCTGCTCGTCAGCCTCCATCATCTGCTCCAACTCGCTCGGATTGATATTCTTTCCGTTCGAAAGCACAATCAGCTCCTTCTTGCGTCCCGTGATGAAAAGATGGCCTTTCTCGTCCAGATAGCCCAAGTCGCCAGTATGAATCCATCCATCTGCATCGATGGTTTCAGCCGTTTCCTTCTCCATGCCATAATAGCCCTGCATCACATTGTCACCCTTTGCACAAATCTCCCCATCCTTGATGCAAACCTGACACGTAGGCAATGCCTTACCCGCACAGCCAGGAATCAAGTCATCGGGACGACTGAAAGTAATCATCGGCGCACATTCCGTCATGCCGTACCCTTCCACCAAATCGATACCCAAAGCATGCATTCCCTTCCAAATCTCAGGGTCCAAGGCGGCACCACCACTGATGCAAGCCTGCAAATTGCCTCCCATCATGTCGTGCACCTTCTTGAATACCAATCGGGAGAAACCCACACTATTCACCTTCTTGCAAAGATTGTACAGTCCACGCGTCAGCATCGAAGCATTCACTTTCTTCATGATGCCCTGGTAGAGCGTCTGCCACAAACGAGGCACTCCCACCATCAAGCCTACCCTACCTATCTGCATTGTCTGCATGATGTCGGGACCACTCATGGAAGGAGCAATCGCCACTCCTGAGCCTGTGTAGAGAGGACATATCATCGTACCCAACAAAGGCAACACATGGTGCAACGGGAGCAGAATCAACGTACGTCGGTCTGGAGAAAAGAACGGAACATCCTCGCACACCGACTTGATATTCGTCATCAGATTTAGGAACGAAAGCATCACGCCCTTTGCATGTCCCGTTGTTCCAGACGTATAAATAATCAAAGCCGTCTGTTCCAATTCATATTGCAGGTCCGCCTGTTCCAAATTCTCAGGACACGCAACCCGCTCAAAATCATCAATCAGCAGCACCTCACTCTCCACTTCGTTCTGCACAGAAGAGAGCGCAGCTTCCACAGTAGGCTGCTTCCCCTTCGTCGTCCAAATCACATCGGGCTTACAATTCCCCAAGATATAAGCAAGTTCTGCTGCTTTCGACATCGCATCCACAGGCACAGCAATGCAATTGTTGAGCCACACCGAGAAGAACGCATAGATATAGCCCTCCCTGTTTTCGCTAAACACAACCACCTTTCTTCGCTCTTGCGCAGGCAGCAAAGCATCCTCCCCACTACTTTTAGGAAATTGCTGAGAAAACAAGGAGATACGTCTAAGCATCTCATCGTATGTGACACGATGATCGTTTGTGATAATTGCATCCTTATGGAAATCCCGAAGTAACATGATTGATGCTCTTTATTGATAATGATTGACTGGATGAGCGCAAAGTTAGTCTTTTTCATTCATTAAAAAAAGAAATAGACTATAAAAAACCACATGAAGAACAAATCACACCTACAAGTTCGAGTCTTGAAGAGCTCCATCAGGGACTTTGAAACGCTCCATTGGGAACTTTGAAATGCTCCCCTGGGGACATAGAAAAGCTTCTTTGGGAACATAGAGATGCTCCGTAAGGGACTTTGAATTGCTCCACTGGGGACTTTGAATTGCTTTATAGGGGATGTTCAAATACTCCATTGGGGATTCTGAAAGATGTTGAAAGTTCATTTAGAATTTTTTGAACGTTCATTTCAAAATTTTTGAACGTTCAGAAATATTTTTTTGAACGTTCAGAAATATTTTTTTTGAACGTTCATTTTTATATTTTTGAACGTTCATTTTTTTTGCAATGAAGGTTCAAAATATTTTTAATGAAAGTTCAACATAGTTCTGAAACCCCTAAAGAGTATTTCTACGAGCACTATCGAGTAGTTGTAAATCCCTTGAAGAATACTGCAGATAGCTCCGCGTTAGATTGATGAATTCAGTGCCGAGAGTTAATTGGAATGAAGGACTCGCACGATATGTTATAACAATTGTTTTACTTTATTCAAATGATTCATTGGCTATATATTAACGATTCACTTACCTTATACAAACGATTCATTGGCTATATATTCATGATTCACTTACTATATATTAAGGTGTAAACGGGGTAAATGAGTGGATTTTTGAATTTCTTTGTTTGTGGATTGGCATTTTTGATGTAACTTTGCAGAGATTTTGGGTAAATGTTAGTAAATGGATAATAATAACAAGAAGACGGACGGAAGCGAGATACTGAGCAAATATCGTTTGTTCAGTGCATACGCCACGGAATATGGCACATTTTTAGGTGCTGCATGGGTGCTGGTTTTCGTTCTATATGTCGTTTGTTTCCGCACGATGAATCCTCTGCTGATGTTTGTGTCGTGCATACTTTTCCTCTCTCTCCCACTGTTCGGCTTTTATTTGGCTCGTCGATTCAAGCAGCAAATGCCCGATGACGTGTCTATCGGTTATGGCAGGGCATACTGGTTCTGTCTGAGCATGATGCTCTATGCATGCTTGCTGACGGGTGTGGCAGAATTGGTGTATTTCAAATTCTTGGACCACGGGGCTGTATTCGATAGTTTCTATGGATTGATGAACGACCCTGCAACAAAGGCTACATATCAGCAAATGGGAATGAAGGAATCTTGGAACACATTGAAGGAGTCGCTCGACATGGTGAGTTCTCTGAGTGCAGTTGACCTTTGCCTCAGTCTTTTCAACCAGAACTTTTTGCTGTCTCTCATCCTTTCCATTCCTACTGCATTCTTTGCTAAAAGGAGCTAAGGACGTGAAGCGTGGAAAGTGAAGCGTGAAGCGTGGAGAGTGAAGCGTGAAGCGTGGAGAGTGAAGCGTGAAGCGTGAAAAATGGCATTGACTCTTTTATTTTTTACTTTTTAATTTTAAATTTATCACAAGGGCATCATGGACATATCAGTTGTAGTTCCACTGTATAATGAGGAAGAATCGCTTCCTGAGTTGCACGCATGGATTAAGCGTGTGATGGATGAAAACAAGTTCTCGTATGAAATCATCTTCGTGAATGACGGTTCAAAGGACCGTTCATGGGAGGTGATTGAAAAATTGGCAAAGGAATTTCCAGAGGTGCATGGCATCAAGTTCCGCAGAAACTACGGAAAGAGTCCTGCACTATATCACGGATTCGCTCGTGCACAGGGCGACGTGGTGATTACGATGGATGCCGACTTGCAGGACAGTCCCGACGAGATTCCTGAGCTTTACAGAATGGTGATGGAGGACGGGTACGACTTGGTGAGCGGATATAAGCAGAAACGCTACGACCCACTGTCGAAAACGATTCCGACGAAACTTTTCAATGCCACAGCTCGCAAGGTGAGCGGTATCAAGAACTTGCACGACTTCAACTGCGGACTGAAATCGTATAGGAGAGACGTGGTGAAAAACATTGAGGTGTATGGCGAAATGCACCGCTATATTCCTTATCTTGCCAAGAATGCTGGTTTCGAGAAGATTGGCGAGAAGGTGGTTCATCATCAGGCTCGCAAATATGGTAAGACGAAGTTTGGTTTGAACCGCTTCGTGAATGGTTATCTCGACTTGCTTTCGTTGTGGTTCCTCTCCAGTTTCGGACAGCAACCTATGCACGTGTTCGGTTTCATCGGTTCGCTGATGTTTATCATCGGTTTCATTGCAGTTATCGTGGTAGGTGTTTTGAAAATCATTGCTTTGTCGAAGGGTGTTTACGGTTTCCTCATCACGGATTCCCCATATTTCTACATCGCTCTCACCATGATGCTCCTCGGTACGCAACTCTTCGTTGCAGGTTTCCTCGGCGAGATGATTAGCCGCAACTCGGAAGAGAGAAACAAGTATCAGGTGGAAAAGGAAGTGTAAAAGCCCCCCTCCAACTCCCCCGAGGGGGAGAGAAGCCATTCGGACGAAAAAGGTCTAAGGCTTTGGCGTTGGAACGCCATCGGGATGGAAAAGACAATGCCAAAGCTAAAACCAAAAACTAAAATACAATCTTTTTTATGCGTAACTCATCCTTCATTGGCTACGCCGAGCTAAAGGTTCTTCATTCCTCATTCATCATCTCGCTTGTCTTGTTGCTGTGTGCTTGTGGTGCTAACAACTGCCCGTTGGAGAGTAAAGTGACGTGCAACTATGGGTTTTATGATGCTCAAGGGACGTCGGTGAAGTATAACGATACCATTACCGTGACGACGTTGAAGCCTGGAATGAGAACCATCTATACGTATAGGAAGTTAGGGTACAAGACGGTGGTTCTACAAACGCGCGATTCCTCCTATATTAAAAATGGCTATACAGAAACGGTTGGACAAACACGTCGAGACACGATATTGGTGAACAATCTGAGCAATGCCAACAAGGTGAAGATTCCAATGAGTTATTTTTCAGATAACGACACGATTATCTTCGCATACAACAACATCTCAAATCGAGACACCCTCTACATCGCTCATGACAGCTACTCGAATGTGGAGCTTCCTGAATGCGGTACCCATCGTTTCCACCATCTGAAAACTATTCGTTGCACCAACTCTGGTATCGATCACATCGACATCGTGAATCCAGAAGTCAACTACGAAGGAAATGAAAATGTGAAGATTTACTTCATGGGAACTGCGGAGTAAATGAAAAGCCCCCTCCCATCCTCCCCGAGGGGAGGAGAAGAGAGAACTTCAGGAGAGGAGATAGTGAAAGTGAAAAAGACTTATGCGTGAAGAAATAATAATGAAGAATGAAGAACCTTTAGTTTGGTGTAGCCAATTAAAGCGAAAAGCATTCCCTCTTTTCACAGACGGAAAGGGGCAAGGGATTGTGTCTGTTCTTTTGTTCTTTTTATTGTTCTTTTGTTCTTTATCTGTAAAAGCTCAAGGAAATATACCTGAACCAGAGTTGCCAACACAATACGTGGAAATCAAGGAGGAAAAGCCAAAGATTCCTTTCTTTCAAGGATTCACGCTTTCTGCCGATGTGGTTGGAGTGGCACAGTATTTTTTAAGCGATTATGGGAGTGTTGAAGCAGCGTTGCGTCTGAATTTAAAGAACACCTTTTTCCCTATTGTTGAGATGGGATTGGCGGATTGCGACATTACTGATGAAAATACGAGCATTCGATATAAAACAAGAGCACCTTATGCACGAGTTGGTATCGACTTCAACATGCTGAAGAACAAACTTCAGGACAATCGCTTGTATGTGGGAGCGAGATATGGTATTTCTAATTACAAGTTCGACATCTCGGGACCAGCCATCAAAGACCCCTTTTGGGGAGGTTCGGAGCCTTTTTCCTATCGCGACATCAGCGCCACAAGCCACTGGGCTGAAGCAGTGTTGGGAGTGCAAGTGAAGATGTGGGGGCATTTCCACATGGGTTGGGCAATCCGCTATCGGCATGAAATATCGTCCACTAAAAACAAATATGCAAAACCTTACTATATTCCTGGATATGGAACTACCGCTGAGGGAGGTGCTTTAGGCATCACATATTCATTGATTTTCGACCTGAACTGGGGAATGAAGAAAGTGAAAAAAGCCTCACCCCCAACCCCTCTCCAAAAGGCGAGGGGAGTAGAATGAAGAAGCATCACCCCCAACCCCTCTCCAAAGGGCGAGGGGAGTAGTATGTATCAGGGATTTTAAGGATTTAAAGGATAGTAAATATGTCTTGGTTGAAATTAAAAGAAGATTATACGCCCCATGAAAGAAAATGGTGGCACTTACCTTTATTGCTGATTCTGATTGGCGGAACCATTTATATTGCCCTCGACTACAATGGAGGAATGAATCGGGAGCCATCGGCAACCGCTTGGATGCAGCAAACTGTTCAGAAGGATGAAGGCATGGTGTTTGGTACGATTTACCACATCACTTACGAAAGTGAGAAGAATCTGCAAACGGGGATTGATGAAACGCTGAAAGCAGTGGATTTCTCTCTTTCTCCTTTCAATAAGGAATCCACCATCACTGCCATCAACAACAATACATCCAAGAAGGTTGATGAACAATTCGCGGAAGTTTTCCAATTGGCAAAACAAATATCTGTTGCCACGAATGGTGCTTTCGACATCACTGTTGCTCCTCTGGTGAATGCATGGGGATTCGGTTTCAAAAATGCTGAAAAAATCGATTCCACAAAGATTGACAGCATCCTTAAGTTTGTGGGATTCGAAAAGGTTACGATGGAGAATGGCGAAGTGAAGAAAGCTGATGAAAGGCTGATGCTCGACTGTAGTGCCATCGCAAAAGGGTACGGCGTGGATGCCGTGGGCAAATACCTCGAAAAGGAGGGAGTAAAGAATTATATGGTGGAAATCGGCGGAGAAGTGCGTGTGAGAGGCAATAATCCACAAGGTGCACTGTGGCATATCGGTATTACGAAACCCGTTGATGATTCACTTTCCATCAATGGTGAGTTGCAACAAATCGTGAAAGTAAGCGATATTGCGATGGCAACATCGGGCAATTATCGCAATTTCTACGAGAAGGATGGCATGAAATATGCACATACCATCGACCCAAGAACAGGGCGTCCTGTGCAGCACAACATTCTTTCTTCCACAGTGTTGGCTCAGGATTGTGCCACCGCTGATGCATACGCTACCTCATTTATGGTGTTGGGATTGGAAGAGGCGCAGAAAGTGCTGAAACAGCATCCTGAGCTAAAGGCTTATTTCATCTTTAACGACAAGAAAGGGAATCTGCAAACATGGCATTCCGAAGGTCTGCAATTGGAAGATGTGAAGTGAAAAAGTACCGTTCCCATGCAGAATGAATCGGCGGTAGATTGAAAGAAAATATAACAAATGCTACTTAATGTGAAAACCAACACAAAATTTAAAAAATTAACAGAAATTAGTGCGTATATTCTTCATTAAAGATGTATATTTGCACCGATTATTGTTAAAAACAGAAAATTATGTTCGAAAAATTACAAGAACTTCCTCTTCTCATCGGACTCAGCATCAACGAATTGATGGCGATTTTGGAAAACGTGAAGTTTGAATTCAACAAATACCCAGAGGGGACAACTGTTGTGAATCAAGGCGACCGATGCGACAAAATAGTATATGTGCTGAAAGGTGAATTATGCGTGGACAGACGTGGAGACGACATGCTCTTTACGGAATATATCAACGACTCTCCATTTTTGCTGGAACCCGAGAACCTCTGGGGCATGAAACAAAAATATACTCACACCTATTCATTCCACACAGAAGGCAATACTTGCTCTATCGACAAGAAGCAGCTTAATTATCTGATTTCCAACTACGAAATCGTGAAAACAAACCTATTGAGTATGGTTTGCAACAAACTTCAAACCGCAAACCAAGCGTTGCTTTTGCCCATTTCAAGTGATTTGGAAGAACGAGTGATTCGCTATTTCCGCAATAACATGTTGACAAAAACAGGAAGAAAGTCGATTCGTATCAAGATGAATGCTTTGGCTGACGCCGTTGATGGCACTCGACTCAACATCTCTCGCATCCTGAACGAATGGCAAGAGAAGAAATTAGCAACACTCAGCAGAGGCATGATAGAAATTCCTGACTTTGCAGCTATACTTGCCCTAAAGGAATAAAATTAAAAATTAAAAAGTAAAAAATAAAAAATGCAAGACAGGTGCATTTTTAATATGAATCCATTTTTCTCGACATACGACACACCACACGAAACCGTTCCATTTGACAAAATCACCATCAACGACTTCGAACCCGCCATCATGAAAGGAATTGAGGAGGAGGACGAAGTGATTGATGCCATTGTCAACAATCCTGATACTCCAACATTCGAGAACACCATCGAAGCACTTGAAAATTCGGGTGAACTGCTGTCGAAAGTGACGGAAGTATTCTTCAACTTACTCAGTGCAGAAACTACCGACGAGATGGATGAGCTCGCTCAGAAACTCTCCCCTATCCTTTCGGAACATGGAAACAATATCACGCTTAACGAAAAACTGTTTGAGCGTGTGAAGGCGGTATATGAGAATGTTGACAAGAATTCGCTTACAAAAGAGCAGCAAAGATTGTTGCAAGACAGCTATGATAGTTTTGTGAGAAACGGTGCCAATCTGAACGAAGTAGATAAACAAAAATATCGTCAACTCACGTCTGAATTGGGCGTTCTCTCCCTGCAATTCTCTCAAAACAAACTGAAGGACCTGAATGCCTTCACATTGCACATCACAGACGAAGCGGAATTGGAAGGTTTGCCAGAAAGCGCTATTGATGCTGCAAAAGAAGAAGCCAAGAGTAGAAACTTGGAAGGATGGGTATTTACCCTTCAAGCACCCAGCTACGGACCTTTCCTCACCTACTCTGCCAAACGCGAACTGCGCAAGCAGATGTACATGGCTTACAACACCATTTGTACGCACGATAACGAGAACAACAATCTCGACATCGTGAAGCAGATTGTGAACCATCACCGTGAAATTGCTCAGTTATTGGGCTACAAGACCTACGCCGACTACACACTCGTGAAACGTATGGCTCAGAACAGCGAAACGGTTTACAACTTGCTCAACCAACTGCTGGAAGCCTACAAGCCTACGGCAAAGAAGGAGGTGGAGGAAGTGAAGAAGATGGCTAAGGAAATGACCGGCGATGAACAATTTGAATTGCAGCCATGGGATTTCGGCTATTACTCCAACAAACTGAAAGAACGTGACTACAATATCAATTCTGAGATGCTCCGCCCTTATTTCGAACTTTCGAAAGTGAAAAAAGGCGTGTTCGGTTTGGCTACCAAACTTTATGGAATCAGTTTCAAGCTAAATAAAGACATTCCTGTTTATCATCCCGACGTGGAGGCTTACGAGGTGTTCGACAAGGATGGCACATATTTGGCAGTTCTCTACTGCGATTTCCATCCAAGAAAATCGAAAAAGTCGGGTGCTTGGATGACATGCTATAAGGAGCAATGGATTGACAAGAACGGAGTGAATTCACGTCCTCATGTTTCTGTCACCATGAATCTCACAAAACCAACAGCAGAGAAACCTTCGTTGCTGACTTTAGGTGAGGTGGAAACCTTCCTTCATGAATTTGGACATTCACTTCATGGAATGTTTGCCAATACAAAATACAAATCGCTGAGCGGAACCAATGTCTATTGGGATTTTGTGGAACTTCCATCACAATTTATGGAAAACTATGCTGTGGAGAAGGATTTCCTCAACACGTTTGCATTCCATTATCAGACAGGGGAACCGCTACCTGACGAACTCATTCAGAGAATCGTGAAGAGCAGAAACTTCAACGTGGCATACGCCTGCCTGCGTCAATTGAGCTTTGGCTTGCTCGACATGGCATACTACACGAAGGAAACGGCATTCGACGACGACGTGAGGGAATTTGAGAAATCAGCATGGAAAGAAACACAACTTCTTCCACAAGTGCCAGAGGCATGCATGAGTGTGCAATTCTCTCACATCATGGCTGGTGGATATTCAGCAGGTTATTATTCCTACAAATGGGCTGAGGTACTTGATGCTGACGCATTCTCTCTCTTCAAGCAAAATGGCATCTTCGACAGTGCAACAGCTCAGCGTTTCAGGGAAAATGTCTTGTCGAAAGGCGGTACAGAGCCACCAATGGACCTCTATATCAGATTCCGTGGACAAAAGCCAAGCATCGATGCACTCTTGAAACGAAACGGCATCCAATCAGGGATTTAAGGGATTAAAAAGCCCCCTCCCGACCTCCCCGAGGGGAGGTGAATACCATCCGGACGGCTTCTCTCCCCCTCGGGGGAGCCGGAGGGGGGCCTGAACCTTTAGCTCGGCGAAGCCAATCAAGGATTTAAAGGATTTAAAAGGATTTATCTATAGAAATCGTTCATGAGAATATTTCTAAACTTCATATTATTATTGGTAATTGCATTGCTTCCCACGCTGATAGCCACTTCCTGCCAAAGCGAAGATGACATCGAAGCCATCTTCAACGGGAAAACCTGGTATATCACAGGGGGATGCATTAATGGCACCAACATTTCGGGAAATGATTTGAAGTCTCTTTATACCAACGATAATTCCTACTTTATCACATTCGCCTCAGCAACATTTGGAGGTGCGCTCGTAGCAGGAAGCAATATCGGTGGCACATGGAAAGCCAACGGAAAAGACCATTCCATCTACCTGAATTTTCAACAGGCAGAAAATGTGACAATGTCAGCACTCAGCAACAACATCTACAACGTGCTGAAGAATGCGCAGCATTATTCTGGCGATGTGAATGTGCTGAAAATCATGCAAGATAACTACAACTTCATTCGTTTATCTGCAAAAAAGACTACCAATGGCTTCTAATTAAATGAAGAATGAAGAATGTAGAATGAAGAACCTTTAGCTCGGCGTAGCCAATAATGCCATCCTAATGGAGGTAATATACATTCTTAATTCTTCATTCTTAATTCTAAATTTTAAACTTTATAATTAAAGAATCTAGATATGACTCCTCAAGAAGAAAAACAACTCACACTCGATTGTCGTTATTTGCGAATGGCTCGAATATGGGCTGAGAATTCCTATTGCAAACGCCGACAGGTGGGCGCACTCATTGTGAAGGACAAAATGATTATCTCGGACGGCTACAACGGCACGCCAAGTGGATTTGAGAATGTTTGTGAGGAAAATGATGTTACAAAGCCATACGTGCTACATGCAGAAGCCAATGCCATCACAAAGATAGCACGCTCAAGCAATTCCTCCGATGGAGCAACACTTTATGTCACCGCTTCTCCTTGTTTGGAATGCTCCAAGCTTATCATTCAAGCTGGTATCAAGCGCGTGATCTATTCCGAGCACTATCGACTGGAAGACGGTATCAACCTCTTAAAGCGTGCAGGAATTGAAGTAGTGTATATTGACCCCTCTTTCAGATAAGAATGAAGAATGAAGAACCTTTAGCTCGGCGTAGCCAATAATGCCATCCGGATGGTTTTTCTCCTCCCCTCGGGGGTAATTGCGGAATAGGAGCAATTACGGGAGGGGGCCTTCATTCTTCATTCTACATTCGTCATTTTTAATTCTTAATTTTTAATTTTTCACTTTCTAATAATGTCCACACCAAAAAGAAATAATAGGTTTGTTCCCATAGTGATTTCTGTGAGCGTCGTTTTCGGCATCATCATTGGAACATTCTTTGCCAATCGTTTTTCAGGAAACCGACTCAACATCATCAATACCTCCAGCAACAAACTCAACGATTTGCTGCACATTATCGATGATTCATACGTTGACACAGTGAATATCGCAGACCTTGTGGAAGATGCAATGCCAACGATTCTTTCCGAACTTGATCCTCATTCATCCTATATCTCTGCAAAGGACGCTGCAACAGCAAACGACGACCTAAAAGGCTCGTTCTCAGGAGTTGGCGTGCAATTCACCATTAAAAAGGATACGGTTTATATTAGCAATGTGATTGCTGGTGGACCAGCAGAAAAAGTGGGAATCTTGGCTGGTGACAGAATCATTGCCGTGGATGGAAAACCATACGTGGGAAAGATTGTTACCAACGAGGAAACCATGCACCGACTGAAAGGTGAAAAGGGAACAAAAGTGAAAATCGGAATCTTGCGCAATGGTGAGAAAAAAGATTTCAGCGTGGTGAGAGGCGACATACCAGTGAAAAGTATTGATGCCACCTATATGCTCACCGACCATTTAGGATATATCCGCGTGAAGAGCTTTGGAGAAACCACCTATCCTGAATTGCTCAACTCACTGGCACAACTGGAGCAAGAGGATTTCAAGGGATTGGTGGTTGACCTTCGAGGAAACGGTGGAGGCTATTTGGCTTCTGCCATCCAGATGGTGAATGAATTCCTTCCTGAGAACAAACTCATTGTTTATACCGAAGGTAGAAAGGCAAAGCGCGAGGAATACAGAAGTGACGGCAGAGGCTCCTATCAGGAATTGCCGCTCATCGTTCTCACAGACGAAACAACAGCAAGTGCAGCCGAAATCTTCTCGGGTGCTATCCAGGATAACGACCGAGGCGTAGTGGTAGGACGCAGAACTTTCGGCAAGGGATTGGTGCAACAGCCATTGGAATTTAGTGATGGCTCGATGATTCACCTCACCATCGCTCGCTACTACACGCCTTCGGGACGCTGCATTCAGAAGCCATACACAAAGGGGCAGCAAGAAGACTATCAGATGGATATTCTCACCCGTTACAATCATGGAGAATTCTTCAATGAGGACTCCATTCAGCAAACTGGTGAGAAATATACCACGAGCATAGGACGTGTGGTATATGGAGGTGGTGGTATCATGCCAGATTACTTTGTGGCTGAAGATACGACTGAATTCACTTCCTACTACACGGAATGTGCCGCCAAGGGCTATATTGCAGAATTCTGCTTCAACTATACAGACAAGAACCGCAGCAGTTTGGCTGGTTTCAAACAGGCTGAGGACATCGTGAAATATCTGAAGAAAAACAGAGTTGTGGAGCAATTCATCCGCTATGCTGACTCAAAGGGTGTGGTTCGTCGTAACAATATGATTTACAAGAGCCAACGTCTGTTTGAAGATGCCATATATGGAAGTATTGTTTACAATATGCTCGACATGCAGGCGTATATCGAATATATGAACAAGAATGATGTGACGGTGCATCGTGCGATAGACCTGTATGAGAAGGGACGAACCCGTCCGAGCATTGATGACGAAACCAACAAGGACCCAGACAAGAAGACCGAGAAGAAAAAGAAGTTGGCAAAGGGACATTCAAAACCCACTGATAGTCCATTCTATCACAAAACGCTTTACACGAACATCATGAGTTAATCCTGTCAGGGATTTAAAGGATTTAAAAGCCCCCCTCCGACTCCCCCGAGGGGGAGGGATTAACCATCCGGATGGCTTTTCTCCTCCCCTCGGGGAGGTTGGGAGGGGGCCACTCTCTCCCCCTCGGGGGAGCCGGAGGGGGGCCTGAACCTTTAGCTCGACGAAGTCAAACTTGAAACCTGAAACCTGAAACCAGCACGAAGTGCCTTGAAACGTGAAATCTGAAATAAGAAAACAAATACGATTGCTCAAAAAGCAATACAATGCTGAGGAACTGAAGGAGATGAGCCGAAACGCCATTCAACGCATCGAAGCTCATCCTTCATTTTTGTCTGCAAAAACGGTTTTGCTTTATAATTCCCTTGCAGATGAAGTGGATACGAAACCACTCATCAGCAAATATGCAGCAAAGAAAACGATTCTCCTTCCCACCGTTGTAGGTGATCATTTGGAACTTCATGTCTATCATGCAGAAAGTGAAACGAAAAAGGGCATCTTCGGCATCGAAGAATCGGAAGGTCCACTCTTCACGGATTATGCAGCCATCGACTTGGCGGTGATTCCAGGAATGGCTTTCGATAGGAATGGCAATCGTTTGGGAAGAGGGAAAGGATACTACGACCGCCTCCTTCCTCAACTGAATGGCAAAAAAATCGGAGTCTGCTTCTCTTTTCAATTGCTTGATTCCATCCCATGCGAGAAGCACGACATTCCGATGGATGAAATCATTACGACCTAATACAACCTAGCAATACGTAAGTTGTATTATTTCACTCTCCCCCCTGCAACAAACCTTTGTGAATAATAGTTCTCCATGAGCGAGCTAACCACCACCCCCCTTGAACTACTGGCATGGATGAATTTTGAATCTTTCAGATAGATTCCCGTGTGGTTGATATTCTTCTTCTTGGCATCGGGTGCAAAAAACACAAGGTCTCCACTCTGTAATTTCTTGAGAGAAACTGAATGGCAATCCTTCTCATACTGCTGCTTGCTATTGCGATGCAACTGGATGCGATAGACTTTCCTGTAAACCTCGCAATTCAAGCCCGAGCAATCCACTCCATTCTTCGTGTTGCCCGCATATTTGTAGGGCACTCCCAACCACTGAGCTGACTCAATCATCAAGGGCCAGTCGTCCGTTTCGTCTATGTCGAAACCCAATGCCAAGCCAGCCCTTGCCAATTGTCGGAAGTCGATGCCCCCTACTCCATTCTTGCCCATGTGTTTCGACGAGCGGCAAGAACTGAGCAGGAAGCACGCCATCAGCACACTAAGAATTATGTATGAAATACGCTTCAATTTCTTCTGTCAGATTTGGATAGTCCTTATCGCAGTCCTTGATAATCTTTCCATGCTCCAGAAGTGTAACACGCGTACAAATATCAAAGGTGTGCGTCAGGTTGTGTGAAGAAACAATGATGGTGGCACCCGTTTCCCGATTATAGCTCTCCAACAAATACTTCATGGCATGTTGGGAAGAAGGATCCAGGAAATTGAAAGGTTCATCGAGCAACAACAACTGAGGATTATGGAGCATAGCACCAATGATTCCCACTTTCTGCTTGTTTCCTGCCGAAAGATTGCGAATCAGTGTGCCATTACCTATCACCTCGCCATTCATGAAATGCTCGAACTGCAACAGGCGGGCATCAAGGTCCTCCTTGCTGACACCATTGACCTTTGCGACAAAATCAAAGTATTCTTCGGGAGTGAGATAATCAATCAAGAAGCCTGTATCTACGTAAGCACCCGTATATGCCTTCCACTCTTCACTATGAGCAGTGGCAATTCCGCCAATACGTGCCACTCCCTCATCGGGTTTGATGAGGTCGAGAATCACACGGAACATGGTCGTCTTACCAGCTCCATTGTTGCCTACCAATCCAACGATTTCGCCATCGTGGATTACGTATGTATCTACATCCAGAGCAACTTTCTCTCCAAATGTCTTTCTTACATTTTCAAGTGTTAGTTCCATCAGGAATTATGGGGATTTTAAGGATTAATTTTCAAGTGATGATAATGATTAACTTTCGAGGGATTCACGGAATCCTGCCATATTATCGTATCGGCGAATCATGAAACGATGGTAGATGTTTCTGAGCCAAAGAGGACTCAGCACCGTGCCCAGCAAGCCGATGGCGAGCATCACCCACGATGCCACTTCCACGTTGAAGAATACAATCAACAAATACATAATCAGCATAGGTACCAACAAAGCAGCCAAGGAGAAAATCATCTGATGCTTCGTGCTGCGTCCCGACTTCGTCACCTGCACATTCAGCTGAAGCGTCTGATTGTTATAGGCAGCCAATTGGAAGAGGAACGGGAAGATGGCACCGCTCGTGAAGAACATGCATCCCAATGCCTCAATGAACAGAATCTTTCCTTGCACTATCGGTGCAATAGAGAACAGCATCGGAAAAATCAGCATGAGGCAGTTGAAATAGTACTTTGCCTTCAGCAGTTGCAATACAGATTCCTTGCGCGACATGAGAAAATCGATATAATTGCCTTCCATGCACATCACGTTGGTCAGTGTGATAGTGCCCAAGCAGGCAAAGCAATACACGCAAATGTAGGTGCGCATGAAAGTCATGTCGTCATACACATCTGTAAAGGCAAAAAGCAAGCAGAACATCAGTGTGCAGATGGCTCCCGTCATGAATTGCTTCCTCACCACCTTGTTGCGCATCGTCGATTTGATTTCGAGTTTCATAAACTCGCCGATGATGCCAAAGCGATTCAAGTACGACATCTCCGTAGATTTCACCTTTTCGATATGTTCCACCTGTGCAATTTCACGATACACACAAGCGCGTTGCATCCTCTGATTGATGAAGAAAAGCACCACTATCAAGGCAAAAATAATCAAGTATGACCAAGGCATCCATTGACAGAAAGCACGTCCCAACTGCACGCTTCCATCAAACAGCCATTGGTTCTCGCTGTTATGGAACATGCCGAAGTAAATCAGTGCTGCATACACGGCAGTAGGAATCAACAGATAGAGCCAACTACGCTGATTGAGTGTGCGGAATATCAAATACCAATAACTATTCAACACAAACAGCAGCCACCAACCGAACAGCCACCCCAACAATCCTAAAATGCCATAGAATTTCACAATGGCAAGAATGCCAAATGGTAAAAGGAAGAAAAACCAAAAGAGATTGTAACCACGTAAGCCCAAGCGTATCAGGAACACATTGAGCAGGAAATTCTGTTTGATGGGAAGGAGTTTGTATGGTTTGATTTCCTGTGCAGGCGTTTCCTGCATGGTGAAACGGAGGTAGAAATCAAGCACGAGGAACCAAATCATTCCTCCATCAATCATGTCGAAATTCTCAAAA
>OCVV012825117.1_pt1 | contig 51283 bp, 43 predicted proteins | sample 1539721 | NCBI WGS metagenome assembly OCVV01 (sample SAMN02144230, study PRJEB22623) | gut metagenome | biome: sheep rumen | host: Ovis aries | place: New Zealand
ACAGGCAGGGATGTCGGAGCAAGCCGAGCGCAGAGTTATGCATGCATAATCTCTGCCGAGGCGCCGCCCGATTCCTTGCGAAGCAAAATGTAGCCCGAAGGGCGGAGTCCCTGTAAAAAACGTATTATTCCTCTTAGAACTCCGTAGGAGCGTCACCCTTCAACCCGTCCAAACACACCCTGTCTGCCCAGCCCCGTCACGACACCACAACACACAAATCAATAAAAAAAACGGGAACGACACCATACGCCGTCCCCGCTTTTCTGTATCGTTCTCCTACTTCTATTTCGAGTTCTTGAGAATATGCCCCATCCGCTTGCGCTTCGTCTCCAGATAGAAAGCGTTCCATTTGTTTGGCAACACCTCAATAGGAACGTTCTCGGTGATTTCAAGCCCATACGACTCCAGTCCGATGCGCTTGACGGGATTGTTCGTCAACAGACGCATCTTGGTGATGCCGAGCTCACGTAGGATGCTGGCCCCAACACCGTAGTCACGCTCGTCAGGGTCGAATCCGAGATGCACGTTGGCATCCACCGTGTCATAGCCCTGCTCCTGCAGTTTGTACGCCTCGATCTTGTTCATCAGCCCGATGCCACGACCCTCCTGGTGTAGATAGACAATGACTCCCTTGCCCTCTTTCTCAATGGTCTGCATGGCTTTGTGCAACTGCTCTCCACAGTCACAGCGCATCGAACCGAAAATGTCGCCCGTAGCGCAGGACGAGTGGACGCGTACCAGTACCGGCTCGTCTTGTTTCCACGTTCCTTTGATCAGGGCTATATGCTCCAGTCCGTTGGACTTCTGACGGAACGGTATGAGGTGGAAATCACCGTAGGCGGTCGGTAGATGGACTTCCTCGCCCCTCTCTATGATCGACTCCTGCTTCAGACGGTAGGCAATCAGGTCTTTGATTGTGATGATCTTGATCTGGAACTGCTCCGCTATCTTGACCAACTCCGGCATCCTCGCCATCGTGCCGTCTTCGTTCATGATTTCCATCAGTGCCGCGGCGGGATATAGACCCGCAAGACGCGCCAGGTCAATGGAGGCTTCCGTATGGCCAGCCCTGCGCAACACTCCTTTGTCCTGTGCGTAGAGGGGGTTGATATGCCCTGGTCGGCCAAATGTCTGAGGCGTCGATTTAGGATCACACAGCGCCAGGATCGTGGCGGCTCTGTCATGTGCCGAGACTCCCGTGGTGCAGCCTTCCAACTTGTCAATCGTTACCGTGAATGGCGTGCCGAGAACCGAGGTGTTGTCCGTTACCTGATGCGGCAGGTCCAACTCCCGACAACGCGACAGCGTGATGGGTGCACAGAGTACTCCACGTGCGTGTTTCAACATGAAATTGACTTTCTCCGGCGTGATCTTCTCTGCCGCTATGATGAAGTCGCCCTCGTTCTCTCGCTCTTCGTCATCAACGACAATGAGGAATTTACCTTCCCTGAAGTCTTCAATAGCCTCTTCTATCGTATTCAGTTTGTAGTTGCTCATGATATATTTATGGGATTATTTTTTTTTCTATTCATTTGGTTCATCGGCCCCTTGCTTCTTGTGGAAGGTGAATCGCTTTTTCAGTTTGTCGATGAAGATAATGTAGGCGTCGGAGTTGAATACCGGCGAGTCTTTGGCGGCTTTGAAGGTGAAGAAGATGCCGATAGGCAGGATGCAGGCCGACGAGAGCCAGATACCCTGCCATGCCTCCCAATGACCGTCACGGGCCATCTTGTAACCCGAGTTGTCAATGATGTAGTACACGATGAAGAAGGCGACCGAGATGACGACTGGCATGCCCAGACCGCCCTTGCGGATAATGGCTCCAAGCGGCGCTCCGATGAAGAAGAAAACCAGACACGCAAACGACAGCGTGAACTTGCGGTGCCATTCAATGAGGTGACGGGTCATGATGTACCGCTCACTCTCAATGAACATCTTCTGGTTGACAACCTCGTCACGGTCCATCTTGGCCTCTGTTCTCGCCCAGTTCCGTATGTTCTTCCGCTCTGTCGGATTCAGCGACGCCTCCAACGCTTGCGCCGAGACAGCTTTCAGTTCTGGACGCATGGCGATGCGGTCGGATGCGATGAATTGTCCTGGGAAATGACGCCGGTCGAAGAAGTGGGTGGAGGTGAAGCCTCTCATGTACTCTTTCTCCTGGCGTGCAATGACAACCTCCAGCGAGTCAATCGTACGCTGCAGGCGGTTCAGGTCCTTGGACATGTAGTCGTCTTTCATGACTTCTTCATCCATGCGCGCAAAGTTGGTGTTGAAGTCGATGACAAACTGTTTCCGGACAAAGGACTCACGACGGTACGGTACGTTGCCCGTGGTGTTGATGCCCGTGGTGGGTTTCGACGCATCACGCAGGTTCTCAAACGACTCTCCGTTGTACAACGTGACCACGAGGTAGGTCTTGTCCGACGACATCTGCATGCGTGCCGAATCGGCGGTCGTGACCGTCGCATTGTTGAACCCGTTCGAGAAGTTATAGACCATCACGCTCTCCAGCAGCTTCCGCTCTTTGTCTTTGTGACGGACGTAGATGTTATAGCCCGATATGCCGGAATAGAATTCTCCCGTCGGGATCTCCAGTTCAGGTGAGGTCTGACGCAAGGAGTAGATCAGCGTCCACAACCGCTGTTGCGAAAGAGGCAGTACGTTGTTCGAGAAGAAAAAGGCCCCGATGGAGAGGATCGTGATGAAGAGGGCAAGCGGCGCCATGATACGGAAAAGGGAGATGCCCGCAGCCTTCATGGCGGTAAGCTCGAATTTCTCTCCCAGGTTTCCGAAGGTCATCAGCGATGCCAACAGGATCGCAAGCGGCAATGCCAGCGGAATCACCGTGAGCGAGGAGTAGAAGAAGAACTCGAATATGACCGAGGCATCCAATCCCTTGCCGATTACGTCGTTGACGTGCTTCCACAGAAATTGCATCAGCAGAATGAAACTGCTGATGAAGAACGTGGCGAAAAAGATACCGACAAAGTGACGGAGTAGGTACCGGTCTATGCGTTGCGTCCCAACCATAATGCGTACAAAGATACGAAAAGGTCGGGCAATCCGACTCCTCTTCAATGACGAAAGTCCCCATGACGGTCAAAAAAAGACCTCAAATCAGTCTCTTTCCAGAACGTGCCACATGGTAATGGCTTCTCTTTCTCGCCTGTTTGCGCATAGAATATTTGTATTGTTTACCTGTTTAAATATCTTTTTATTTTAGAATATATGTCTATGAAATTAAATTTATAAGGAATATTTTCTGAATATTGCGATAGATTATGGAATTTGATTTTATAAATACGACCTTTGCGTAGAAAATCAATTGACTGTTTTAACGATTAAGGAAAGGAGGAACCCAATGATAGGATTTGAATACTACAACCCCTCACGTATCGTTTTCGGGGAAGAGAGCGAACAGCAACTCACGCGACTGCTGAAAGCCTACGAAGTAAAGTCTCTCTTGCTGGTCTATAGTGGCGACTTTGTCAAGACTCTCGGCATCTATGATGTCATCATTTCGTCCGTTTCACAACTCCACATCCGTTTCTTGGAGTCTGGTGATGTGGTACCTAATCCGCAGGTCAGCCTCGTGCGTGACCTTGTGCGGCAGGGCAGGAGGAATAATGTCGATTTCGTCCTCGCAGTGGGCGGTGGCAGCGCCATCGATACCGCCAAGGCAGTCGCTCTCGGCATACCCTATGACGGCGACGTATGGGACTTTTTCGATAAGAATGTCTCTCCCGACTCCGTCCTGCCCGTCGGCGTGATTGCTACCACCGCTTCCAGTGGCTCCGAAACGTCCAACGCCGCTATCCTCTCCAATGGCAACTGGAAACTTGGATTCGAGGACGACCGCATCATTCCGAAGTTCGCGATCATGAACCCCAGGTTCACAGCCTCTCTGCCTGCCTATCCGACGTTCGTCGGGGTCGCCGACGTACTCTCTCACTTGCTCGAAAGGTATTTCTCCGAACCGCGACCATCCGATACGACTGACCGTCTGATCGAGGGCGCCGTCCACGCTCTCCTGCTCAATGCCGACCGCCTGCTGCTCAATCTTCACGATATCAACGCTCGCGCCGAGATCCAGTGGCTCGCTTCCGTCGCACACAATAATTTCCTCGATGCAGGACGCCAGGCGGACTGGGGATCTCACCGTATCGAACACGAACTCTCCGCCCAATACAATATCACCCACGGAGAGGGCATGGCAGTCGTCCTCGTCGCGTGGATGCGTTATGCCGCCGCTCATAAACCCTTCCGTCTTGCTCAACTCGCTTCCCGCGTCTTCGGCTTCGACGCTCTCGACTACGACGAATCACGCCGCGCCATTCTGCTCTCCGAGTCGCTCGAGGCGTTCTTCCGCAAGATAGGACTGAGAACACGTCTCTCCGAACTCCAGATCGACGACCGCGACTTCTCCCTCATGGCCCAGCGTGCCACACGTAACGGCAACGTCGGACACTACCTCTCCCTCTCTGCCGAGTCCATCGTTGAGATTCTCCGAATCGCACTCTGACAGGACAAACACAAAACTCGCAACTTTTTTATTCATACTAACTTTTAAAAGATGGAGGAACAAACACAATGGCAAGAGTACATTTGAAACAGCCGGACGAACTCACCGGCGAAGCACGCAAGGCATTCGACGAACTCAATGCAAAAGGCAAGATCACCAACATGAAACTCGCTATGCTACAGGATTACGGAACCTACCGGGCTTTCATGGGTTGGTACGACTCATGGGCAAGTCTCGAAAAGACCGTCGGATTGCGCGCTGCAACCATCTACGCCCACTCGGTCTCGACCACCAACGGATGCCTGCTCTGCTCGCTGTTCTTTATCAGCGACCTCAAGGCGCTCGGGATCGACCCGAACAATTTCGATCTCAGCGAAAACGAACTTCTGCTGCGTCAACTTGGCCAGCAGATCGTCAAGGACCCTACAAAGGTGTCCGACGATCTGCTCAATGCCCTGCGTAAGTTCTATTCCGACACCGAAATCATCATCATCGTCGGATTCGCGGCCCAGATGCAGGCTACCAACAACTTCAACTCCGTTCTCGGCGTGGATGTCGATGCCCGACTCCTGCCGCTCCGTGACGAGTTCGTTGCCCCTACTTGGCGCGACGATATAAAGTAACCCTGCTCACGACTCCGCCGACGGGCTTTAGCCAATCCATGCCACCCGCATGATATTCTTTCTCGGACAGAGGCGTTCTTGCCTCTGTCTTTTTTTGCATTCATCAGGTCAAAGACTACGGCAGATACGAACTTGCAGGCTTCTCGGAAAAGGTAAAACGCCACTACCGTGACACGCACTGGGAAAAGGATTTGCAAAAGGCCTACGATGCAGGACGGCGAATGGCAGAGAGCATCTCACAATAACTGTAATTCCACATAATAGGAGCGTCGCTACCATCCATGCCTGTATCGCTTCATAATGGGGAGGAAGGAGGCGTGTCCGCTTAAAGAATCGTATCGGAGAAGGAGAGTGGAAGAAGGTCATGAACACAGGACAATAGTGTGACGTCCCTGCCATCATAGAGAAGAACCTGAATGGGATGACCATAGCGCTTTTCCGACTCCAAGAGTACCTGACGACAACTGCCACACGGCGGTACTGGGTGAGGTACAACCAGCCCGTCTCGCCTCGCAACAATCGCTATCGCAATGGGCTCCTTGTCGGGATACGTAGCATTGGCATGGAACAATGCAACTCGCTCGGCACATAACCCGGACGGATAGGCCGCATTCTCCTGGTTATTCCCTCCTACAAGGGTGCCGTCAGATAGGAGCACCGCCGCCCCTACCTGAAATCCTGAGTACGGTGCATACGCTCGACAACTCTCTTCCTCGGCACGACGTACCGCATCCTGCAGACACATGGGAAGCTCTGTAAGAGCAAGGGTGGAATACGTGAATGAGAAGTCGTGTGTTTCCATGGACGCTTGATTGGGAATTAAAAAGGAATACCGCAATGGCAATTTGTGCTTCGTAAAGGTAATAATATTCAAGGAAAAACGTAAATTTGCGAGATAAAAACCTGAATACGTCAAATAGAATATGAAACGAATCGCACTTCTGTTGCTCCTCTGTCTCTCGTCCTACTGCCTGCTGGCACAGAAACAGAACCAGGCTTATCTCGACTATATCGAGAAATACAAGAAGGAAGCAATAGAAGGAATGGATCGTTTCGGTGTGCCTGCCAGTATCACCCTTGCCCAGGGACTTCTCGAGAGCGGTGCCGGACGTAGTGAACTGACGAAAAAGTCAAACAACCACTTCGGCATTAAATGCGGTCGAAACTGGACGGGCGATAAGGTGTATTACGATGACGATGAGAAACACGAGTGCTTCCGCAAGTATGCCTCCGCGCTCGAGAGTTATGAGGACCACTGCCTCTTCCTGAAACGTAATCCAAGATACGCTTCCCTCTTCCAACTCTCCAAGACTGACTACAAGGGTTGGGCGAATGGACTCAAGGCAGCAGGATACGCCACCAATCCACGTTATGCGCAACTGCTGATTGGACTGATTGAGGATTATGATCTCGCGAAGTACGATAAGATGAAGAGCGGTGCAGAACCGGAAAAGAATTTTAAACCGCAATCGACAACGCCTTCTCAGACCGATAAGACAGACCCTAAACACGATAAGAAACAGAATAAAAAGAAGAAGAAACAGCCGAAAGCCAAGAAGGGTGAGAGAAAAACGGCTCTCGGACGATTCCTGAGCGAACGAAAGGCGCAGTCCAAGGATGAAAAGGAACGAGATCGCATCTTCGAGGAAACAGAATACATAGGCGAAATAGCCGCCTTCCGCTCTCATGATATCAAAAAAGTGAACGGTGTGAAGTGTGTGGTCGCTTACCGTGGCGATACCTATGAAGCCATAGCCGAGGAGTTCGGTAAATTCGAAAGCGAACTGCTGAAATACAATGAGGTGAAGTACGGCGCTCAACCGAAAATAGGAGAGTACGTCTATCTGCAAAAGAAAAAGAAAACAGGGAACGGTACCTACGTGGCAGAAAATGGAGAGACAGTCTATGACATCGCTCAACGTACTGGTGTGCGACTCAAGAGCCTCTACGAACTCAATGGCTTGACTTATGGCAAGGAGGTCAAGGCAGGGGACGTGCTCCGACTGAAATAATCCCGGGCAGACCGCCGTAACCACTCCAACCTAAAAAGAGTATGAAGAAACGAGACGAACAGACGGTAGGCGACGTCGTACGTGAATATCTGAAGGCTCAGGGACTCGAACGACAGATGGCAGAAGCTGAAGTGCTGAATGCGTTTCAAGACTTGATAGGCAAGGAGATGGCAAGGTATTGCGGCGAGGTGCACTTCCGAAATGGTACGCTATGCATCGAGGTTCGAAGCGCAGTGCTGAAGAATGAAATGATGATGAACCGCGAAAAAATGCGCAACGATATGAACCGAAAAGCAGGCATGGAGGTGGTGGAACGAATCTTTTTGGTTTAGGAATGGATAGAAATCAAGCTTCTATATTTTATTTCTTATGAACGCACGTATTCTCTTCTCTCTTCTCCCAGGCTTCACCGCTTCGTGTACGCTGGTGGTGTTCCTCTTCTCTCTTTTCCCCTTTTCCGTGGTAGCACAGGACAGGACAGATTCAATCTCTTCTCATTATTACGTTTTACCCGATTCTGCAAAAAAGGTCCATTTCTTCCTCCTGAAGGATAGTGCACAGTTCAAGGAGGAAATGGAACGGCCAATACGTGAGATGGCAATGCGATATGCACATGTGGACAGCGATTCAACGGTGCTCGATACGCTTATCATGGAGATCGATACGGAACATTTCGACTGGAATCCGGTTATGGATGCAATCATCGAGATTGAAAGCCGTGGCAATGCCCAGGCACGCAATGGTATCTACGTGGGGGTAATGCAGATATCTCCTATGCTCGTGAAGGAATGTAATAACATCTTGAAACGACGTGGAAGCTCAAACCGCTTCTCTTTGTCGGACCGTTGGAGTTTGACCAAGTCAAAGGAGATGTTCGTCGTTATGATGTCACAGTTTAACCCCGAAAATGACATCGATAAGGCTTTCCGTATCTGGAAGGGAGGACCCTACCACCGCAGGGCAAGTACCCAGAAGTATGTAAACCGCGCACGCGCTATCATGCAACGCAATATCGAGTCAGGCAAATACGACTGATTCCCAAACATTCCATTCTGAACAAGTTTATTCACATCTTTCCTCTCCAACAAAAAAAGAACCCCCGAACGAATCCGTCCGGGGGTGTAATTTACTCCGTATAAATAATTATGGGAGGGTGATTGCCTCACTTGGGCAAACAGAAGCGCATGTGCCGCACTCAGTGCATGCTTCTGGATCGATAGAATAGATGTCGCCTTCCGAGATAGCCTCTACTGGGCACTCGCTGATGCAGGTTCCGCATGCGACGCAGTTTTCTCCAATTACGTAAGCCATAATGATTGAAAGTTAAGATTGATTGATGTAGCAAAGATAGTCTCAAAAATGAATATAGCAAAACGACAAGGGTAGTTTCTCTCAAAAAAAAAGACTTTCCCCTGCCGTTTTTAAATGATTCGTCGCCATAGACGACTCTGAATACTTTAATGGAGTATTCTGAATAATGCTCTTTCAGAAAAGACTGAGAAGAGACCCGTCTGAAAAAAAGACGAACTTTTCTTAGTAAAAGCCCTTATTTGTTCTTCAACAGATCACGGATCTCAGAGAGCAACTGTTCCTCTTTGGAGGGCTCTGCTGGCGCTGGTGCCTCTTCCTCTTTTTTCTTCATGCGGTTGATGCCCTTGATCATGAAGAATATACAGATTGCAATGATAAGGAAGTCCAGAACGTTCTGAATGAAATTACCATAGGCGAATACCGTTGCTCCGGCTTCCTGTGCCTCAGCCAATGTGTTGTACGGTTTGTCATCGGAGAGGTTGATGAATTTATCAACGAAACTGACATTGCCGGTCGCCTTGCCTATCAACGGCATGATGATGTCGGCAACCAATGACGAGACAATCTTGCCGAACGCTCCACCAATGATGATGCCGACAGCCATGTCAACCATGTTGCCACGCATGGCAAACTCTTTGAATTCTTTTACAATACTCATAGGTTTTGAATCTTTTTTTGTTTATAAACTATGCGAATATAGAGGGAAAAGGTTGTAATATCAAGAAAAAACAAAAAAAAGAGCTGGACGGACAGGACCACAACATGCCTGCCGACTCCATTCGAAACAAAAAAAACGACTAACCAACGTTCGACCGCTCGAACTTCATTCTTGCTCCAACACACCCCAATACAATCTCCACACTCCCAGTGCAACCTCATCTCTTAAACATGGTCTTATAGGGACGTTAGATTATAGGAAAGGTGAAAAACGTTTTTTTGAAAGGCAGATGAGCAGAGTTGGGTTTACTCGAAACGATGACATGGCTCAAAAAGGTCTATTGAAATGAACAATAAATCTTTATCTTTGCATGTTTTTCTTTTACTGAATAAACGTAGATTCCTACCAACTGAGAAGAATAGATGATATTCACTTGGCGAAATAAGATGCGCTTTGCCATCCTGCTGATGATGCTCGCAATGACAATCTCAGCAGAAGCTCAAAAACGTACAATCCAGAATCTTCCATACGTTGATGACAAATGGCTGCATTTCGGATTCGTACTCGGTCTTCATACCCAAGATTTCGCTCTGACTCCCGCCAACGGGGTCGTGGACGAGAAGGGGATCGAATGGAAAGGTGATGAGGCTATCCTGTCCGCAGGTTTTACCGTAGGTATCATATCGGATCTTCGACTGTCACGCTATTTCAACCTGCGTTGTGTGCCAACTCTCAATTTCGGACAACGCGACGTCTCGTTCGCTGGTTACAAGGACGGAACGAAAGTCGATGAGTTCAAAACGCAAGTGATGTCAACGCAGTTGATGATTCCTCTCTCCGTGAAGTTCCGTTCTCAACGCGTGAATAACTATCGTCCTTACCTCCTGACTGGCTGCGGTGCTTCCGTCGATATCACTCGCAACGGAGAAGCTGTGCTGATGCTCAAACCTCTCGACTTCTTTGCCGAAGTCGGCATCGGATGCGATATCTACCTCCAATATTTCAAACTGGCTCCCGAACTGAAGTTTTGTGTCGGATTCCGTAATATGATAGAACGCGATCGACCGAGCATAGAGAAACTGGAGGATATTCGATATACCAATGCCATTGACCGTCTCTTCTCCCGTTTGCTGATTCTGTCGTTTAATTTCGAATAATATTTGGATGAAATGAGAAGAAATATCAATTGTCTGCTCCTGATCCTGTCGTTGCTGATGTTGTCTGCCTGCCAAAAGAATCGCTTCGAAATAGAAGTGGGGGAGGTAAAGGGCGTGAAGATAAAGATTGACCGATTCGACCGTGATTTTCATGCAATGGATACAACTCGATTACAAGATGAGGTCTCTCGGATGCGTCAGCGGTACGGAAGATTCTTTGACTTGTTTGTCAATTCCCAAATTCAAGGCGCTCTCGATACGACGCTGACTCTCGAACAACGCTTGAATGGATTCCTCAATGATTCGTTCTATCAAGAGAATCTCTACCCGGAATGCCAGACGGTTTTCAATGACGTGACCGATATCGAACACGAACTGGATACCGCATTCCGATACATCCACTATTACTTCCCTGAGAAAAAAATACCACATATCGGACTTCACATCTCAGGGTTTGGCAATTCAGTAATGGTGACACCCGATAGGATCTCGTCCAGTATCGACTGCTACCTCGGGAGTGATTACGCACCGTATTCTCAGATCGTCTTTGACTATCAACGGAAAAAAATGACACGGGCAAACGTGGCATTGGATCTGGTCTATGCCTATTTGGCAACTGAGTTCGAGGAGGATAGCCAGAAAAATTTGTTGCAATGCATGGTCAACAGGGGTAAACTGCTCTATCTGATGACTATCTTCCTTCCAAACCGTTCCGACGCAGAGATTCTTGGCTTCGACGAGGAACAGTACAAGTGGTGCGTGGAGAATGAGAAACAGATGTGGGATTATCTCATCGAACAGAAACGTCTCTACAATACGTCGCATCTGGTCATAACCAAGTTTGTGGAACCTGCTCCTTTTACTTCGGAGTTCCCTCAGGAATCCCCTGGACAGGCTGTCCTTTGGCTCGGACTGAAGATCGTTCGCCAATATATGGACAATAATACATCCGTCTCGCTCTCTGATCTGATGAACGAGAAGAATGAACAGAAGATATTGGAGGGCTCTCGATATAAGCCTTGACTTTTAACCGCATAATCCACTTCGAGATAGCTTGAATTAGGAAGATGATAAGGACGTTGAGTCTTTTTGAGCCGGAACCGCTCCGCTTTATGAGTCTGACAAGCGGTAGTTGCGGGAATTGTTATTATATAGGAACAACCGTCGAGGGAATCTTGATTGATGCTGGCATAGGCGCACGGACGATACGCAAACGACTGAAGAAGGCGGGTGTTGATTTCGATACCATACTCGGCGTGTTTATTACTCACGACCATAGTGATCATATAAAAGGAGTCGGTGGACTCGGCGAGAAAATGGGTAAACCTATCTTTTCTACTATAGGTGTTCTGAGTCATATCAATGAGAATCTGACCGTTCAACCCAAATTGTCTACCGCATCCCGACGCGAGATAAGAAAGAATGAGACAATAGGGATTGGGAACTTCTCCGTCACTGCGTTCAATGTTATCCACGATGGACACGACAATATGGGATACCGAGTGGAATACGAAGGAGATGTAATCGTGATAGCTACGGACCTGGGTGATATTACCGATGAGGTGTCAAGGCATTTGATGCAGGCACAGCATATCGTGATTGAGTCAAACTACGATGACGAGATGTTGATGAATGGTCCATACCCCCAGACGTTGAAAAACAGGATTAGCTCCGGTAACGGACATCTCAGCAATCGAAAAGCATCTGAATGGATGCGGAAACACTGGACCCCTCAGATGAAAGATGTCTTTCTCTGTCATCTCAGCGCACAGAACAATACGCCTGAACTAGCCTACAATTCAATGTCTAATGCTCTCGAACAGGCAGGAGCAAAGGACGGAGAAACGGTGCGGCTGAAGGTGCTTCCCCGCAGAATGGAATCGGATCTGATGATCTTGTAATTCGACTGTAAACACCCCTTTTGTAAGCCAAATGAGCAGAACCTCAAAAGGGGAAAATGCAGGAAGGGTGAAAAACTAAGCAAAAGCATTGTTTTCTCCATGTCGAACTCTATAGGTACAACTATCTTTTGTTCGTCCAAACGTTCCAATCCCCCTGATATTTGAAGTACGTAGAACGAGGATGCAAAAAGTTTGGTAAGACCCTACCATGGCTCAAAAAATCCTTTTGAAATTTATCCTAATCGAGAACGTAAATCCGTAAATTCAGTGCTTTTTTGTGTTAAAAACACCACTTTAGAAGAATAAAAAGTTAAAAAAGGATAAATGTAACAGGAATGTTTGCTATCTTTGCCGTTGATTATCTAAAGAAACAACCAAACGCAGTATATGAAGAAAATAATACTCTTTTTTCTGATTGGACTAAGTGCACTACAAGCTGTTCAAGCAAAGGGGTATGGTTCAAGTAGCTCTGAGTCAAGTGACTATATACAGTTCGGTGCAGGTGTGAATTATCTGTTCGGAGATTTGGGTGGTGCCAACTACAATAACTCAGGTTATGCCGATTATGATTTCCCATACACACGACCTTCTTTGGACTTGGCTTATATTCATGATTTTAGTGACGACATCGGTGTCCGTGTGTCGTTTATGTATAACTTGTTCGGAGGTAACGATAAACATTCTAGAAACTCCTTTCGTGAGTATCTGTACACAACCAATTCTTTTGAACTCTCACTCCAGTTAATCTATTATTTCTTGCATACCTCTATCGGGAGGACTTCTTTAGATGTCTATGCATTTGCCGGAGGTGCCTATAACTGGTACAAGACCGAATGGGGTTGCTTTGTTCAGGGTTCCGAATATGCTCTGAGAAACCGAAATGGTACAGGTGCCATTTCGTCGGAACATCCTGACGTGGATGTGGATGGCGAGTACAGCGAGTCAGATAATCGATGGAAACGCTCAGATGGATGCTTTGCCCTGCCTGTCGGTTTGGGTGTGAGAATGCCGATTACACAGACACTCAACATCGGAGCAGAAGCGGGCTACCGTTTCGCATTCGGACGTTCGGCAGACTATATTGATGGTATGGAAACTTGGTACTCCAACTCCAATGATATGTATTTCATCTTCAATCTTACCGTCGCTTACTGCTTCCGTGGTACTCAGAACTACTACTCAAACCGTCGTAAGTCCCACTACGGTAAGTTTAGAAGACGTTAGTAGCTTCTCGGAAAAGAAGAATAAAATCAAAAAGGGGAACAGTTGCTGTTCCCCTTTTTGATTCCCGCAATAGCAATACTTGCTGGCTCGTTAGTGCTTCCTCCTCTATCTTCTTCTGGTTCCATCTTTACATGAGGATGAAATTCAGATTTAATTGTTTGAATCATACAGGATTAATTCATCTATAAGAACGTTACCCTACGTAGGGACAGATTATAGACAGGAACGAAGAGGAGCGGAATCCCTGAAATAAATACTCTTCCTAATAGAACTCCATAGGTGGCATCACATCCACCCGTCCAAACATAGGTTAGCAAAGAAAAAGGTAGGGTGAAGTCCCAGAAACTTGGAATAGGTCTTAATACAATACTTAATACTCGAAGGTGCCGTAAGGCGATGTCAGCGTCAGCGATTTGCCATGTGCTGCTTCGCAGTGACCGACAATCTGTGCGTCAATGTTGAAGGACTTCGAGATGTCAATGACCTTCTGTGCATATTCCTCTGGGAGGTATATCTCAAGCCGATGACCCATGTTGAAGACTTTGTACATCTCTTTCCAATCAGTCTTCGATTCCTTCTGTATGATTTCAAACAGAGGAGGAATAGGGAATAGGTTGTCCTTGACAATGTGCATGTTGTCCACGAAATGCAGAATCTTGGTCTGAGCACCTCCGGAACAATGAACCATACCATGTATGAGCGGGCGAAGTTCCGTCAACAACTTCTTGACTACAGGAGCATAGGTTCGCGTTGGAGACAATACAAGCTTTCCAGCATCAATGCCCAAATGCTCAATCTCGTCGGTCAATCGATAGTTGCCCGAGTAAATGAGGTAGTCCGGCGTGGCTGGATCAAACGTCTCCGGATACTTCTGTGCAAGATAATGGGCAAAGACATCGTGTCTGGCTGACGTGAGACCATTGCTGCCCATGCCACCGTTGTACGATTTTTCATACGTGGCTTGACCACACGATGATAAACCGACAATAACGTCTCCAGGGGCTATGTTCGCGTTGTTGATGATTTCGCTGCGACGCAGACGACAGGTGACGGTGGAGTCAACGATGATCGTACGTACCAGATCGCCTACATCGGCTGTCTCTCCTCCCGTTGAGTAGATGCTGACACCCATGGCTCGCAACTCTTCAAGTAGCTCGTCTGTACCATTGATGATGGCTGCAATGACTTCTCCTGGTATGACGTTCTTGTTACGACCGATCGTGGATGATAACAGAATATTGTCTGTCGCTCCCACACAGAGTAAATCATCAATGTTCATGATGAGCGAGTCCTGTGCGATGCCCTTCCAGACAGAAATGTCTCCCGTCTCTTTCCAATAGACATAGGCCAGCGCAGATTTCGAACCCGCACCGTCGGCATGCATGATGTTGCAGAATTCGCTGTCTCCGCCTAGTAAATCAGGAATGATCTTGCAGAAGGCTTTGGGATATAACCCCTTATCAATATTTTTGATGGCGTTATGAACGTCTTCTTTCTCAGCGGAAACACCTCGTAGGCTATAACGTTGTTTGTTGTCCATATTCAATTGGATTTAAGACATGCACAAAGGTAGTAAAAGGCAGCGATTTATGCAAAAATAGCTCATGGCGATACGGCTGGCTATACCGATGTGTTCGGGTTTGTATAAGCAGAATCCTTGATGCTTACAATTCTACGGTGTCTTAACCTCACCGTTCTCTACATGGAATATCAGGGAGTCTTGTTGCATGTGAGACAAGATGTCGTCTATGTGTTCTCGATTTGTGTCGGTGATGAAAATCTGTCCAAAGTTGTCTTCCGAGACAAGTTGAATGATCTGACGGACTCGTTCGGCGTCAAGTTTGTCAAAAATATCGTCAAAAAGTAATAATGGAGTCGATTGTGCCGTCTTTTTCAGAAAAGAGAACTGCGCCAGTTTCAAGGCGATAAGAAAGGTTTTGTTTTGACCCTGAGAACCGACTCTTCGAATGGGATACGAACCTATACTCATCTCTAAATCATCACGGTGAATCCCACTCGTGGTGAATCCCAGATAATGGTCGCGTAGACGCTTCTCCTTCAATAAGTTGACCAATGAGATATCTGTTAACTGTGACTGATAGGCCAACGATACAGTCTCGTGCTCGTTCGAAAGAAAACGGTAGTACTCTTGAAAAAGAGGAATGAATTGAACCATGAAATCCCTGCGTCGACAAAAAATCTCGCTCCCTAAATCATGCATTTGCTGCTCCCAGATCTCAAAAAGCTCTGCAGAAGGCAGTTCATTCTGCTTTAGCAGCGCATTCCGCTGCTGCAATGCGGTGTTATAACGAATGAGAAACTGAAGGTATTCATGATCGTATTGAGAGATGATCGAGTCGATGAAGCGACGACGATCTTCACTGCCACCAGCGATGAGCGCCTGATCGTTAGGTGATACGAATACAAGCGGCAGACGACCGATGTGATCGGAAAGACGGCTATATTCCTTCTGATTGCGCTTGAATTGTTTCTTCCTGTTGCGCTTCAAACCGCAATAGATATGATCCTCTCCGTCAGGTTCAATGTGATACGTGCCTTGCAGAACGAAGAAGTCTTCGTCGTGCGTAATGCACTGAGAGTCAATATTGACATTGTGGCTCTTGCAGTAGGAAAGAAAATAGACGGCATCCAATATGTTGGTCTTGCCCGATCCGTTGGGACCAATGAGACAGTTGATCTTCGGTGAAAAGGATATTTCCGCTTGCCGTATATTTTTGAAGTTGAGAAGTGCAAGTTGCCTGATAAACATCGTAATAGGACGAATTGTTGTCAAAAAAAGACATGCAAAGGTAGAATTTTTCGGGGAAAAATCTTATTTTTGCGGGACTTTTCGGATTGGCATGATTCCGAAAATGGATTGTTTAAAAACTAATCTAAGAAAATAATGGCTGAAAAGAAACAAGAAGATGGCGTGACGGAAATACAAAATGCCATCAGTAAGACAGAGGCGTTTATCGAGAAAAACCGCAAGACGCTTATCTATGTCATTGTCGGTGTGATTGCCGTCGCATGTCTGATCTTTCTGGTGAAGAAGTTTTACCTGGAGCCGAGAGCGGAAGAAGCACACGGACAAGTGGCGAAAGGTGTGGAATTGATGGCTGTTGACTCTGTTAAACAGGCTCTGGAAGGGAAAGGTGACTATATGGGATTTGAAGCTATCGCGGACGAATACGGAAGTACCCCAGATGGAAATCTCGCAAAAATGTATGCCGCTGTATGCCTCTACCAGATGGGACAGTATGACAAGGCCCTGAACTACGCAAAGGATTTCGACTACGACGATGCCGTCAATATGAGCGTGGTGACTAATATCTTTATCGGTGACTGCTATGTCAATACTGAAAAATACGACGAGGCAGTTTCCTCATTCAAAAAGGCTGCCGATATGAAGAATGTCGCTTTCAGTGCTATCGCTCTGAAAAAAATGGGTTCGGTATTCGAATACCAGAAAAAATACGACGAGGCTGTGAATGCCTACACACAGATTAAGACGGATTACCCGCAAAGTAACGAAGCTCAGGATATTGATAAGTATATTTGGAGAGCACAGAATAAGGTGGACCTTAATGCGGTAAAGGCGGCTCCTGCCGTTGCGGCTTCCGATACTCTGCAAGTTCAGAAATAAGCTTCGGAAAATTATCATCTTTACGAAAAACTCAGAGCCACCGCTGTATCGAACAGTTCGGTGGCTCTCTTTTCTAAAATACAGAACATATGGCAACAAAAAATCATAACCTGTCTGACTATGACGCTTCAAAGATGCCTGATGCATCGGAAATGCGCGTGGGAATCGTTGTGTCCGATTGGAACGAGGAAATTACGGGTAACCTGCTCAAAGGGGCTTATCATACACTTCTAAAGAATGGGGTAAAGGAAGAACATATTGTGGTGCGTCATGTCCCGGGAGCCTTTGAACTGACGTTTGCAGCACGACTGATGGCAGAGAACGAAGACGTGGACGGAGTAATCGGACTAGGTTGCATAATACGGGGAGAAACTCCTCACTTTGATTTTATAGCTCAAGGGGTCACACAAGGGTTTACTCACCTGAATTTATCGGGAGACATTCCTTTTGTCTTCGGCGTGCTGACTGACAATGATATATCTCAATCCCGTGCACGAAGCGGCGGAAACTTAGGAAATAAAGGCGATGAAGCGGCTGTGACGGCGATAAAAATGATTGATTTCGCTTGCAAAGCAAAAAAAAGTATTATTTTTGCACCGCAAAACGGGTAGGGTAGTTTCCAGAGTGGCCAAATGGGGCAGACTGTAAATCTGCTGACTTTCGTCTTCGGTGGTTCGAATCCATCACTACCCACGAAAATAACATGCGGAAGTAGCTCAGTTGATTAGAGCATCAGCCTTCCAAGCTGAGGGTCGCGGGTTTGAGTCCCGTTTTCCGCTCTAAGAAAAAGACTCATTGCAATTTAATGCAGTGAGTCTTTTTTTAATGTTTTTAAGTAAATGCAGGTTTGAGGTCAGAGAAAAAAGGCATACATTTGTAAATGTCAAGAAGAAGGCTGATTGCTTTCATAGAAAAAATAGAATAATCTTAACTAACCATAAAAAATAGAACAAAAATGGATGAATTAACATGCAACGGTCTCGCTTACGGTAGTTTCTTGAAAGGTGATATTGACTCTGAAAGCGATTTCCGTATCGATGGTTCCGTCAATGGTAAAATCAAATGCAGAGGAAAGGTGATTATTGGAGAGAAAGGACGCGTTGTCGGAAATATAATCTGCTCGGAGGCAGATATATTCGGTGAATTGCAGGGAAACCTCACCGTGAGCGATACACTCTCTCTTAAATCAACGGCAAACGTAAAGGGTGATGTCAAAACGAAAGTCCTCATCATTGAACCTTCTGCTGTCTTTTGCGGAACATGCGACATGGGTGATCGCGTCTCTTCCGATGCGTCCGAGAGTTATGTGATTGGCGAAGATCAGTCTGAATAAATAGGACAAGACCCATAATCCACTTATTTAGTATGCGGAATCTGATTGTTTCTTTTCTTCTATGTTTCTTCGGATGCCTCCAAACAGCATCCGCAGCTCTCATTTTGTCGGATTCTGCTCGAATCAGCCTTCTGACTTGTTCCCCTGGCGAAGAATTGTATGCGCGCTTTGGACATAGCGCCTTGCGTGTGCAGGATCCGATGCTCCATCTGGATGTGGTTTTCAACTACGGAATGTTCAATTTCAATACCCCTGATTTCTACCCGAAGTTCATAGCGGGTGAAACGTACTATCAACTCGGTGTAGAGGATATGACTTCCTTTGTCGTGAACTATGTGAATACCGGACGTGGCATACAAGAAACAGATTTGAATCTTACAAAGACGGAACAGCAACGTTTGTTCAATGCTCTCATAGAGAACGCAAAGGAAGAAAATCGTACTTACCTCTATAATTTTGTGTTCGATAATTGCGCAACACGTCCGCGCGATATGATTGAAGCTGCTGTGGAAGGTGGCTATCTGAATTATCCGGAACGACAGAATTCTTCCTTGCTGAAGGTGGATGACAACGTTGAGAAAACATATCGCCAGCTCATAGGGGAATACGTTGGTGACGAGACATGGCTGAAGTTTGGTATTGATCTCCTCATCGGTACGAAAGCAGACAATCCAGTGCCGCAGCGCTACGTCATGTTTCTGCCGAATGAGTTGGAAGCCTCTCTTTCCGGTGCGACAAAGGCCGATGGACAACCACTGCGTCAGATGTCGGATGTTTTGCTTGAACAGAAAACAATACCGGATACCGAATCAGGTTGGTTGTCTCCTCTTCTCGTAAGTATTTGTTTTCTGTTGATCGTTTGTCTGCTGACCATTTTGTCCCCAGGCAAATTACTCGCTCTCGATTTCTTTTTGTTTCTTATTTCAGGATGTTTGGGACTATTATTGTTCTACCTGACTTTCTTTTCCTTACACCCTCTTGTGAAATGGAATCTCAATCTTCTATGGCTGAATCCATTCCATCTGCTCTTTGTGTTCTTGCTCCCTTTCAAAAAAGCACGTAAGATTCTTGCTTATTATCAACTGCTGATCGCAGTCTCTCTCGTCTTTACTATTTCCGGCTATCTGTATTTTCCCCAAGAATTTAATGTGGCATTTCTGCCTCTCATGCTGACTCTGTTTGTCCGGTCAATAGTTTTTGTTCGTTACCATCGTTCGTTTTCTCGATAATCCCGATAACAATACCTACGATTATTAATAAAAGAATGCGACTGAACGAAAAAAAAATGAATGGAACAAGTCGTCCGTCCGTTCTCTCTTCTCTTGTTTTCCTCTTTGTTTCCCTTTTTTTATTTTCATCGCTTTACGGACAGGATAGGAAAATACAGCGAACCAATCCTCGTCTTGTAGTCAACATGGTGATAGATGGTCTGCGGTCGGATTATATCTCCCTTTTCTGGAACGATTTTGGCAATGGTGGATTTCGTCGTCTCATAGGTGAGGGGACTTACTGCCGCAATATGCTTTTCCCTTATCGCAATGTCGGACGCTTCGCAGATTATGCCACTTTTACAACGGGTGCTCTACCTTCCGATCATGGCATCTGTGCCGATAGGTATTACGAGGGAGACAGACACCAAACCGTCTCCTGCCTGTTTGATTCGAAGGTTGAAGGTGTAGGTAGCGAACAGAAACTCTCTCCTGTCGGTCTGGAGTCAAGTACTCTCAGCGATGAATTGCGCCTTTCTACTCAGGGGAAAGGAAAAATCGTAACAGTAGCCATAGATGCAGAACCGGCTCTTATCCTCTCAGGACACTCTGGAAAGGTGGTCTGGATGAGCGAACAGACAGGTAAGTGGGCAACCAGTACATATTATTCAAATCTGCTGCCTTCATGGGCGGTAAAGTCAAATGGAGAAAACCAGTTAGGAACGTTTCTCGAGCAGGACTGGACCAATCTATATTCTCCTTCTTCATACCGCGCCCATTCTGCTCAGAAGTTCGAGACGTCTTTCTTTAATTATTCTTTTACTGACTTATTGCCACGTGAACAGATCCGGAGGTTCAAGTCTTCGCCCTACGCAAACGAGATGGTATGCGAATTGGCCACTCAGGCACTGCAAGATGAATATCTGGGCGTCGATGATGTGACGGATATGCTTAATCTTCAGTTGACTCTCCGCGTCTCGGATCTCCCTACGGCTGAAGGTGTGACGGCTGAAGTACAGGATATGTATCTGCGACTCGATGCACGACTCCAGGAACTTTTGAAGGATCTTGACGAATTATGTGGTGTGGGAGAGGTACTCTATGTAATCACCTCCCCTCAGGAACAATATGTTTCACCCGAGTACTTGAAAAATTATGGGATACCAAGCGGATATTTCGTCTCGGATCGCGCCCGCTCATTGCTCAGTACCTATCTTATGGCTACTTATGGACAGGCAGATTTTGTTCGTGGCTACTATCGGCAACAATTGTTTCTGGACCATCATGAAATTAGAGAAAAGGGGCTTGACTACGATTCTGTCTCAACGAAAGTGGCACATTTTATGGCTCGTTTCGAAGGTGTTCAGATGGCTTTCAGAAAAGAGGATATGGAACGGGTGACTAACGACGATAAGAGGGTTAGAATGGCCCGAAACTCGTTCTCGTGGGAGAAAAGCGGTGATATCTTGATTTATCTTAAACCAGGATGGGTAGAGGTAGAAAAAGAAACGGAGAAGGTGGGACTGTCATCACGAATCAATAATTATGCTCCTTTTATCCTCAGCGGATGGAATGTGCGTCGTCAAGTACTGAATCGCACGATATCAGCTTTGGATGTGGCCCCTACTGTGTCTGTGCTCCTTCATCTCCCCTTTACCAATGCCAATGAGGGAGCTCCGCTATATGAAGTGATTAAATAGTTTAAAGGATGGATGTAAGAATCGAACAAAGTTGGAAAAGGGAATTGCAGGAAGAGTTTGACAAGCCGTATTTCCAAGCCCTGACCGAGTTCGTCCGTTCCGAATATAGGACAACAACGGTTTATCCGCCTGGGAATCTGATTTTTAATGCATTTGAAAAATGTCCATTCGATAAGGTCAAATTGGTCATTATCGGACAGGACCCATATCATGAACCAGGACAGGCCGAAGGGCTCTGCTTCTCAGTTCGGGAAAACGTCCCGTTTCCTCCGTCTTTGCAGAATATTTTTAAGGAAATAGAGATGGAAACAGGAACGCCAATCCCAACTTCCGGCAGTTTGGAACGGTGGGCTACACAAGGTGTCTTGCTGCTGAATGCTACATTGACAGTGAGAGCCCATCAGGCAGGTTCTCACCAGGGGAAGGGTTGGGAACAGTTTACAGATGCTGTAATAAGCATCCTGAGCAGGAAGAAGGAACATCTCGTTTTTTTCCTTTGGGGAGCCTATGCACAGAAAAAAGGTGCTGTCATCGACCGCTCTCGACATTGTGTACTGCAGACAGCTCATCCGTCACCTCTCTCTGTCTATCGTGGGTTCTGGGGCTGTGACCATTTCATTAAGGCCAATGAATACCTCCGTACCAATGGATGTCAGGAAATCGTATGGTAGGACGTTGAATCAATCCTTGACGGCGGAAAGAAACTATCGACTGATAATCAATGGGAGATCCGATTGAAGTTCGTCCATAGAATGGTAGATAAGTTCGGCTCCGGCTTCCGATAGGTCATTGTCAGGAAGTGGTCCTGTATTGATGGCAATGGAAAAAATGCCCGCAGCTACAGCGGATTGTATGCCTAATGGAGCATTCTCAATAACGATGGCATCTGAAGCGGCAACATCAAGCATTTCCAGCCCTTTAAGGTATGGATCTGGGTATGGTTTCCCCTTTTCTACATTATAAGCGGTCACGATTTTTTTGGGATCGAAAATGCCAGGAAAAGTATTCTCAATTTTGTTGATGGTCGTTAACTCTCCTGAGCCGGTCACGACAGTGCTATGGATATTGTATCGCTGTAATTCTTGCAATAGGGCATAGGCTCCGGGCATGGGTTGCGCAGGAGGGAGAGTCTCAAATACACGACTTTTGGTGGCATAGATTTTATCTACGGTTTCTGAACTGCATTCTCCACCATACAACCGATGGTAGGCTTTCTGCACGGTATCCCAACCACGTGACCCTTCGTTGAGATAGACATCTCGTTCGGTAAACGGAATGCCGAAGTCATTCAAGGCTTTGACCCATGCCTTGGCATGCATGGGCATGCTGTCAAAAAGAACACCATCCATGTCAAATAGTGCTGCATGTATACTTAATTGGGAATAATGATGTCTTTCGGCAAAAAGCCTCTTTTTCTCTTGTATGTTCATCCGTTGTGGATAAAGAGTCTGACAAAAGTCGGGGATACCCTTTTTCCTAAGTGTATCCCCGGCTATCTGTGTGTGATTTGATACTTTTTAGGAAAGGCGTTTTTTAATGGCTTCGGTCTCCTTTTCATAACCCGGTTTCTCAAGCAGGGCAAACATGTTCTTCTTGTATGCTTCGACTCCTGGCTGGTCAAATGGGTTCACACCGAGAATATAACCCGAAATGCCACACGCTTTCTCAAAGAAATAAATCAACTCTCCAATGTAGAATTCGTTGAGCGATGGAATCTCAATTCGAAGGTTTGGAACGCCACCATCTACGTGCGCAAGCTGAGTACCCAGTTCTGCCATTTTATTGACCTCATCTACGCGTTTGCCTGCAAGAAAGTTCAAGCCGTCAAGATTCTCATCATCGTGTGGGAAGATGACTTTCTTCTCTGGCGTCGCTACGGAGATGACGGTCTCGAAAATGATGCGCTCTCCCTCCTGAATCCACTGACCCATCGAGTGCAGGTCGGTGGTGAAGTCCACGGATGCAGGATAGATGCCCTTCCCTTCTTTTCCTTCACTCTCACCATAGAGCTGCTTCCACCATTCTGCAAGGTAATGGAGTTTTGGATGGAAGTTAACTAAAATCTCTATCTTTTTTCCTCTGCGGTAAAGTTCATTGCGCGTAGCTGCATATATGGCGGCAAGATTCTGGTCAAACGAAATGTCCTTGCCACAATTCTTTTCCATCTCAACGGCCCCCGAAATCAGCTGACGGATGTCGAATCCGGCAACAGCAATAGGTAGGAGACCTACCGGTGTCAGAACAGAGAAACGACCGCCTACATTGTCAGGAATGACGAATGTCTTGTAGCCTTCTTGTGTCGAAAGCTGACGCAAAGCTCCCTTGGCTTTGTCCGTGATCGCTACAATGCGCTTCGAGGCCTCCGCTTTGCCTTCCTGCTGCTCAAGTTGGGTCTTCAACAGACGGAAGGTAAGTGCAGTCTCTGTCGTTGTACCAGACTTCGAGATGTTGATGATGCCGAATCGGCGGTTACGAAGCAACTCGGTAAGCTCGGCAAGGTAGTCTTCGCTGATGTTGTTGCCAGCAAACAGTATGACAGGACTGTCTCCCTTCTTGAGCCAAGAAAAGGAGTCGGAAAGAGCTTCAATGACAGCCTTTGCTCCAAGGTAACTGCCTCCGATACCCGCTACGACAACTGCATCACACGTACTACGCAACTGACGGGCAGTTTCTTCGATGTCTTGTATCATCTCCTCCGTGATGCTGGATGGGAGATGAAGCCAACCGAGAAAGTCGTTGCCCTTTCCCGTACCGTCTTCAAGGGCAACAGAAGCCTGGGCAACAGCCTTTGAGTATGCGTCAATATCGCTTTTTGAGACAAAGTCTAACGCTTTGTCAATCGAGAGTTGCATGTTTTTCATTGGTCTTATGTTTTAAGGTTTGTTTATGATATTATCGAAGTTTAGTCGCCAATTCACGCATTTCAATGGTAGGCGAGATATGGTGATAGAGAATGTTATAGACAGCATCACAGATAGGTAAATCCACATGGTATTTGTCGTTGATTTCATGCACACACTTGGCGGCATAATATCCCTCGGCAATCATCTCCATCTCCATCTGAGCAGCTTTTACGGAATACCCACTGCCAATCATCGTGCCGAAAAGATGATTGCGCGAGAATTTAGAATACGCAGTCACTATAAGGTCTCCCAGATAGGCGGACTCATCCATGTTGCGCTGCTGGGGATAGACTGCAGTAGCAAATCGTACCATCTCTTGAATGGCATTGGCAACTAGTACGGCTTGAAAGTTATCTCCGTATTTTAGACCATGAGAGATGCCAGCGGCAATGGCGAAGATGTTTTTCATGACGGAGCCGATCTCAACTCCACTGAGGTCATCGGTCTGATGTGCAACGATGAAGTGGGAGTTGAACAGACGACAGAGTTGCTTCCCCCGTTCTCGATCTTTGCAGGCAAGGGTGAGGTAGGAGAGACGCTCCATCGCAATTTCTTCAGCATGGCACGGACCTGCTAACACAGCCATATTTTCTTCCGGTACACCATAGAACGAGTGGAAGAAGTCTGTCATGATCATGTTCTCATCTGGTACAATGCCTTTGATTGCCGTGATGACGAACTTATCATGGATAGGCTTCTTGAGTTTTTTTAGGTGGTTTTTCAAAAACGGAGATGGCATGGCGAATACCAAGGTGTCGGCCTTCTGAACAACTTGATTGATGAGGTGCGTGAAATGTATACGTGACGTGTCAAATTTTAATCCTGTAAGATAGGAGGGATTACGGCTCTGACGCTTGAATTCTTGTATCTGTTCCTTGCGTCGCATGTACCAGTATATCTCGTCTTGGTTGGCCAAAAGCATCTTGGCAATGGCGGTAGCAAAACTGCCACCTCCCATGACGGCTATTTTTCCGGGAAAATTCATTTGGTTTCGTTTTTAATCTCGAGGGGAGTGAGGATGGGAGGAAGGATGAAGCAAATATACTAATAAAATGGCAGGTGAAGGAGACGAAATCTGCAAAATGATGGGAGTAATATCAGTTGATGCAAAAAAAAGGGATGCATGACATCCCTTTTCTATTGAATGATTATACTTTTCTGTTTTATGACGCTTGCTCAGTCCACGATGCAATAGATTCCTTGGATGGATTCTGTAATCCGAGCTTGTTCTTTTTGTTATACCCGCAGAGATCTTGAAAGAGTTTGTTCGGATTCAATCCTTGTAGTTTGACAACTTTGTCGTATCCAAGTTTCTGAAGTGGCTCTACCCACTCTTCTGGGACACCGATGGCTGTGTATTTCTCTACACCGTCCTTCTGGGGTTTTACCTCTGGCTTCATCTGAGGGAATAACAAAACCTCTTGAATGGTGGATTGACCGGTCATCAGCATGACCAAACGGTCCATGCCCATTCCCATACCAGAGGTTGGAGGCATTCCGTATTCCAATGCACGGACAAAGTCATGGTCAATAAGCATGGCTTCATCGTCACCCTTGTCTGCAAGTTTCATCTGCTCAACAAAACGATCGTACTGGTCAATAGGATCGTTCAATTCCGAGTAGGCATTGCAGAGTTCCTTGCCGTTTACCATCAGTTCAAAGCGCTCTGTAAGCTCTGGATTATGACGGTGACGCTTACACAAAGGGGACATTTCTATCGGATAGTCGGTGATGAAAGTCGGCTGAATGTAATTACCTTCACAGAACTCTCCGAAAATTTCGTCAATGAGCTTGCCCTTACCCATGGTCTCGTCCACTTCAAGGTGGAGCTCTTGACAGATCTGACGTATCTCATCTTCTCCCTTATCTGTGAGATCCTTGCCCGTGAATTCCTTAATGCTTTCCAGCATGGTCACGCGGCGGAACGGAGCCTTGAAGGAAATGACGTTGTCTCCAACTTTTACTTCTGTAGTGCCATTCACGTCAAGGCAGATCTTTTGTAATAGGTTCTCTGTGAACGTCATCATCCACTCATAGTCCTTGTAGGATACATAGATTTCCATGCACGTAAACTCTGGATTGTGCGTGCGGTCCATGCCTTCGTTGCGGAAGTTCTTACCTATCTCGAATACTCCCTCGAACCCACCGACAATCAGACGTTTGAGGTAGAGCTCGGTGGCAATGCGCATGTACATGTCAATGTTCAGCGCATTGAAGTGGGTGGTGAACGGACGGGCAGAGGCTCCGCCTGGGATGCTTTGGAGTGTCGGTGTTTCTACCTCTGTATAGCCGAATGAAGCAAAGTAGGCTCGCAAAGAGGAAAATACTTTTGCTCGCTTTTCGAATATCTGTTTTACACCATCATTGACAACCAAGTCAACATAGCGCTGGCGATAACGAAGTTCGGGATCATCAAAACGGTCGTAGGCAACACCGTCTTTGTATTTGACAATCGGTAACGGACGCAACGATTTGCTCAATAATCTCAGTCTCTGGGCATGAACTGAAATCTCACCCGTCTGGGTGCGGAATACAAACCCTTCAATACCGATGAAGTCTCCAATGTCCAGCAACTTCTTGAATACGGTATTGTACATCTCAGGTTGTTCTTCTGTGTTGATGTCATCTCGGGAAACGTATACCTGAATCCGCCCTCTTGAATCTTGTAATTCGATGAATGAGGCCTTGCCCATGATACGACGCGACATGATGCGTCCGGCGATGACAACCTGACGCTGCGGAGCAGCGTCTTCAAAATGGGTGCGTATCTCGTCAGAGTAGGCATCTACAGGGTAGAGGTCGGCTGGATAGGGGTTGATACCCATTCGTCGCAACTGCTCAAGCGAGTTGCGACGCATGATTTCCTGTTCGGAGAGTTGTATGTCCATTGTGTTCTGTGGTTTTGTCTTTGTTGCAGTTGCGGCGCAAAGATAATAAAAAAGCTCGTTCTTTCCGTCTTCGTAGTTGCTTCGTATGGTTCAGATAAACCTTTAGATTAAGATTAAGAATATAATTGCTGTCCTACAAATTGGACGGGAGGTTATTTCTTTTGTTTGTGATTCTATGTCTGCGTCATGAAAAAGTGCTACTTTTGCTTGAATTTTATCAGCAATCCCTTGCCTGTATGGATGGTAAGGAGTTCAGAATGTAAAATAACAAGGAGGAAAAGAAATGAAAAGAAAGCATGTTTTTCTGTGGTTTATAGTGTTATTTGTCTGCGTCTTTGCAGAGACAAGTGCTCAGGTTTTCCCGGATTTCTCGTCAGCAGTGGAAAAGGCGTCTGGGGCTGTTGTTCATGTGAAGACCAAGGCGGAAGCTCCGCAACAGGATTTGTTCGGGGGATTCGGATTCGACGACCCTTTCTTCCAGTATTTCTTCGGACAGCCAAGAGAACAGCAAAAACGACGCCAGAGCCGGCCGGTCTTGGCGAGTGGTAGTGGCGTAATCGTCTCTTCCGACGGCTATATTGCCACCAATAATCATGTTGTCGAAGCAGCCGAGGAAATTGAAGTCGTGTTGAACGATAAACGGACTTTTCCCGCTCGTATCATAGGAAGAGATCCCAATACTGACCTTGCACTTCTCAAAATCGATGCAGATGCTTTGCCAGCGATTGTCTTCGGAAGCTCGGATGAGCTCAAAGTGGGCGAATGGGTCCTCGCAATCGGCAATCCTTTCAATTTGACCTCAACGGTCACTGCTGGTATTGTGAGCAGCAAGGCCCGCAATATCAATATCCTTTCCGGAGATATGAAAATCGAGTCATTTATCCAGACAGATGCGGCTGTCAATCCAGGTAATAGCGGAGGTGCTTTGGTAAATACTCGAGGCGAATTGGTGGGTATTAATACCGCAATTGCGACGCAGACAGGCTCCTATGCAGGATATAGTTTCGCAATCCCAACCACCATCGTACGCAAGGTAATTGATGATCTTAGACAGTACGGCACCGTCCAACGTGCCGTTCTCGGTGTGACCATTTCAGACATATCCGATACGCTTGCCAAGGAGAAAAAACTGCAGGTGATGGAAGGTGCTTATGTGCATAGTGTCGCACAGGACGGAGCTGCTGCAGCTGCGGGTATTAAGGAAGGTGATGTGATTACTGGCATCGATGGCAGGTCTGTCGGATCGGTGAGCGAACTGCAGGAACAGATAGCAACACATGCACCGGGTGATAAGGTGAACATCAGTGTACTTCGTTCCAATAAACCGATCTCCATGGATATCGAACTGAAAAATCTGCACGGCAACGTCGACGTGCTTACTACTAGTACTTTGGACCAACTTGGTGCATCTCTCGAGGAAATCAGCGAAAAGGAGGCTCGGACTCTCAAACTCTCCGGTGGAGTCCGCGTGGCAAAGGTTAAAAAAGGAGGACGATTCGAAAAAGCCGGCATCCGTGAAGGATTTGTTATCCGTCGAATCAACAATGCTTCAGTCCAACATGTGGATGACGTGAAGAAGGAAGTGGAACGACTCGCTGTTTCATCTGCAGATAACGCTCTCTTTATCTCTGGTACTTATCCTGATGGTCGACAAGCTTATTATGCTGTAGATATGGGTCAGTAGATAGCAGAGATAGACGTTACTCATTCAATCATTAAATTTCCGCTGGGAACAGGAACCCCGGCGGGAATTTTTTTTGTCACCTAATGATACCAAATGTTTTGAAAGAGTGCTTTTAAGTGATGATTGTCCCTCAATTTTCTATTTACAAGTATTTTTAACATTCGTTTTTTTTTGGGGGGGGGATTTGTTCACGTATTATTGCACATAATTGCGCGTGTTCTTTTCATAAGAATAATATCATACATACAAGTTTTCTTTATTTCCACGGGGTGAAAATGAAAAGAACACATTAGAGATGGAGTGTTCGTCGTGTGAATGAAAAGGATTTGAGGATATCTTGATAGTAATAACGGCTCTTCCTGAACTGAAACCAAAAAATGTAATAATGGAAAACATGATAAACTTATCATGTTTTCTTGTTTTTATTGTCCTTTTGCTAAAAAAAAGGATAAAAAAACAACGAAATGTCTTGTTGATTTTTATACCTTTGATGATGCATGGATGATAGTCATTCTTAGAGATATGCATGTTGTCTGTATATAAAAACTCAAGGTCTATGAAGCTTATTGACAGAAAGTTACTTGCGAATGTCGGAAAAGGAATGCGCCAGCTTTTGTCTGCATTGGTTTTGCTGACGCTGAGTGAACCGCTCTCTGCTCAGGATAATTATACGTATCATATGTACGGAGAACCGATTTTTACGGAAACATTTGGACAGGGAGTTGGTATCTGGGATTCGTTTGAGGCTGCCGGCATCAGCACCCTCGCAAAGAAAGGCATCTATGTGGGCTACGGTGATTATCAACTGCAACACCCGAACGACCGGGACAATAATTACATGAACCCGAACGGATATCCGTACTATCCTGCACCGAACTATGACGTTTTGGCGGATTTCGACTATCGGGATTTTACAATTACGAACGAACTGAATAACCTGCGTGGGGCATACGGAAACCACAAGACATGGGTGTTGGCAAATTTCCGCGATCATACTGGCGACAAGAATGGACGTATGTTCGTGGCAGATGGAGCATCAATCCCTGGAGTTGTGTTCGAACGGCGAGTGACGGAGTTGTGCAAGAACGCAGACTTCGAGTTCTCCGCTTGGGTATCACATTTTACATACAACGTACAGTCTCCAGGCGAGTTTCAACTCGAGGTTTGGACGAAGAATCCAGAGCTCGGACTGAAGGAGGAATTTGAGGGGAAAAGTGAGTCGGAGCAGGTACGGTTCATGCGTAATATTGCCATTGGAACTCGTGTGAAGAGTGGAGATGGAGGAACAGCGGAACTTCTGGCGAAGAAGTTCATGCAACCTAATACGTATTTCCCGATTGGAAAGGATACCACACTTCATGCCAATGACGACATGTATGTCTATGAGTATTCTGCTGGTGAGTGTGTCCCCTACAAGGTGTTTTATGCCGACCCGTCACAAGGGGGCGACGGATCGTTCTACTGCCAAGGACCGGACGGAACTCTCTATCATGCGAACCATGATCGTACTCCGGCAACAAATACATCAGGATCTGCAAGAGGCGGAACTTATTATGACGCAGCAGGGAATGCCGTTCGCGTGAATGGCTATGCAATGCCCTATTATCAGACTCACGAGTATTTTACGAAAGGTGCCTTGGTCTCATCCCTATCTCTGAATCCTACCGGAATGGTGACTTCAGGAGGATGGGTCCTATACCGCGAAGGAGGAGGTACGTTTGTATATCATGATGAGAGTAATGGAAAGTGGTACCGATGGGACGGTGAACTCTCATATGCAACCATGGTGAATCAGTCACGAACTGATGCGACACAATACCGATGCCTGCGCTTTGGTGCAACGGAATACTCGGTGAATAATGCAGTGAATTATGTGTCAGAGTATGGTGGTGGATATAATTTCTCTCAGTCGATAACCTCTCTGTACCGCATCCTTGATATTGGAGACGAGGCAATTTTCGCCGCACGCATGACGGACGGAAAGGTTATCTATTTCAAGACAACAGATTTCGGTGATATCAACTACTCATCTACGCGCTACAGAGGTTATAATTATCGCTACAATTTCCGAAATCTCTCAACGGCTTATCAGGTACAGCCTTCGGTGACGGAGACAAATATTACGGAATTACAGAATTTTGGTACAGTACCGGGACTGACATCTTCCTTCGACTATCATGCCGATGCAATGATTCAACGACACTGGGAACAGGTGGTCGGACATTTCCGCCTGACAACTCAGGATAACGTGTATCTCGTGTTTCGCAATTTCCGCCCGGATAAGAATGGTAACGATTTCTGCGTGGACGATATCCAGTTCCGACCGTTTGCCGCTTTTTCTCTGGATATCGAGTTGTCTCCTTCTTCTGAATACACTGCTTGCCGCTACGGATTCGTGACAATGAGAACGGTAGTACAAGCCGTGGAGGAAGAGTTGGAATTGCTGGGCGAGGATGTTCGTGACTATGGATTCTATTTCGAAGGATGGGATGGAAGCGATTGGATTACACTGAATTCCAAACCAATTCAGATCCAATCTATTACGGATCCTATCGAGATTAATCTGCCTCTGTCGGAGTATTATCTGTACGAGAAAATCCGAACAGTCATCCGTGCCGTCTCAAACTTGAATGGAAAGTGCATGGCCATCAGTTCCGATGAGTATCCCCGACACGATTTTCTGAATGCACCGTTGTTTGTGCTGAAAGGAGATGATATCTGCATCGAGGAGGGAGATTCGGAATCGAATCCGCATCAAGGACATTTTACTTTTACAAATACACATTCACGTGCAAAGACAGAGGCTTGGCGCGCAAAGGGAATTCTAAGCGATGGTACTGTGGTAGATATCATGCCGCGAACAGCAAATGACTGCCCGCCTTCACCTTAGCAAGGAATACCTTCTCTCTCTTTCACGGAGCCTCCCCTCAAGACCTAAAAGAAAAAATGTTTCGGACCCGATAGATGGAATAGTTCTAAACGAATAGATTCATGAAACGCATACTATACATACTCCTGCTGCTCTTTTCTGCCTTCGTATCTCTCGGAGCAGCTTCGTTCTACCCTCGCAATGTGCGACTGGTTCCAATCTCAACAAGTGCCGTTGTAGTTTCATGGGATACTCCAGAGTTGTTTCCGGCAAGCGACTATGTGAAGTACGCAGTGGATATTACCTATAGTGACCGCTCAGGACTGCTACGTACGGATTCACTCTCCTTGTCGCAATATACCGATACGATATTCGGACTGAACCCCAATGAATTGGTCTGTGTCGATGTGAGTACTGTCTGGATTAACGACGACGAGGAGACCGTCGCAGCGAAGCTGCCGAATACGACGTGTGCTCGGTCAATGGCTGAGGCTTTCCGTATCTATGTCAAGGTCGTGGATGATCGTACGATGGCGCTGTTGCCAGACGCAAGTCCGACCTGGGTCTCTCAGTATAACACCGCATTGGCTCATGATGCGACTATCTCCGTTGGTGCTACGGAGGCAGTACATCTTACTGCACATACAAATTATGCGGAAGGAAGCGAGGAATTGCGATCAAACGATTTCCTTCGCTGGATCGTGAACGGAGAGATCCGGCAGGGACGGTCCATTACAATAGAACCGGACGCTTCAGGAGAGGATATCTACGTGTATGCAACGTTTGGAGAGGTGAACGGTGCAGATGCTATTTCACCGGAGTTTCACGAACACGTGGGAAGTCGCGTATGCAACAATATGATTGTGGACGTAAATACGTCTGTGATGCTACATTCCGACGAACGTCTCTACTATAAGACGGTGACGGGTTCTCCGCAGGCTTTGGATCTCGCTCCGCTAGCAGCGGCGCGTGCCAAGCTGATGCAGCATTTTAAAGTGTGGGTAGACCGTAACGGGACAGGAGACTACACGGAAGTGACAGATGAGGTGATTTATCATCCCTCATGTGCCATATCCTCAACAGATGTGAGCGTGAGTTTCTATGGCGACGAAGGGGATGCTATGCTCTATGGCGCACAGTACCGGGTGGAGTACACCGAACGGATAGATGGAGAGTATCTTTGCGACGTCTATGGAAACCCGATTGGTTCTTGGTCGTGCTATTTTATGACAGCACCAATGGCAACGCGACTGATTCGCATGACGGATAGGTTTGAGAATACGTATCTGAACGGAGATTGGCAGATTATGGGTAGCAACTGGTCCACGGGAGAGAATACGGAAGTGACGGTCGAGAAGACTTTCTGTATCGTGAATGATGGTACAGATGATTTGGTCATCAATAGCATGACTCTGGATGATGACCATTATAGTTTTGTGCGTACCATACGTAAACATTTCAATGCATCGACAGGTACGTATGAGACTCATACCATGACTCCTGGAGGCTCAGTGACAGTAAGTAGTCTGAATTCCATAGCACGTAGCTTGCAGAATGTACAGGTGGCTATACCAGACACAGTGGAGGTGACGATACGGGCAACAATTCCATTTTCGGGTGCTAATGGATGGACAGAGTGTTTGTGGACCGTATGGTCGGACGATAATAATTCGAACAATCCGTTCGAATTGACTCTTACGGCATATGCGGGCAGAATGCAACTGCCGTTTACATATAAGGCGGACGGACCGACGCGTTTCGAGAATGGAATTGAGACGAATTTCGGCAGTGTGGGCGACGTACCTCCCTGCATGACAATCGGCGGACGGGCACCTGTGGAGGGTGTGAACTATTTTCAGGAATATACGGCCTACGGGAGCGAGGGCGGATGTGTTGGCAACAAGCGCCCGGCATTGCGCATAGGTGGTACGAATCAGACTCGACTCGAACTGTCTATTCCAGAGGGAATAGGCGGAATGACGTTGCAATGGAGTGCCAACGGATATCGACGGGTAAGGGTTACCGATGCAGATGGAAATGAGTATGTTCATACCGAGATAGAGAAGGGAACGGAGTGCCACAGGACCGAAGTGGTCATCAATAACTGCAACAAGACAAATAGAGTAATCTATGTCTATTTCGAGGGTAGCGACGACGAGATGCTTACGACGCTGAGTGGAATGGCTCTCACTCCCTGCGACCCGGAACTCAAGTCAAGTGCATGCGACATCAGCGACTTTGTCGTTGTGGACGCATCAGGAAACGAAGTGCCAGGTCAGGATGTGCGTATCTACGATGGCTTGATATTCGTACGATTGCCGGATGGACAATGCAACCCATCAACGCTGAGAGCGCGGATTGCTACGTCTCCTGGTAGTACGACCGAACCGGCACGACGGAGTGGCATAGTGACCAATACAATCACACGCCACACGTCTGAACTCGTGGATGAGACATTGGTGGATTACGTGAGATCAAGTTATTTTGAATACAAGGTGACTGCCCAGAATAGCGAGACGCAGAAAACGTATAGGGCGTATGTGGAATGCCCGCAGAATACATCCGCAAGCTGCTATGAGGATGAGGCAGGGTTTAGTATCGATATGGCTGGCGAGGATCGTACATTACGCATTGTCGAGGTAGAGAACGAACATTGCCGCTTGCCGGTAACAGGCAAGGGAAGCGAACGGACTATTCATCTGCTTTCGGACGAGGATGCTCCGGAAGATGGAGAATACGAGATAATAGGGCCGAAGATGGTTTGTATTGGTTCGACAGCAGAATATATGTTGAAGAATCCACCAGCAAGCAATAAGCCGTTCTACCGCTGGATGATAGCATCGACCGTTGCCGATAATCTCGATGAGAATTTCACTATCGTCGGAGGAAAGGATACCATTGTCAATGGTCAGGCAATGCAGGTGTACTATGGAAAGACACTGAAACTGAAAGCACCAAGCAAGGTGGGCGAGGGAGAACTGAAACTGCGTATCAAGATGCATTTGGATTTTGAGGATCTGCAGTGTGCTTCGCTCACGGGCGAAGCACGGGCAAATATTCAGGCAACAAAGGAAACGCCGACACCCGTCCCTGCTGTTACGGCAGGATGTGTGGGCGAGGATGGTCGACTCTTGGTGAACATTGTCCCTCCGACAGGCGACGGCGTGGTGGAGGCAACATCGTACAACTGGAATTTCTATGAGGTCAATGCAACGAATACATGGGTAAGAGACCTGAATGATAAGGTGGAGTACATTACCGGACGGCCAGGATCTGTCTATCTGAATGTAGGTGACGGTTTCCCCGTAGTACGTTGTATCGTAGGTGTTCAGAACGGATGCGGAATGGGACCGGAATCAGCGGAGATGCCCGTGCGTTACCATGCTTTCGAAACTGAATGGCTGGGTGGCGTGGACGATAACTGGAACAATGATTTCAATTGGACTCGGCACGTGCCGGCTGCTTGCACAAACGTAATTATACGAGACGTGCAGGATACTCTCTCGAGAATGGCTGGCGACGGAGGAGGAAAGATTACTGTGGGTGATCAGTCCAAGGTGGACTACGATACGGATGAGGGAGCATATTTCCCGAAAGCAAAGTTCTATCCGAATATTCACACCGAACGTGGCGAAGATGGAGTGTGTCACTATATCACGTTCCGACCAGGCGGAGGAGTGAAGAATATTCATGCCTTGACTTATGTGCGTGCGTTTGTGCAGACTCAACTGCATCGCGACCAGTGGTACACCATGACTGCACCTTTGAAGGATATGTATTCCGGAGACTTTTATTTCAATGGTGCGCCGGAGACGAAGATGCACTGGTATAATGGATATGAACGTAACGGATTCCTCTATGGCGCATGGGGGAAAGCCTTTACCTCTCTCTCGGAACCTCTTGAGGCTGGGATGGGGTTTGTCACAGCTGTTAGCAGTGATGGGTGGGACTATCCTCGACGCATCAAACAGACTGAGGATAAACTGATCACGTTCCCTAGAATGAATTCTGATAGTAGCCTTATACGCACGGTATTCCCGTATGATGGTCAGATGACAGGACTCGTATTTACGAAGATGCCTCAGGCTCTGAATAAGACGGAGAGAGCATACCGATTCCGTGCCGAAAATGACAATAATGTAATCCCGGCAAGTATCACTCGTACCGTCTACCCAGGTCTCAATCTGATTGGTAATCCGTTGATGTGCCATCTCAATGTGGCCCGCTTCCTTGATACCAATCGCGATAAGATTCGGTCTTCATATATCAAAATGTGGAACGGCCTGACCTATGATACCTACGTCGTACCAGGACGTGTTTGGACGAACGGAAAGGTCGGCACTGCCCTTGTGGCTCCGATGCAGAGTTTCTTTGTCTATAACCCAACCAATACAGCACAGACGGTGACGTTCGATGTCAATAATCATTTTGTTATGGACGAGTACGGCTACAACGAACTGCGACACACAACCGATGTCGAACGCCTTTCGGTGACGTTCGACGATGGACAGCAACGGACCTACGCTTTGATTGCCCGTACGGATACGACGTTGAATGTTTATGAAGAGAATTATGATGTGTACCGTTTGTTCTCATCCGAGAGTAAGGGAACTGAAGGATATGTCTTGGCGGATGGAATGCGACTGGATGTCTCTCTGTTCGGTAGCGCACCGTATATTGCACCTCTGGGTTTGAAACGTCCCGAGAATGGCTCGGAGAAAACGGTACATCTGAAGTTTGACGGTGCTGAGAGTTTTCCGGATTACGAGGTATTTCTGATTAATGCACGGACAGGAGAGGAACTGAACCTGAAGGAGGAGACTCACTATGACTATATTCCACAAGATAGTATTGATGAGGGATCACTGCGCATAGAGTTCCGACAGGAGAACTCTACACCTACTTCGGTGTCGGAAATGGACGGATTGGACGGCATCGTACAGATTTTTAGCCCTGCAAGACAGACATTGCGCGTGCTTAGCTCTGATGACAATCCAATTCTCAAGGTGACGGTCTACGATATGAATGGACGAACCCTCTGCGAGGAAGCTTGCTCTACACAGACATGGATGAAGGACCTGCACTTGAATCAGTATGTTGAGAAGGTCGTCGTTCGGGCAGTTACTCTCCATGGGGTCATGAGCAGAACTTTGATTATGCAGTAATGGAAATAGAAAGTGAAAAACTATAAACAGAACGGATGAGAATCTGGCAGTACATAGCATGGACGGTAGCGCTCTTGGTTATTTCTCCGTTTGTCAATGCCGTGGACTTTCCTGTGTCGGGACTGCAGTTTGAGGACGAATTGGAACTGGGATGGGAGATGGATTATCTCACCGAACGATCCGATGCCGACAATGACGGACTCTCCGAGGACGATAATACGGTCGTATTGCTGGGGCAGCAGGTGGAGAGCCCAGCGATCACCGATCCGGGGTCCTACGACCCCGACTTCGTGGATCTCTATCCTGGTTATGGCTATTCACTGCTTTGGGATGATGGAAGGTACTATCGTGCCGATGACACACTCTATGTGGAAGTGGACGGCGTACGTACGTATGCCTACCTTAGTACCTATGGTATCGATGAAGAAAAAGGGACAATCATGGCTCCTCCTGGCTACTATCTGATCGTAGATAAAGATCGTAAAATTATGGGACAACCTGTAGTTCACTATGATGGCACATCCTACAACTTGGGTATGGCTCGGCAGTACGTAAGGGCTCCGCTTGATAATGGTGAACCATTTCTGCTACTGCTGCCACTCTTCTACCTGCTTTGGAAAAGGAGGGAACGAAGGCTGTGTGAGGAATCTGATATAGATTCTGTTTCGTGAAATTTAAACACAAAACAGAAACATTGGATTTCCAAATCCGCCTTCTACAATACTTTATAAGAATAGTTATTGAGTCATTAAACCCGTAGAATGGTCATAAGTTACTTTTTGTGTTTCTTTATATGCCGATGCAGTCGCCGACTCTAATATAACTGGCTGCTGTTGTCTCTGTGTCGGCTTCCCATGTTCCTTGCCGACCCAATCATTTTTTTAGAGATGAAAAAAGATGATGAAGCTTTCTGATAGCAGAACTTGTTAAGATACTCATCCGACGTCTAACGGCAAAAATAATCATTTCCCATAAGGGCATGATGCTTCTCATCTCTTTATAAATACTGTCATAGAACACGCGATCTTTACAGTGAAGCACATGAGCTTCGTGACGCACTCGGCGGTACTTGTGATAAGTATCATACCGCAATTCCCTCAGCGTTGGTTTGCTAAATTTAACCATCATTAATCTGTAAATCCTGCAAGCAGCAAAAACGCTGTCGGATAGCCAGGGAGAGAATGTTCCTGTAGTCGTAGATATATGACTTAAACTAAATGGATTCAACTGATAAAGATAGACCATATAATCAGTCACGGCAATGCTGCCTGTAGCACATAAAAAATATTGAGCTGTAAATAGGTGGTCTTCACAAACCTTGATCGACGTATCAAATCGTAGATGATTCTCTTCTATAATACTTCGACGAAACATCTTATTCCAAAGCGTGAGTCCACCCTTCGTAAATGTAGCACGAAGAAAATTATCGGGATCTGCAATATGCGGAAACGAGCAAACTTCTCCATCGCAATTGTAAAATGTTCCAACAGCAACATCTGTTCCTTTATTCATCAGTTTAGCCAACTTGCTGAGAGACTGAGGCATGAGGCTGTCGTCGCTGTCGACAAAGAATATGAAGTCACCTTCGGCCGCATCGAGACCTGCATTGCGCGCACTGCTGACACCACCATTTTCTTTTTCAATCAATCGATATTTTCTGTGAGCAGATGAGACCTCGCCACTGCAAAATTGCTTCAATACATCCAATGTGTCATCAATAGAACCATCGTTGACAAAAATTACTTCAAAGTTTTCGTAATCCTGCTTTTTTATACTATCGAACAATGGCTGAATCAGTCTTCCTACATTAAAGCATGGAACGATAACAGAAATTTTTTTTGACTCATTTTTCCTGACGTTGCTATTCATAGGTCTAATATCTTTACTGCCAAGCAGACTCCCTATGAATGGTTTTGTTTCTTGAAAAAGAGATTTACTATATAAAATGAAGACGTGGGAATCTACTTTTGCTCGTCCCACGTTCTGAGGCTCTGGCATCGCCTGTTTATCGAAACGAGCAACGCCGAAACCCACGCCGATATGTAAATATCCACCACCAATTGCCTCGTGTCCCCCAGAGAGGACTTTAGCAATGATGGTATAGGAATACTACATACACATGGGCGCCATTGTTGCTTTTATGTTTGATAAACGTTTTTTTAGGAACTGCCAGATTCCAGAACGTCAAACACAAAGCGTCAAAGTACGCCTTTATATATTAAATAGACACTCATCCATCTACCTCCACTTCTTGGCTTCAGTATTGTTCTGAGTGCAATCACAAAAGTAAGAAAAAAACGAGTAAGTAACGATAAAAATAATTCGGAATGAAATTGAGAATCAAACCGCTATTGATGAAATAATTCCACTCAAACAGGAACTCGTCAAATTAGGATGTCTTCTGAGGTATGGTTAGGCTGTTTCTCTTGACGGAATTCAAATCCAGCGTGTAGAATTTGCTTCTATGTTCCACTGTCTTACGATAGCAGTGGTTTCTTCAAACATTCCGTTCAATTGTATTACATTGATATTGAGTGTGATATTAAATAATCCCCAAAGACTGGAACTGATGCTTGTGGCTAAAAAAACAATGGACGGAAGCCGTTGCATCCTATATCATCTCTGAACTATTCATGCGAAGGCTTATGTTTGAAGCAACAGAAGCGATTGTAAAGGTGAACAATAAATGATAGGGGGGAAGAGTCAAATATTCATCTCTCCCTTCTCTCATAGGATGAAACGAGTATGGATCAGTCAATACGTTGTATGTGAGCTCCGAGTGCCCGCAGACGATGGTCAATATGCTCGTATCCTCGATCTATTTGTCCGATGTTCTCAATCGTGCTGATACCTTCAGCGGAGAGGGCAGCAATGAGAAGGGCAATGCCGGCACGTATGTCAGGTGATGAGAGACGTGCACCTCGCAGATGGAACTGTTCGCCAAGTCCGATAACTGTCGCACGGTGTGGATCGCAGAGGATAATCTGTGCACCCATGTCAATGAGCTTATCTACGAAGAAAAGACGACTCTCGAACATTTTCTGATGAATCAGAACGGAACCCTTTGCTTTGGTTGCAACGACTAAGAGTACACTGAGAAGGTCTGGCGTTAGACCTGGCCATGGAGCGTCTGCAAGGGTGAGAATGGATCCGTCCATGTACGATTCTATAGTGTAGCTTTCCTGTGCCGGAATGAGCAGGTCATCGTCTTCGTGCTGTATCTGAATGCCAAGACGGCGGAAAGCCTGTGGAATGATGCCGAGGTGCTGCACTCCCGCATTGCGTATGCGAAGCTTCGATCCCGTCATGGCTGCAAGACCGATGAACGAGCCGACTTCAATCATGTCAGGCAGGATTCTGTGCTCGCTACATCCGTGCAGGGATGTGACTCCTTCTATGGTGAGTAGGTTGGAACCAATACCGGATATTCGTGCGCCCATGTTGTTGAGTAGCTTGCAGAGCTGTTGTATATACGGTTCACAAGCAGCATTGTAGATGGTGGTGGTGCCCCGGGCAAGTACGGCGGTCATAAGGATATTGGCAGTACCGGTCACCGAGGCTTCGTCAAGGAGCATGTAGCACCCCTGGAGCTGCTCCGCATGAATCTCATAGCGTTGCTGCTCCGCATTGTAACTATAATCGGCTCCTAGGCGTCCGATTCCTTCGAAGTGAGTGTCAAGCCTGCGACGACCTATCTTGTCTCCTCCTGGTTTAGGCACAACGGCTCTTCCAAAACGTGCAACAAGAGGTCCGGCCAGCATGACGGAACCGCGCAACGAGGCACACCGGCGGAAGAAGTCTTCTGTGTCAAGGTAGTTTAGGTCAATATGTGCAGCTTTGAAGGTGACGCTACCTACCGATGATCGTGTGATGCTGACTCCGAGAGCTTCAAGGAGATCAATAAGGTTATTGACGTCAAGAATGTCGGGAAGGTTGGTGAGGGTCACGGGTTCTGATGTAAGCAACGTGGCACAGATGACTTGTAATGCCTCGTTCTTGGCACCCTGAGCAGTGATTTCTCCACTTAGACGATGACCTCCTTCAATCTGGAATGCTGGCATGGTTGGACCTTTTTTTGGAAATAGTGGTTTTCAACAGAAAGTTAACTATTTATTGCGGAGTTATTGCCTTTTGCGGCGACGGGTTCTGGATGAGGACGCAAGATGCTGTCGGGCAGGTTTAGCTAAGAGCTCGCGTGTCTCTATCAAATGCGTAGTCGAAGGGTCAAGGATGAGCTTACCGTCGGATTGTTCGCGTAGGTCGTTGAGAATGGTCTCATCACTGACCGTGTCTTTGTTCCAGGAAACATAGGAACGCTTCATCTGATTGGCGGTGGCGAGAACGAAGGCGTTTTTCTCTGGGCCTTCTGCCATGGTAATGGCATACGAAATCATTTCTTCTATAATCCGCCCATAGTGACGGCGAAAGTGTGAGGAAGTATTGTATGGGATGGGATGAGGGCTCTCGGAAAGTTCTTCAGGTCGAATCACTTCATATGGCCATTCAATGTCCAGTTTGAAGTCGGACATGATGGCGAGATGATCCCATGGCTTATGACGGAATTCTGGCTGACGGAGGTGAGGAAAGAGATTTTCCATTGTGCTGATGATGGATCGGGCACAACGGGTGCGGTCCGTACGGTTTTCAATGGTCAGACAATGATCTACCATGCGTTGTATATTACGCCCATATTCAGGCAGGACAAGGTCGGTCTGTTTCTGATAGTCCATAAGACGTGTGTCGTATTTTATAGGTTTACTTTCATTAGTCCTTTTGCCGGGCGGAGGTGGAAGTATCGTATCTTGTTTTACCAGGCTGTTTATATAGGGTGTGTCGTGGTGGACGGGTATTGGCAGCGGAGAGAAGTCATTCATCTCTCGGACTGGCCGAGGACTTTATTGCGGGGACGCGAGGCAACGAAGTCTTTTAGGTAGTGCGGCTCGAAGTAGGCAATGTCCACATTCTGTTTCTCTTCCCATCGTTTCTGTGCTGGCACACACATATTGCGTGCTTCGGTATCGATGTCGTCCAAAAACATGGCATGGGACGACGTGAACACTCTTTTGCATTTCTCTGCACCACTGCCGAAAAAGCAGACGAAACTGGATGCGAGCGTGTCTTCAAAGGAATGTTCGTCTATGACAACGGCCGCAAGTGGAGAGTGAATCTGTAGTTGTTTGTCGTACATTGCCGTATAGACTTCCATTCGACGTGCGTCAATCATGGGGCATAACAGGGCGTTTGTATCAGCGATGCGTGGGAGTGCCGTAAATGCAAGCAACTCAAGGGTGCTGATTGTCAGAAGAGGAATGTCAAGGGCATAACACAAACCCTTGGCTGCCGATACTCCGATACGTAACCCCGTGTACGAACCGGGACCGGCACTGACCGCAACAGCATCAAGCCGAAGTCCAAGACTCTTTGCTTGGTCAAGAGCGTCTTGAATGAATGGATGCAGAAGACGTGAATGTGCCTGTCCACAAGAGTCCGATTTCTCGAATACCATTGTTCCGTCTGTGCTCAATGCTACGGAACATGTCCGCCCGGAGGTCTCAATGCATAGTATGGTCGTCATGATGAGGACAAAAGTAAGGATTAAAGTCCGAGATGCCAATATTTATCGCTAAATTTGCGACTGCTTTTTTCCTCTCCAAGTATAAAACGTCATATAAAACACTCATCCATGTTACAGTCAATGACAGGCTATGGTAAGGCCTCATGTGAAACGGAAGGAAAACGGATAACGGTCGAAGTGAAGTCGCTGAACAGCAAACAGATGGATATCTCGACTCGGCTGCCCTATCTTTTCCGCTCTAAGGATATCGAAATTCGTAATCTGTTGGCTCGGCGCCTGGTACGGGGAAAGGTGGATCTGATTCTCGTGGTCGAAAATCTTGAAAGTGCTTCGGATGTCCATATTAATGAGACTGTATTGGAATCCTACTACCGCCAGATGAAGCATTTGTGCGATTCGAATATCGTACCAGAGCCTAAGGACTGGGGATTCTTGTTCCGTATGCCGGAGGTAATGAGGCAACAGGAATTGGAGGAACTCTCCGACGACATGTGGACGGCAACACTCAAGACCATTGATGAGGCTGTCAACAGACTCGTCGACTTTCGCAGCCAGGAAGGTCTGTCGTTGCAGGCTGTATTTGATGAGAAGGTGCACAATATCGCTTCTCTGCTCCGTCAGGTGGACGTGTACGAAAAGGAACGTGTGGAGAAGATCAAGGGACGTATGAGGGAGCAACTGGAGAATCTTGGCGCAGAGTACGATAAGAACCGTTTCGAGCAGGAACTCATCTTCTATATCGAGAAATTGGATGTCAGCGAAGAAAAAAATCGTTTGCGCAACCACTTGAAGTATTTTACCGAAACTATGAACGGAGAGGAAACCCCAGGTAAAAAACTGGGCTTCATCGCTCAGGAAATCGGACGTGAGGTCAATACGCTCGGGTCAAAGAGCAATCACAGCGAGATGCAGATACTGGTCGTTCGGATGAAGGACGAACTGGAACAGATCAAGGAGCAAGTGCTCAATGCTTTGTAACCAGATAAAATGTAGTATGACGAAAGATGTATGAAAGCAATGAACGGCTCTGAATCTAAACTGATTATTTTTTCCGCTCCATCAGGTAGCGGGAAGAGCACTATCATCCAACGTTTATTGCAGGAAGGAATGCCTTTGGAATTTTCGGTTTCAGCTACAAGTCGTTCCCCACGTGGCGCAGAACAGAATGGTGTGGAATACTGGTTCCTGACTCCCGATGAGTTTCGTCGTCGTATCGAAGCAGACGAGTTTCTCGAGTATGAGGAGGTATATCCAGACCGTTACTATGGTACGCTGAAGAGCGAAGTGGATCGCATCGCTTCGAACGGTCATGTGCCCGTGTTCGATGTAGATGTGAAAGGGGGAATGAATATCAAGAAGTTCTATGGCAAGAGAGCCTTGTCTATCTTTATCCAGCCACCGAGCCTTGAGGAACTGCGACGACGCCTTGAGGGGCGTGGCACTGACTCGGCGGAGGTCATTGAGGAACGGTTGTCACGCGCCGAGTTTGAACTCTCACAGGCAGAATCATTCGACTGTGTCGTAGTCAATGACAACTTGGAAAAAGCAGTGGCAGAAGTACAGAAATTGGTCAAGGACTTTCTGTCATGATATCATGACTTGCCATTTTCGGGTAATGATAAACGGGATCTGTCAACTCCCGTTTTTTTATGAAAGAATCTCGGTCTTTCGGAAAACGAGACGAAGGCTGTTCGGCGAGAAGAGGAGCGAGAAAATTGCAAACCGAAAGATGTAGAATCCGCGTTCGAACCTTTGTTTCCATGTGGGATGAGGCTCGTTTCTGCGCAACAGACGGAGATGGTTGCGGTAGGAAAGTTCTCGGAGGAATACAGGCTGACGTCGTTTCTCTCGCAGGCGTTGTAGCATCCCCTTTCCGCGTTGCAGTGACCTGATGTGCCACGCAACGGCAGATGGCTCGTAGAGACACTTCCACCCTTTCTTTCTCATGCGCCAACATAGGTCGATGTCTTCTTTATAAGCGAAGAAGGAGGGCTCAAAGTAGGAGACTTTTTCGACACCCCTCTCCGTTTGCGCTATGTTCTGCAAGGCTTCTCGACGCAGGAGGATGGCTGCTCCACAGAGGGCAAAGACGGATTCCTGTCGGTCATACTGTCCTCTGTCCGTCGTACCACTGCCTCGGTCGATGAAGTCACATCCGCTGCGCACAATGCCGCAGGAATCAATAATGCGGGTTGAAATACCATTCCGCTTGTCCCATCGTAGGAGTTTTCCTCCTGCAGCCCCAGTGTCAGGATGGCTGTCCATGACGTGTAACAATTTTTCAAAAAAGGAGGATGTGAATACGATGTCGGGATTGGCGATGAGGACGAAAGGGGTGTGCGTGGACCGGATGCCTATGTTCGCCCCTTCTGCGTATCCGACATTATCCTGACAGATGAGGGTAAACGGCATGTGGGACGTTTCTAGCATTGAGACAGACTCGTCGTCCGAACCGTTGTCAATGACGAAGAGCGGACAGCCCGACACACTGCTCTGAAGGATACTCTCAATACACGGACGAAGGGTGTCGGCTCCATTATGATTGACAATCACAATGCTGATTTTTTCTCGCAGGTTCATTTTCGGTCGGTGAGTGTGTGAAAGAGGTCAAGAAATTGGCATGCTTGTGACTGTCTGGAGTAGAAATCACGTTGCTCTGGCACGATGGACTGCGTGGTCCGCCCTTCGGACTTCCATTGCAGATATTTTTTGCGGAGGAAGTCTTCTGCGTCTTGCTGTGTCCGTGCGGCACATCCGATGCCGGTAGCACGGATGGCATCCTCAAGCAAACCTTCGTCACTGCGCAGACATAGCACCGGACGTTCGCATCCCAATGCCTCGAAGAATTTCGTGGTCAGAATACCCTTTGGACCATTGTCGGGAGTGCGGTTGCTGACAACCAGAACGACAGAACTGCGGTTCAGGACCGCTGGCATCTGACTGATTGGAACGGATGGACATCTTCTCGAAAGAGCTTCTGTGTGATGCTTTCGTGATAACTCTTCGGCCTCCTCCCAGGATCGGTCATCGGTGTACCAATGCACTTCAGCATCTTGTGCAAAGGTAGGCAATGTGTCCATGAGTGTTCGCAGGGCAGGGAAGAGGAGACGGGGGTCACGTATGCTGCGGTTATAGAGTCGGCCAGTGTAGGTGATGATGAATTTCTCCGTGTTCATCTTTTGGGGAACGAATTGCTCGCCGTCAAACCCATTGTAGATGACAAATGCTCTCTCTGGAGAGGAGAGGAAGGGTACGACGGTTTGCGTGTGCCAATGCGAGACGGACGTGACGATGTCGGCTTGCCGCAGGACTTTGTTTCGGCGTCGTATGCTCACAGAGCGATAGAGGTGTGCAATGAGTCGTTCGAGCCCCATGAGGTGAGGCAGGGGGTGTTGGAAAAAGTCGTTTTCCGTATATTCTTCAGCAATGTCGCGCAGGTCGGCAATGAAAGGTATTTGATGACTTCGGGAGAAGGAGAGGGCGGTGTTTAGTGGAAAGGTGTAGTAGGTGCTGCAGAGAAGAAGGTCGAAGTCCCGACCGGCACAGATCTGCTCAACACAACGGCGGAAACGACGGCCCTTTAAGTCGAAAAGAAGGGTTCCAAGAAAACCGAGTGACCATCGCAGTGAGCGGAAAGGACCTGATGTTGGATGCAGGGGAATGCGGTGAATCTCGGTCCTCTCGTAGGGTATGTCATAGAGTCGTCCACCTTCGTCCGGGGCTATGACGGTCACCTGCCATTCCTTTGAGGCTTCGGGCATCGTTTCAAGACATCGGCATAGGTAGCCCATTCGTGGAGCAAAGTCTGGCGGAAAGGCATCGACAATTAGGAGCAGGTGTTTCATACGGGTGGTCATCATTAGTCGGAAGTTCCTGTAAGGGTGCGTGGCAGGGAGCGGAGCAACCGACGATGGTAGTTGTTCGGCATGCGTGCCAAAGCAGGTGGACTGGCAAGAGTATGGTTGTGGATGAGCAGGTTGAGTTCTCCGTGGTGTGTACGTACAGAGTGTGCGAGTCGTTCGATATACCCCAGTGCTTCTTCTTCTCTCAGGTGCATATAAGCGGGATCGCTCATGGTACAGTCCATCACGGTGAGTGGATGTAAGGTTAGGCTGTGCAGCATTCCGTCGTTGGGGTCCATAAGGCGTACGGGACGCGAGGTGCCTAGACGGAATCCGGCCACGTCGGCATAGGCAGGCGACCACTCGTCCGTGATTCCGCTCTCTGCGAAGGCTTGTGTCATCTCGGATGAGAAGCGTGACGGGAGTCGCAGGTAGTGGTATCGGATGTCCTGGATGGGATAGGAGACCTCTTTTTGCAACTCACTGAGTTCCCGCGTGAGGAGCGTGGCATTTCCGGCAGCCGAGTAGGAAACATGGAGTCCGATGCGTATGTCTTGATTGCGACAGTAGTCGAGAACGTACTGCAGGTCTCCTTCGTGCAGACTGTATTGGGGTCTGTCATAGAGACAGTCCTTCGTATGAGGAAGACAGGATCGGATGAAGAGCCACTGACGTACCGTACATTCCCCTGATAGGAACTGCTGGAGTTGAAACCGTAGGTCTCTCAGGATTGGGAAGGTGAAGTAGGGGTCATTTTGGGCATTGCCGAGTATCGAACGGAGTGCTATGAGGGGATACCCGCTTCCCTTTCGGAGAGGGGTGGCTCGCAATATTTCTCTGACCAAGGATCGTATCGAGCGACAGAAGAAAGGAGCGTCAAGGTCGGTGGTCAGGTTGACTGCCGCATAGCTTGGCTTCGGCTCGCTGACAGCTTCCTCTGTGCACGAGCGCAACCATGAGCGTAACAATACCCCATATCGGTCGATGAGCGGAGTGTCGAGGATTCCGGCCTTGTAGGCAAACGATGATTTTCCGATAAAACGGCCGTGTTCATCGAACGAGGTGGACCTCGCCATCAGTTCTTCGTAGCGGGTCAGCAGAAACCACGACGAGGCAACGAGATCCGCATGGATGCGTAAACGCCCGTCCGATCCTCGTTCTTGTTCGCCTGTTCCGTACAGTAGAGGTGTCTGCTCCACTTTCTTTAGAGGGAGACTTGGGAGCGAATGGACTGTGAGATAGATGTCGTCGTCAAAAAACCGGGAAGGTACGATGACCATCCGTACGGAGGGATTGTCGCTTTCTCCGTATGAAATACGTGGGACAAGGTGTTCATTCCCTTCTCCCAAAAGAAATTGGATGATGTATCGGATGGTATCGGAAGGCAGTCTCATGGAGAGCAAAAGTAGTATTTTCCTCCCAAATACGAAGAAGATGTGGAAAGAAAGGATTATATTTGTTCACATGAAAATAGAAGAAGACTATTCTATAAAGAAACATACGACTTTTGGCATCGATGCCGATGTTAGCTACTATGTTGAGTACGATTCAGAGGAAGAACTGAAGGAACTCATTGAGTCCGGTTTCCTGCTCGACCGTGAGGTTCTTGCTCTCGGTGGCGGAAGTAATATCTTATTCTGTGACGATTTCGATGGCGTAGTCCTGCATTCCGAAATCAAGGGTATGGAAATTGTCGAGCGGACGGAGGATTCTGTGCTCGTCAAGGTCGGTGCTGGCGAGGTTTGGGACGATTTCGTCGCATGGACTATCACACAGGGTTTCTACGGAGCTGAGAATCTTTCCGACATACCCGGCAGCGTCGGTGCCACCCCCGTCCAGAATATCGGAGCTTATGGTGTCGAAGCAAAGGATCTTATCGAACGCGTCGAGTGCGTCGATACGAAAAGCGCCTACACCGTTACTTTCGAGAACCAGGAACTCTCTTTCGGCTACCGTGACAGTGCTTTTAAACACGATCTCAAGGGACTCTTTATCGTGACTCGTGTCTATTACCGTCTCTCCTTGCTGCCCTCATTCAAGTTGGATTACGGAACGATTCGAGATGAACTTCAGGGTTCCGAAACATCGTTGCAGACGGTTCGCGATGCCGTCATACGAATCCGCAAGTCCAAACTGCCCGACCCTTCGGTGACGGGTAATGCTGGTAGCTTTTTCAAGAATCCCGTAATCTCAAACGATCGTTACGAGGAGTTGTTGGAGGACTATCCTTCAATGCCTCATTATGATGTCAAGAACGGAGTCAAGATTCCGGCTGCTTGGCTTATCGAACAGTGTGGCTGGAAAGGACGCTCACAGGGGCGTGCGGCTGTCTGCGAATCGCAGCCACTGGTCCTGATCAATACAGGTGGAGCCTATGGACATGAGATATTGGAACTGTCCGAGGAAATCAGGGAAAGCGTCCGCCAGCGTTTCGGCATCGATATCAGTCCGGAGGTGATCTTGGTCGCAGCTCCGCAGGAGGACCCTTCCGACTCTCTTACAAGGTAACTGTTCTGATTACTGTTCAGACTGAGTCAATAGACAGAATGGGCAACTGTTCTGGGACGTATTCTCTTCTCAAGGAAACTTTCCGGCTCTGGCAATCTATTGTTCTTGCTGCATGCGCATGAATTCCGAGAAGGAAATAGGTGCAATGTCTTTGGGCTTCTCGAAGGTGGACGACGGGATGTTCTTTTCGTCAATCTCCGTTGCTGTGTAGGTGACGACGTATTCTCCGTTCCATACGTCATAGGCAAGAGGCAATCCTTTGAGTTGACCGAAGTAGGGCGTGTTGTAGCCAGAGATATGCATGTCGGGTGCATACCATGCAACCAGTTGCACGTGGATGTTGTCTTCGGTGACCATGTCGCAGACCATTTTGAGACATTTATGTCCAAGGATGGTTCGTTTGCCCGTCATGGTGCGTATTTTTTTCTCGTTGGCACGCATCGAACGCGGCGTGAGTTGGTATTTCCGTATCTCCTCCGATGTCGCTACGACAAGCATCGGTGCTTGGTCTCGATAGGTGAGTGTCTGGAAGAACGATTCGTTCCGGATGCCGGTGACTTTGCTTATCTCCAGCTGCGATTGTATGTCTTCTACGGATTTGGCATACTCGTCGTTCAGGTAGAGTTTGAAGTAGGAGTCAAGGTCTTGCAGCCGTGCCGTCGTACGCTTGCGGTCGGGAATGCGGCTGACTTTCCCTATGTATGTGATGACTCCGTTGAAGTTGGTCGTGTTCTTCTCCTTGTCTTTGGACGGAGCGGCAAAGACTGGTATGGTTAGTAGGAGGACCAAAACCAATGCGATGGTGTTTCTGTTCATGGTGTGACGGGTGTTTGTCGGTTAGAATTCTTTTAGTGCTTGCCAGAGTGCTTGTACGGGTAGCCCCATGACGTTGAAAAAGGATCCCCGTATGCCCGTGACCGCAATGTGTCCGATCCAGTCCTGGATGCCGTAGGCTCCGGCTTTGTCGAGTGCGGAGCCCGAGGCGACATAATGGTCGATTTCCGTGTCGGATAGCGGTGCGAACGTAACGTCCGTGGTACGTGAAAAGGACATCTGTTTCGTGACCGTCCGGAGACAGACTCCTGTGTGCACCTGATGCGTCTTGCCGGAGAGCAGTCGGAGCATCCGATGTGCGTCTTCCGCATCGGCGGGTTTCCCAAGGGTACAGCCGTCAACGGAAACGATGGTGTCGGCCGTGATAAGCAACGTGTCCGCTTCCAGGCGGTCTCGGTATGCTTCCGCCTTACGCTCGGCTAGAAAGAGGGGAATCTCAGCCCCCTGTAGATGCTCAGGATAGTTCTCGGCGATGTCTTTGATGACACAGACAGAGAAGTCGATGCCCAAGCTGCGTAGCAGTTCCTGACGCCGTGGCGAGGCGGAGGCGAGGACGATGGAGTAAGGCTTTCGGGTTGGTGTCATGGCAGTGCAACGGGTTGGGAAGTGGGCAGTATGGAGAAGAGTCCGAGAAACGGTATTCCTTGGGCTTGAGCCAGGAGGAGGTAGAAGAGGATGGAGTATAGCGAGCCCAAGAGCATGGTGACCTTGGCAAGCGTTGAGGCATGGTGGAAGTCACGTGGCGTGACGGCACGGAGCGTGATTATGAGTGTGAAGAGGAGGGGTAGTACGACGGCAATGAGCAGGTAGCGCAACGTGGCGAAGGAAGGGTCAATTGGCACTTCGGGAATCTGTCCGAAAATGTTGGGGGCGGGATTGAAGAGAGGAAAATCCTTGAGATAGGAAACGTACGTCCAGACAGCAAGACTGAGGGTCACTGCGACAAGAATACTGACAAGGATTTTGGTCTTCGCAACGCCAATGACTACAGGGACGGTATGGCATTCGCTCTCGCGGTCTCCGTTTAGGTCTTCCATGTCTTTGATGATCTCGCGCACGAGGGTTAGGAGGAAAGCAAAGAGGGCAAATAGTGCCATGCTGCCGTAGATGACTCGGCTGACGGGGGTCTGCTGGAGGAGGTCTCCGAAGTGATCGGGACGTGTGAGCCATGCGTGGTGGGCAATGGCAATAAGCAGTGGAAGGAGGGCGGTACAACACGCAACGGTGACATTGCCGAGTAGGAAGACACGCTTGTAGGATGCCGAGTAGAACCATAGCAGACCCGCACTCATCAGGAAGAGCAGGCCGACGGTAACGGATCGGAGAAGGCATGCTGCGCTGAGTCCGGAAAGAACTCCGAGGATGGTTACGATATGGTGGATGCGCGCTGCCTGGTCTTTGGTGATGGAGTGACCGACGATGAGTTTGTCCGGACGGTTGATCAGGTCTATCTTGGTGTCGAAATAGTCGTTGATGGCATATCCGCCTGCTCCGATAAGAATCGACCCAAGAAGAAGCAGAAGAAAGATCATGTTCGGTAGGAAGACGGAACCGTCAAGTCCGAAGCATGTGAGCAGCGGCGTGACGACGCAATAGTTCATCAGTACCATGAGCAGAGCCATGAACAGGAGGTTGAGGGGACGAATGAGTTTTAGATAGTCCATTATTGTGTTTTGTTTTTCATTAGTCTTTTTCTGTTCCTTTTGAGCCGTTTGGATGG